>Ga0209755_10001653_pt1 | contig 33769 bp, 22 predicted proteins | sample TergutCo191P1_FD_187301 | JGI IMG/M metagenome (GOLD analysis project Ga0209755, IMG submission 187301) | Cornitermes sp. P1 segment gut microbial communities from Petit-Saut dam, French Guiana - Co191P1 (SPAdes) (version 2) | ecosystem: Host-associated > Arthropoda: Insects > Digestive system... | reverse complement strand
TTTTGGCGTTAAACGATCCGTCTTATCTTGAGTATCTCAACAACACTTACAAGTATTGGTTTAATTACATGGTGGATAAGAAGCATGGCGAAGTTTGGTACATGGTGCGAGCAAAAGACAACAAGCCAGACATGAAGTATCCAAAGATTCACTCATGGAAAACCTGCCTGCACAGTTTTGAGCACGCGCTTTTTGGCTACCTTACGGCAAGCGAAATTAAAGGCAAGGAGTTTAAGCTGTACTACGCATTCAAATCTGAGAAAGAGGTGACATTCGACAGGGTGAGTCCGTATTTATTCAAAGCGAACATCACAGGCTGCGATGTTTTGGAGCCGGTTCCGTTTATGGAGAATGGGAATAAGGTTACTTGCGTGTCTTTTTATTCGCTGCATTGAGGATTGGTTTCTATATTATTATAAAAAGCGAGGGTTTAATATGAATAATGTCATAGCCGAATTTGGCGGTGAAGAGCGGTGCAGGGAGTTATTTCCTGAAATATTCAAAGCTATCACTAGTCCTGAGCTAGATACTCTGCCTGGTGATGCAAATATGCATATTTTAGCGGCTGGGTATAAAAAAGGAGACTCTAAGACTATTGAAATCACTGCGGAGATGTCTTCCCAACCTTCATTCTACAAGCAATTTGAAGTGACAGCCAGATGCAAAAGAGGCGATCAGAAAACAATCGCCACAGCTAAAACATCAAGCTTCCTTGGCGGATACGCTTCGCTTTTCATATCGATCCCTGCCGAATACCGAGACAACTGTGTGATTGATATGTCTGGCATTGTAGTTTCTGGCAATGTAACGCAAACGCAACACCGGGAAAATTTATCTAATATCGGACTCCTAGATCCTGATATCGAAGTTACTTTTGAAGTAAACGATCCTGCGATAAAGAAGGCTCGCACCGGAGAAAACAAAGATAAAATTGTTTATTCGTACTGGAGAGGAGGAGATTCATCTACCGCAGATTATGTATATAGCAAAACAACTTTCTTTATGCTGCCATCCAAAGGAAGCATTACCCTGAAAAATAGCGGCTTTAACCCTACTATTACCTCGGCAAAAATTGGTTGCCTCAGACTTATTAATTTAACTACAAAAGAAACTCATAAACATACAAATGCAACAGGCGTATCGTACAGTGGAAACAAAGTCGAATGGAATTTCCCGGAAGATTGGGGATTCTCTCCGTTTCGCCAAAGTTCCGAAGTTATTTATGACTTGCAATTAGAGTGTCGTTTAAATAACGACGAACCTACCTATTATTTTACCGTGTCAAACGATCCCAATGTGCATGAAAGCAACGTGAATAAAATTATACCGATCATCAAATATTACTACGACTGCATAGCCGTTGGAACAACAGTCGCTTTGAAAGACGGTACGGCAATCCAGATTGAAAAGATAAAAGCCGGGCAAATTCTAGCCGGAGGTTCCAAGGTGGTAGAGGTACTTGAGTTGGATGAATGCTGTGAATTGTACAAACTTACAGTAAAGGGTGGCCGCAGCATAGTTGTTTCCGCATTCCATCCGGTGATAACAGCAGAAGGCCCCATGCCTGCCGATATGCTAACTCCCGGCATGCAGATAGTTATGGATAACGGAAAAGCAGAGCTGGAACGCATTGAACCCACAAGCGGCGCAGCGGTACGCAATTTGCAACTTGAAGGCGGTAACGGAATAATTATAGCAAACGGTTTTGCGGTGGAAGGCATTACATCCGAGAATATGCAAGCTCCTGATGGAGAGCGTTTGCGCAATATGATAGACAAAAAATGGTTGCGTGATTTTGACAATCTTTACAAAATGAAAAAAGGGGAACTTTTATGGCAAAAATAGTCGAAGTTCAGCAAGAACCGAAAGATAACGGTGGCATGCTCATTAAGTTGGTTGCTTCTTCAGTCCAAGAAAGCAGTTCTAAGCACAAAATGATATTGTCCGAAAATTGGGCAGATACTTATAATGGCCTTGGTAAAACAGCGGAAAGCAAAGAACTCACTTTTACAGGAAAAACCATCGAAACTACATTTATCAGTGCAGATTTAAGCAAATTTAATAAAGAACTATTTGTATGCATAGACAGCGGGAAGAACGGCAACCATGATCTGAGCAATGTATGCTGTATTTTTCTCAATGCGCCTAAGATTTCACGTTATGCCGTAACTGAGCAGAACGACCTGCGCTTGTTTACAGACCGTTCAACAAGGGATGCTGGGATGGCTGCTAATATGCGGTGCAAGTTTTCTTCCATCGGCGACTCCGCCACTGCCCCTGTTATCGCATGGAGCGCAAATCTGGAGACTTACGGGCTACACAAAAAGGCCTCTATTGAAGTAAAGCTTAGCTATTCCTACCGTGATGCAACCGCTGAGGCCAATGTATTCGGGCCGAATAAGGAATTTACTATGCATATTGCACCGCCTGTTATAAAAGACGTGAGCTATACAACAATGTTAACTGCAAAAATTGAAACATCACCACCCGCAAAACTGTTAGCTACGCTGAATTGCGAAAACAGCACAATTGCCGAAGAAGAATTGACAAATAACAGCGGCTCATACAAATGGGAAAGCTTGCCTACGATGGATCCTGCAACGCAATACACCGTGCATTTTTCTGCAAAGGGCGATCTTGGCGTGTCAAAACCGTCACGGAATTTTCATATGATAACCGTTGCTCCTATCCCGGAAAGCTGTGAGTATATCAACCCTGGAGTGAAAATTCACATGGCGAAAGAAGCTGTATATGACGTGAATGGAACTCAATATACTGGTAAAACCATCTCATTAACATCTGTCCCAAATACAGATCCAAAAATACGAATGGTGCGCGACAACTCCTATGGACCGGAATGCATATACAAATTGAAGAGTCCGGCATATTATAATAGTGGGCTGTTCTATAAATACGACACAAAACCAATAAAAAGCTGCGACAAAATGGAGCTAACGCTGAATATTACTCTGCCGGCTTATAACGGAAATTTTTTCATCGCAGCGGATAAAAAATTGACCATAACGGCAGAGGCATTCAATCCGCAGTCTGATGTCCATAAAGACTATATAGCCCTACTTGCAAAAGCAAATGAGGCGCAAGTGAAAGCTATCCGCACTGCCGTGCTGGAAAATATGCCCATGCGAGCAGAAGATATGCTATTTTATAATTACCACTACAAACCGGACAGCGGATATGTTGATATTTGGCCGGGCATGCGGCTGCTCGTGGAGTTTGCCGGCTACCAATACATTCCCAAAGACATGCTATTAAACATTCTCGGTCAAGGCGATGCTTCCGAATATGCCGCTCTAAATGGCTATGTAGGCACGGGGAACATAGCCATATCAGTAGTGGAACGCAAAGGCTATCTGCGCTTTGAGCCTTTTGTCAGCAGCCTCGTGGACAATGATTGGCTCACTGTTAAAGCACCCGATGTGATTAAAGACAACAACCTCCTCAGCGGCGGAGCTGGCGTGTTTGATTTGCTCTTTGACGGGATGAAAGCACAATTTATTCGCTTAGCCTACCCAAAGAATGTAACCAGCAGTGCCACAGAAGGCTCTCTGAAATTCTACGACAATGTTTGCCTGATGGCAGCCGCAAACACACAACTTCTGGATAGTGCCATGGAATACATGGACTCCGCATCTTTCAAATCTTTTGTACCCAAAGTCGGCATAATGGATTTTCGTGGGCGTGCGACGGTTATTCCGCAAATAAAAATCACGCTGAACGATTCTGCGCATTGGGTATCGGTCGGAACTGTTTTTGACGATATTTTGCATGAATCCGCAGCAATCGCAAAAAATGCGACTCTCTCAAGACAAAGTCAGGATGGTCTTTGCCCTATATTGAATGCGAAATCCTATATGCCGCTTTTAGCGGGTGATGATATACGGTGCTTATGAGCGAACCACGCCTGTTCCCGCTACAACCCGTACAGGACTTCAGCGTGTTTAAACAGAATGTGCTTAGCTTATTGGAACCACGTGCGCCGCTGATAGCATGGATAGATAACACATCGGAAAATTATCGTTTTTGGAATCTCTCATCGCTTTACGCAGAAAACGGTGTACTTACACGCTCTGCTATGTTCTCGCTAGGCGAATACCAAACCGTTATCTGCAAGGGCGCATCTATTAATGAAACCGGCGAAGGATTCTGCGTAACAGGCAAGTTTGCGTTTATGACAGACATTTTTACATTTACCGGCGAAGGCTTGACTATAGAAAAAGACGGCACATTAAAATTTTGCATAACCATAACATCACCGGAAAATATCGGCATAGGTTTGGAACACGCCATCACAAGCATTTGCCCGGACTTTGGAGATACCGTGCCTTCTGTAATTCGCTCTCCCCTGCTGAATATGAGCGCTCCGATAAATTTTAATGTGCAATTCATGCCGTTTTCCGCAGGCAACACATATTTTTCTCTTGCGCAGAACTACGAACTCTCCACCTGTTTCACCACAATTTACGGAGAGCCAATCAAGATTTTGTTTCCGCATGATTTTCGTTTTGTGTTCCAGCATAGAGCTACACGATCCGGACGGCGCAATCTCTACCTCGCTCCGTCCGGTATTGCCAAAGGCGTAACAGAGGGCTTGTTTATGCTTGGCCTTTCGGGCACGGAATATGTACGCTTGCCAAAGCAATACACGGTGAAATTTCATAGTGATATGCCTGCATTATGGGAAGATGTTGCGCTAAAAGCAGAACCGCAAGTTCCGTACATATCCATAAGCGACTGCGCATACCACTGCCAGTCCAAGCACTCCAGATATTATCGTGTGCCGGAAAACTTAAGCGATACCGACCTTCGGCACTATCAAGAATTGCCCGGCGCACCAATAGGAGATAATGTGGTATTGCCCGTTATGCCGTTTTCCGGTACGCAAGCCGGCGCAGAAGCGGCGTTGCGCTTGGAACAGAATTATATTTATCCCACTCGCCGGGACACAGTAGTAGAAGCGGTATCAAAACTCAACAAGCTCGGAAACGATAGCATAGAGGCGGCCACTCGCCACGGCCTGCGCACATCCATAAGCAACGGGCAAACAACTTGGTTGCGCCTTGCTATTACAGAAGAAATAATGCCGCAAATGTCCCTTACAAATATCAACCATGAATTATTGCTCCGCTTGCTGGCAGACAATATGTTTATGCCGCTCAACGACCCTCAATACCTAACGCCATTGCATGCAGGCACACCATATTCCATAACAAATTCTCACCTTGATCTGGCTAAAAACAACGATTATCAACATACAGAAAAACTGAGAGCATTATGCGGCACCATGTATCTTAACAGGGAAAGTTTTGAAGACGAACTTCGCAGAAAAGGCGCAAGCATTGATGAACTTATAATCGGGGCTTGTGATCATTTTAATGTGACTGCCGACAGTTGGCGTTTTCTGTGCTCCCTTTCTTTTTGGGAAAAAAGCGGTGCGGTAATGGTGTTGAAATTCACGGACAATGATTCCGTATCAAATCTCGCCAAAACTCCAAATATGTGGAGCTGTGCGCCGGATGATGGCAAAGCAAAAGCTTTCCAAAAAACGATAGAAGATTTGGAAGCTTACCTTAAAGAGACTCCCAACCGAGAATTAGAAGAGATACTCTTAGATAAAAACTGGTGCGGCACGGTAGTTTTCAACTGCGTGGCAGATGTGAAAAATCTCCCGGAGGAGTTGCGGTTTTTGGCAGGAGGCATAGACAGCGATAAATTCAAAGCGCAGTTCATCGCCTTTCCTGCAGACACAGGCAAAGAGCAGAGCGCAAGAATTTGCGCATTGATAGACTATCGGGATGATATACCACTGCGCTGTGAAGATTACCGGGACTATGCTTTTAAGGTAATGCGTTTACGAGTGTGCATTCGCAACAGCCGTGTATATGATTTTGGCGCAAAGGTGCAATTGCTGGTAAATGAACTCTTCGGCTGCCCGGCCTCTGCGTACGACAGAACTGCGGGAAATTCAGTCACATTCAACGGCAGCTATCAAACAGATGGCAACACGAGTCGCTATGTTTTTGTTTTGGACAAGCCGGAGGAATACGGCATACAAAACAGCTTGATAGACGGTGTATGCATGGAGAGCGCAGCATTGTTGGCAAACAGCAGCGGTTGCCGCTTTACATTTAGCGGAGTTTTGCGGTTTAATAATATCGGTGAAACGGATATACTTTCATACAGCAGTTTGCCGTTCGGCGGAATGGCTATAATTATGAATAGTTCCGGTTCCGGCTACAGTTTTATTTTTGATGCGGAGCATATATTTATTGAGCCGGCAGTTGGAGAGACAAGGGATAATTCATTTGTAAATAAATTTCCTGCTACGCCAATAAAGATTATGCGCCGCACGGGCGCGACTCCGCAGGATAGCGGGTACACTCCGTTGTGGGTGCAGGGTGCGGAGCAGGGGGATATTAGCTATAAGGATTGGTATGGCATTTTGTGGGAGATAAATCCTGGTGATTTGGGAAATTTGTCCGGCGCAAATTCTACGATAGAAATTTTGACTGCATGGCAGCCGGATTCTAAGAGGTCAACATCGGTGGAGCCTGTGAGGTCTGCATATACGGGCATACGTTTGGGTTCTGCGGGGAGCCCTGATGATTGGGGTTTGCCGTTGCAGGGTGTGATGACATTGACTTTTGATGCGATAGAGTTGCACAGGACAGCAGCGGAGTCGGTGCGTTATCACATGTTGTTTCGCAATTTTGCGTTGAAGATTCTTGGGATACGGTTTCCGAGCAGTGATAATGGGACATTGTATTTAATTTCGGATGAGCAGCGGCGTATCGGGTGGTACGGAGCTGTGGGAGGATGATATGCCATTTGCGGTGAGAGTGAGCACTTTGTATTGCGGACAGGGTCAGGCGAATGTGATTGAGGTGTATAAGTCGACTGCGCCTTTTATATTAAATGATGCTCCGCCTACATTGCCAGATAGTATTACTCTTGATTTTTTAGCTATTGTTGACTTGGGTACATCATCGCACGGAGATAAAGCAAAAAGCTCGGTTATTTCCTATTTACATCCTTTGCTGCTCTACAAAAAAGGGGTAATAGACTGGGTATACATTTCCCATTTGGACGATGATCATTACAACTTGTTTCAATCTCTCAGTGAGTTTTATCAGCAGCAATACACTTCAAAAATAACCATTAGTAACCTTGTAATCGGCGGAGAACGAAGGGATAGTCATACGTCAGGAATTGGAAAACATGGATTAATGCTAACGACATTAATTAGCTGGGGATATCTAGTTACTAACAGCCTGTTTATACCAACCTGCCATAAACACGAAGGCAGCAACCCTTATATTCCGCCGCAACCGCAGCCATCGCTTCCATCCATCTCTTTTACCCACCTGTTGGATGACCATCATTTTCTTCAAGGCAATGTGTTAATTCAACAAGCGCAAATTAACCCTCCTAGTTGGATGGGTACTTTAAGCGACAGCGTTTTTGTAAACACAGGCTCCACGATCCTCCTGCTTTCTGTAGTAAACCGTAGCGTTGGTCCGTTGTACTCCGCCATGCTCACAGGTGATGCCACAAACTGGACTATTCGCAGGCTATTAAATTTAGACGAATTATCTGACCCTAATGCTACACCGCCAATAAGTTATCCTTATAACTTCGGACTAGAAGTCAAATATATAACAATTCCCCACCATGGATCGTTTACAACCATGGCTGACGGTCACCCTCCAGGGTTTTATTCGTTACGCCATCTTATTTGCAATAACTACAAGCCAAATGTTGCCACAGCTAGTGCACAGATGAAACACAATCATCCATGCGAAAGTACATTTAATGTTTTTAGAGACAACATAGTAAAGTACGCTTGCCTTCCTGATCCTCCTCCTCACAGCTATGCTGTATATACTTCTACTGGCAGTTTTAGTTCGCCTTTATCTATTGATAAGCATATATATACAACTTTTTATCAAGTGCCTCAGCCTCCATCAGTGCCAGCACCAACAGCACAGCCACTCCCTGTTGACACTCACAACAACATTCATTTCACATATCATTCAAATCCTATAGCCGGACGCAACCAATACGAAGTCGAAAAGGTGGAGTTTTTATAAGGAATGCTTGAATGGCTCTAAACATCAACGACCTGTACCAGTATTTTAAGGAAAGCAACAGCTTTTCGGAACATGGCATTGATCAGGTGGCTTCTCTGCTCGGATTAGATACTTTAAATATTTCTGAGCTCACGCTATACGAACCTGTCCGCAATTCATTTAAAGCCAGCGGCATGTTAACATACGGCAGTCAAAAATTGCACATAACAATCAATGTCACCGCAGGCGATAACCGCTATCATTATAAAATCCGTGCGCACAGCAACGGCGGCCAACTCTTAGACTTATTTGACATTCCGGGAGCACGTACTGCAGACTCCTTTTATGGCATACGTGAAACAAAGTGGTTTGAACATATTGAAGTTGTGGACAACATTGTGTGGGCAGATACTCTTCACAATGAAGCCGGCATGGAAATCTCGCTTAAATTTTCAGATGAAAATCTACTTGTACAACGTTACGCTATCCTTATGCCAAAAGCAAATACCACGGTTATCTTTTCAGGCGCAGTGGAAAAACCAATGGCAAACGGAAAAAAATTGTTAAATCTCACGGGACACTATCCAATCTCGGCAGCACTGCCATTTGCCAATGTAACTCCTTTAAAAGAAGCGGCTCTTACAATAGATAACAACGTTTTTGACGATATGGATATGGGTAATTATCCGCTAGACCCCAAACGGGAACAAATATGCATGACAACGCTTAAATGGCAAGGGCGTGTGGATTTAAAATATAATGGACTTAATAACATTTGGGTATCATTTAATATCTTTAACCATGCACAGCGTTTCGATCTTGATGTTACATTCGGTGAAGATGGTTTTTCAATAGAAAATCTTGTAGGCCTGCTGACCACATTAGCAGGACGAAGTGAAATGGTGGAATTACCATCATGGTTTATTTTAAAAAATATTGCCGTTTATGGACTTGTATTCCGTATGCAAAAAAATATCGGAGAAGCACCGGCGTGGCATGGCAATGAGAATAGTGCTAACGCCGATGGTTTGCTGGATGGCGTGGCAATCAGCATGGGACTTGCTCTGCCATCTATCCCAATTCCTTTTTTCAATGCGGAAAGCGGCTCAAAAGTAACCCTGTTTATCCATTGGGACGGACTTTCCCTCAATTTTCCGCCAATGGCTATTATTGCGTTTAAAGCCAAATGGCGGGAATATGCGTTAACATTTAATGTGACTGTGCCTCAGTGGATAGTGGAAGCCCGTTTATTCAAAGACCCAGAAAATACCGCTCTTTTAGCAAGGCAAGGAAACGAAATATTTCCCGGATTCCTCGGACTAAGCATAAAAGATATTCGTGTTTACGGCGATTTCCGTGAAGAAAGCTACAGCGTTGGCATAGCTCTGGAAAACGAAACCGGCATATCCTTCCCGTTTGCAGGCAAAAAATTCGCAATCACATCGGCAGAAGGTGGCTTCAGCTACTCAACGCTTGGACTGGAAATCGCCCTTTCCCTTGGATTTAAACTATTTGAAGCGGACTTCTATATAAGCGGAACTTATAAAAAACAAGGCGAGCAAACTCTTGTCTCATTTGGCGGCGGACTGTATAAACCACTAAAGCTATCCGCTTTTCTAAATAATATGCTCGGCATTACCCTGCCGGAAAGCCTTGAACTCAATATCTCCGCACTGCGCCTAAGCTACACCGCATTGTTAAACGAGAACGAAGAACTCTCGAATAGCGAAAACCGCAGCTTTACATTCTTCTGCGCCGTGGACTTCCACTGGGATATTCTGCCAAACGATAACGACTTAACCATAGAATCCACATTCCTGCTCAATTGGCGCAAAAACAAAACAAGCGAACATACTAATCTCTCCATAGAAGCCATTCTCACTCTGATGAAATTTAAAGTAGCAGCTGCCGTAGAGCTAAAGAACGATGGCAGCGACATGAAACTGGATAACTATAAATTCCGCATAGTGCTGAGGAACAATACTTTAGAAGCGTATGGCAACAACAAAGTAATTGTCTTTGACATAAAAAGAATCAATATCGGCGAACTGATAGAAGGCATAATAATTATCATATCCCGTAACTCAAACTGGTATCTGCCGTGGCCTTTCAAGATACTGAAAAATTTTACTTTAGAAAATCTGAAAATTAAATTTGACAACGAAAATAGAAAAATCATCGCCACGTATAGCCCGAATTTAAAAATACTTTTCTTCACATTAGAAGCAATTGAACTTACTTATGATCAAAAGGATGAAACTTTTGAATTGGATTTGAAACTCTCAGGATTGCCTGAGCAAATAGGAAGCGGTAATTTCCCGCTTGATTTGTTAAATAATAAATTCCCAGATTTCTATTTCCTCGGCAGCCCGCTGTTCAAACTGAACTATCTTGGCATAGGGCAACATGTTTCCGTAAAATTGCCCGATGTTATTGACGGAGAGTCTATTCCGAAAGCACTGAACGAATTGAAAAGCGCAATAAAAAAAGACGGTGCTCCGGTTTTGGATATGGCTAACAACTGGCTTGTGGGCATGGATATTCTCCTGCTGAATTCCATAGAAGCGGCAGTTTTAATGTGCGACCCAAATTTTTATGGCTTGCGCATTGGCATTAAAAAAGGCAGCAGCATAACGGAAAAATTCACAGGGCTGGAACTTGTTGTGCTTTACCGCAAGGTGACAGATTCCATAGGCGTGTTTCAAGGGATTCTCTCAATTCCGGAAAAATTCAGGCGATTTGAACTGGGAGCAGTTTCCATTACCATAGGCCAAATAAGCCTCGCTATCTATACAAACGGCAACTTTATGATAGACTTGGGATTCCCACACAACAACGATTTTTCACGATCGTTTGGTTTGGAGTTTGGCCCCTTTTCCGGGCAAGGCGGATTCTATCTTGGCGTGCTGAACGGACAAACTTCGCAGAACGTGCCAAAGGTACGTGCTGGCAATTTTGGCACAGTAGTGGAACTTGGCATTGGCGTTTCGGCTGGCATTGGACGGACTATTCGGAAAGGACCGCTCAAGGCGGCAGCATACATTCGCGTGATCGGCATATTCAAAGGTGTGTTCTCCGCATATACTCCGCCGGGGAAAGATGACAGCTACACATTTTATCGCATTTCCGCTACGGTAGGCCTCACTGCGAAAATTTCCGGCGAGGTGGACTTTATAGTTATTTCCGTAGGTCTCTCCATTGAATTCACCGCTACTGCTGCGCTTACGCTGGAAAGCTATAGAGCCGGCAACCTTGCATTAAGCGTTGAATTAAAAGTCGGCGCATACGTGAAGATTCTTTTTGTAAAGATAAGTTTTTCATTCTCATTTACATGGAAAGACAGCTTTACAATCGGCAAAAATGAAACTGCGCCCTGGGACGCATATTTGGCAGTACCTGCAATGCAAACAGTGGATTACAAACCTGATTTTAGAGTGAACTGGTCTGACAAAAATGTGCTTGGCGATATTCAAACTCTTGAAGCAGAGCTTGTGCCGTATTTTTCTTATGACGGAATTCCTTTGGATGGCAAAGGTGGGCGGCACAAAATCGGTTGGGTTGCATGCTTGAGCACAACCACGCCTTTGGCCATATTGGTCAAGGCAACTTTGCTGCGCATTTTCAATTCTTATGGCATAAGCGGCAATGTTGATACGCAAATTATCTCCGCTTTAGAAGAGGATTTTGCCGTAAACGGGCACGAAGGTTTTACAATGGAACACCTAGACAGATTTTTTGAAGCAAATCTCGTTTTTTGCCTGATTGATTCAAAGGATAGCGGCTTTGGCGAAGAAATCCACGGCATACCCATGCCATGCCCGCCGGTTCTAAAACTTTCTTGGAAAACAGGAGAAGAAGAACTTACTTTTGATCTCAGCGTTGAACCGGAAGTACCGGAAAATTTTTCTAAACTTATACGAGAATACTTTGAAGAACTAAGCACTCTTGAAACACAAAAAAACGATGCGGCATACGCACAAAGCAAAAGGAACAGCATACTTTCCGCTTCCACCGTCTTGTTCTGCGACTATTTTTATATGCTCGCAAAACTGTCCATTGCACAGGCTCAAAAATTACTGGAAGCAGAAGGAGGAATGACAGTCTCTAACTTAATAGATAAAATTGTTAAGAATGCATTTCTTGATAATATCAGCGGCCAGTTATCCAGATTTTTGATGGGTGGCCTGCGTGCTCCGCAAGATAATGGTCTTATAAGCCTGTATGAATTCGCCCACCAGCAGTTTAACGGAACCGCTTTAGACCCAAAAGCAGATCCAAAAGCCGAGGCGCATAGCCTGGCTGTTTCCAATTTTAATAATACGGCATGGGTTGCGCTTGGCAAGCGAGACAATGAATTTAGCACTTATAGTGCTGTAGAGTCGCTTACTATACCCTTGAAAAATGAAGATTTGGCATATCCAACGGGAAGCTTCAATTTGCCTGAGCCGCAAATGCTTCCTCTGCATTTTTGGAAACAAGCGGTAACCGAATTAAAACCACCCATTGCTCTTGATAGTGGCTTATTATATGAACTAGATGATTTTCTATTAAAAAAGAATTATTATGTAGCCTACTACGACAAAGATTACGCAGAGCATAAACTTGAACACACTGCAGTTTTTACAGTGCGCATTCCATTGCTGCAAGGAAATGATGATTCTTACAGCATCTGCCCAATAGGGAAAGCTTCCATGGAAGCACTGCGCCGATTAAAAGGAGCTAACATTGCCACAATATCATTTTATCGTGAAACAAACGAGATTGACCACAGCTCCGAGAGCAATGATATTCCCGAAGGAACGGAACTGATTCGCTTGGAATCTGAAAATGCGTTTCTTTATCGCTCCAACCTTTGCCTTGAAGCGGAAAAACCCGAATTAAGCCAAGCAAATAACGAATTTGTCAACAGCGCATGGGCAAATACGCAATCAGAGACATTCATCAATCTATTGTCAGATGCTTGCCTTGTAAATTCACGCGGATATTTCTTACATTGCGAAATACCAGATCATGTAGCGGAAGACGGCAGCGTAACTTTGACTATTCTGGTAGAAACCGATGGCAAAAAAGATGGCAACGCTATTATTATAAAAGCAGATATATTTGACAGCACTGAATACAAACCTGTTATCATTGATGATAAAAAAGTATCGCAGCCCGCTCTGCCGCAAGGATTAGTGGCATTTTCTCTTTCCATGCCGGAACCCGGAGAAACAGATCCTCTTAAGAATAACTTCAATACACTAACATTCTCCGTGCAAAAAAAAGGAATTTTTTCCAAGAGCAAAGAAAGCCTGCCTGTTATGCCGCAAAATAATAACGATGGTATATGGCGTTATCAGCAGATTGTACCCGTTAACCGCTTTATAGACGGAGACGATCCATACAGAGGCATTGCGGATAAAGCTGATTTCACACTGAACTTTGCCCTTATGGATATTTTGGGCAACCGCACGGCAAACTGTTTATCTTTGACAAAAAGATACGGATATTACGATCACCTGATTCCTCCATCAGCTTACCCCAACACCCAATGTTCTTACGGGCTGAGTTGCGAAGAGAACAAGGTAATGCTTACACTCAAATTCACATACGTGGAGGATAGTGATAGCGATGCGGATTTGGATACGCCCTATCACCAGTTGAAACAAAGCGATGCGCAATTATCCGTTTTGGCATTCGGCACTTGGCATCAAATTCAAGACAAGAATTCTCTTGTGAACTTTTTAGGGAAAATAGCAGGTGGAGAAAAACCACAAGACGCAGTGATTCGCATTGCGACAAATCAATCAACAATGCTCAACGCTCCTCTACCGGCAGATATAGTTTTGCGCATTACCAGGAGCGAAGAATTGCTTGTCCCATCACTGCGCGATGATCTGGCCGGAGAACCTGTCAGGGTGATATCTTGCCCGATTATTTTTGATGGCGAAACGGCGAACAACCTTGGATTGGCCAAAGACTGCAATGGCGCTGTTTATCTAGTGCCTATAGTCAAACCATCCTTTTCGCAACCCTCATATTGGACAGTACCGCCTCTTTCCACAACTCTTATCACAGTTTCCAATGTCGATGTAAAGGGCAACAAGGTAAGTTTTGCCGATGTGGATCCGGAAATCTGGATGGATGTTTTTTTGCGAGATGTGGAGCAGGTTATATCTCCGGCTTCTGCCTTGCGCAAGAATGAAAATTATCAAAAATATTTGGAAGGTCTGCTATCTTCCAAAAAAAACTTGGCAAATGTGCTCGCCGGCTTTGTTACAAACATTACAAATATTACCGGGGACATTGCCAATGCAAAAGATGCGGCTAAAAATACATTTCATCAATCCATGTTGCGCAATCTGCATCTTGGGCGGCAAATAGATGCTGTAGCAGTGCTTAACTCCACAGATACACCGCAACAAGACGGAATGGCTTATGTGGGGCAAGTCAGCGCAAGCGTGGATGTTTCCGTAGGAAAAATAACCCGCAACAAACCGGTGGCAATCCCCGTCCGTGTGAATGACATAACCGCGCAAAAGAAAATGGAAATCGGTTTGACATACACTCTTACGGATTGGGAAGTGCAATCAAACGGTGATTATAACTATCTGTCTCTGCTTACACCATACAAAAACGATGTTACCATCGATGTTCCCCTGCCATACAAGCGTTATCCAGATAAAGCCGAATTGCACTCTCACTCAGGGGAATCCGCATGGATATCCGGCAAGGAACCCAAAAAGCTCTTTTCGTGGGATTATGAGCTGCGCTTGATCCACAAAACAGCGGCGCAAGACATAATTACTGTGGAAATAATTGATGGAAATGAAAGTTTGATCAGAGAACCACAATCCGATTTATGGACAGCTCTTGCCGGTTATATGTACCGCAGGGAAGCATTGCTGTCAAAGCTTGAATCAGAAGAGGTCGCAGAAGAGTTTGTAGAGGCGGTAAATAAAATTGCCAAAGCGTTGGAAAAACATTCAGTAGAAAAAAATACAAATACACAGGCAGAACGCTTTGCATTTGAAGTAAAGCGCTCCGAAGGCGTTATCTCCGTGTATGACAGCAACCTTAAGCAGATGCCGAAATTTGCCGTTCAAATTGAGGATGGAAGTTTTACTGACCTTGTTTATGATAAAGCAACAAAAACATACGCTCTGCCAAAAGAGTTTGCGCAGGAAGCCATACGTTATAAAATCTCATTTGGCGGCTATCAAATTGCCCAAAGAAATCTTACCAATGCAAATGTCACAATTACTCGCAACGCCGGCATAGACTCCATCAATCCGATATTTATTTATCAAACACCGCCATCCACATTCACCAGTTGCTTGAAGCCTGCTGTAAAAATAAGAAGGCCTATCAATTATGGTTTATGGACAAAAGATAATTTCGCAGAAACAGTCAAGCAACTTTGGGAAGACTTCGGTTCGGTAAATATTGAGCTTGTTTATGCCAGGCAAATGGCCTTTGGCATACATTCGCTTATCCCAGTAATTTATATGCCAACTGTAACAACCACTAAAGACTTGGAGCTCATTCACAGCGAAGCAGAAACTTGGCTGAAAAGCCATGTAACCGCTGCAAACGGCGACCTTATACAGTGCAGCATTACTTTCTTCAGCAAAAACAATGCCTACTATAACCTTGCCGAACTTAGCACTGTGCAATTTGATTTTTTTGCGCATTAGCCAAGCAATCCCATCAACGAAGAGTTCCAGTTTCTATATTAATTTTAGGTTCTATAAAAAAGGAGGTCTTCCCATGAAAACATTGCTTGCAATCAACGGTGGCGGGTTATTCGGAATCGGTGTCGCAAATTGGCTCCCCAAACTCGCAGGGAATTGGAAGTTTGATTGCTATGCAGGAACATCGGTCGGTTCCATATTGGCAGCTTGCTATGCAATAGGCATGTCGCCAGCAGAAGTTCAGGGATTGTTTAACTCTAAATTACCGGAAAAAATATTCACAAAAGAAGGAGGGATTAAGGAAGCTGTTAAGCTGGCATCTTACAAAACTGGACCTGCCAGAGATGCCCTTACAAGCGTGTTTGGCGATATGAAAATCAGCAATGTAAAGAATCCGCTTGTTATAGTAGCTTGGAACTATAATAAAAATAAAGAAAAAGTATTTAGCCAAACCAGCAACAGTTCTTATTTGTTGAGAGATGCCGTGCTGGCCTCAATGAGTGCGCCTACATATTTCCGTCCCTTAAAGCTTAAAAATGAAGAAGGCAAAGATGAACAGCTAGGCGATGGCGGCGTGTGCGGCAACGATCCGTCTTTGGCAGGAATCACGGAATTGCTGAAAGTCAAAAAAACTGATATTAAAGACATTAAATGCCTGTCGATAAACACGACTGGGGAACCAAAGGAAAAAAGAATAAAAATATCTTCCATAAAGGATTGGGTTCCTGTGCTTACCGATGCAGTCACTTTGGGCAACGTAGGCTATACTTCTTATTGCGTGAGGCATATACTCGGCAATATGTATTTAAATGTTTCTCCTAGTGATTTACCCAGCGGCTCAATGGATAATTTCAAACTGGTCCCAAAAATCAAAGAAGCCTGGGCAAAACTTTCGGAGAAGGATGCTCTCAATTTCTTGAAGAAGGCGTAGTGGCTGATTTAAAAGCCGCTTCATTCGTAATCTTTGCCATATGTAAAATACCAGCCCACGCCTGCAATGTTTTATCTTCCGGAAAAAACTGCAAATACTGTAAAACGCTTCCCTTGTTTTTAGAATAAAACATTGGATTGCTATCAAACAACTGTTTTATGCCATCCATATTCGTTGCCTCTCCCAACACTTGTTCACACGTTCCAAAATGTAGCGGCTGCAAAGGATAGCCAAAAACATCTATTTTCGACAAAATATCTGGTATATGAGAGCGATCTACTTGCCCAAGGAAAGCAAACTTTTCCAAAATGCCGGTATTAACAGCCTCATCTCTCAAATGCTGCTGAGAATCTCCTGAAGCTACAATAAAATTAACTTCTGGAATATTAACTTGAGAACAGAGATTTATGAAATCATTATTTAACTTTCCAAAATCAACAGTTCCTACATACCCTACATTAAAACCATCGTGTGGAATTTTTTCAACGATTCTCTTTTCCAAATCTAGTTCTTTCAGTGGCTTTGTTAAACCCAGCAAATCTAAACTATATTAACTTTTCAAAATTTCATTTGCTTGCTCTTGTAAATTTTCAGGCAAAGTTTTCTTAAAATTATTTACTTTTGGCAGTAATTTGGCATTTTTGTAAGCTTCTGCTTTTATGAAATTTAGCAGTAAGTTACGGGTCCAGCCCATTTTTACGGCAGACTCAACATAATACATAGCTTCGTTTGTATCTTTAATTTTATCAGTTTTCTATGGCAGCAAAGGCTTGAATGCGTGAATAGGGGCTTGGGATTTTTCTGAACTGGAGATCCGGCTAGGAACATGCTGTTTTTGCAGACTTCTGGGAACTATATAGTTTTTTATGAGCCACTAGTGGGAAAAAACATACTGCTTTAGAGCGGCGAGGTTGTCAATGAATGTTATTAAATAAAAGGATTCGCTGAAAATGACATTTTGTATATATCATACAACTCTGACAAACTCTCCATATTGCTGAGATTCTTTTTAATAAAGTTATAAATCTCCACATTTGTCCTATCAGCATAGTATCTATTAATGCTATGTGAAAAGATAAATTCATAAGAATTTTGCGTTAATATATGCTCCCACCTTTCATGGCATGGAATATCCGTACCAGGAATTGTTGCTTCCATAACAATCAAATAAGGGCGAAATAATGAAAAATCAAGGCCTTTCAGCACTTCTCCCTCAAATCCTTCAACATCTATTTTTAGAAAATGAATAGTTTTATCTTGTAATTTTAGCTCTTGAAGTATATCAGTCAATTTTCGAACAAGTACTTTTTCCTTCTTAATAGAATCTTTCTGCTTGGCAAGCGACCATTCCGGGCTGTTAATAGTTTCAGAATCACAAGTTGACATTCCGTCAAAAACATAAAACTCCAATTCTTTTTCCTCACTTCCACAACCGCAATTCACATTCATATCACGAAGCCTAGCTTGCTTTAGTTCCTGAAATTTTGGATATTCTGGCTCTATATTAACGCCAGTCCACTCATTTTCGTAAAAATACTTTGTAACTGAGGCTATAGAAGAATGGAAAGCTCCAACATCTACATAAAAGCCGTTTTCTACATCATGTAAAAGCAAATGCAAAATATAATCTTCAAAAAATTCAGCATAGCTTAAAAATATTTTTTTTCTAACCGGCAATGAAATTTCAGAATTTTGAAATAATGGAGAATTCCTAAAATCGCTATTTGCTTTTAATCCAAATGAAGACAATTTTTCAGATATTTCTTTTATAATTTTTTCATCTTTAACGGCAATAATTATCTGTGGATTCCCTTCTTTCACTTGTTCGAAAGCTAGCACCGGAAGCCCAAGCCTCGTTTTTATTTTGCCCGCATTGGAATCTATAAATCCGGCAACTTTAATGCCTTTCCGTTCGCTGTCAAGAGCAGTTAAAACACCATAATGTCCGGCACCCCAAATATACGTCATCAAGTAAATATACATTTTTTTTGACAAACGCCGTAATGCCTGGCTCCCCAAGCATAAGTTAGTTTATTTTTATGCAACTTTGTCATATTAACTCCTTTTACAATAAGAAAATAACAATTTTATAGACAATTTCATTGCAAAAAGTATAAACTTCACCCCCTCAACGCAAACTTATATTCAGTCTAGAATCGCTTCCACGCATAAATGCCAACCAAAGAATCGTTCTAACTTACGAAATAAAAAATTAGGCAAAATTCTAAAATACCAAACTTTTTTGTATCTGTACTCCTTATATTCTGCTATGGAATATGGAAATATATGTTCGTAAAAGGCTTTAGTAACTTGAAAACCTTTTAATAATTTTTTTACTGTATTTTTAGTATATGTATATGTAACTGGGCAACCGGTTTGAGCTTCAGAATTCTTTGCTATAAGTTCATCCAATTTCCAAAATTTAAAATTCTCAGTCAAAAGAATCCAAAGAACTTTCCATGAAAAACGATTGTAAACCATCATTTTTAGCACAGTGTCTTTACCCATATAAGTTCTTATCTGTTCAATAACCATTTCTGGATGTGGAGTATGGTGAATAACTCCAAAACTGTATATGCAATCATAATTAGAGAATGGGGGTACAACATCTGAAAGTTTTTCTGCATTGGCTTGATAGAAAGTTATGTTATTTTCCAACCCAAAAACTTCAGCTCTCTTCTTCGCTATGGCAATGGATTCTTTGCTCAAATCAACAGCAGTAACAATCGCCCCAGATCTTGCAAAATTTATAGTATCAGTTCCAATTCCACAACCTATTTCTAAAACATACTTGTCTTTCCAACGGGAAAATTCCGCAAAAGTCGGAATATGCGGTTCTACAAAATATTTACGTCTCTCAACTTCATCAAAATAATCCTTTGAACCAACTTCCTTATTTGAATGGCGAATATTGCAGGGTCGAGCATTCCAATATTTGGCAACTTCATCTATTATTTCCACAAATCCCCCAAAATAACATCAAAAATATTCGAATTTGAGCAACGACCAGCAGGTACATATTTAATATTCTTGCTATTCTGAACATCCGAATTTAAACAACGCCAAAAATCTACAACAACCGCATCTCTTGGAAAATCTTTTTCAGAAAGTGCTATAAATTGTGGATCTGCATTTGCCACAAAAACAGCAACAGAATCATTTAAGCAATTTTTAATATCTTTTGATATAATGCAGTTTATTCCTTCCAGAGTATCCACCAACGGATCGTAAGCATAGACCGAATAACCAGCATTCAATAAAGACTCTGCAAGAATAATCGATGCTGATTCTTCTATAACATGCGAATATGGTTTATATGAAAGTCCCAATACGCAAATCTTGCCCGATTTTGGCAACATATTCTTAAATCTATCCAAAATTCGTTTTCCATGATTTCTGTTGTATGCATCGTTTGCTTTTAACAAAGAAGTATCGACTCCTATTTGCCGCCCTAAAAAATTCAAAGCTATATTATCACGAGGAAAGCATGGGCCACCAAAACCCAAGCCACCCGTTAAATATTTACGCCCAATTCTGGAATCTTGCCCAATGGCATCACTGACAACATCAACATCTGCAGTAGGTACCCGCTCGCAAATTTCAGCAAGTATATTTGCATATGAAATTTTTAAAGTAACAAAGCTATTTATAGCAATTTTAGCAATTTCGGCATTTTCCAAACTCATCCGTTTAATAGGAGCTTTATTGGCCGAGACTTTATTATGAATTTGCGCAAGAGCATCCCCAGAACGCTCGTCAAACTGCCCCAACAAATAAAAATCTGGATTCAAAAAATCTTTTATCACAGAACCCAAAGCGATAAATTCAGGGTTATAACATAAACCAAAATCTTTTCCACATTTTTTGCCAGATTCTTTTTCCAATACAGGAAGTAACCCGTGTCTGCAAACTCCAGGTAACACAGTGCTAGTTAATACCACCGTATGGTAAAAATCCTTATTTTTTAAAACCTTGCCGATTTCTGTAAACGCATCTACAACGTATTTTATCAAAAACGCTCCTCTTGAGTCACTCGGTGTTGGAACAATAACAAATGATATATTCGTGCAAGAAACAGCTTCCTCAAAACTAAGAGTTGCTTTTATATTATCTTTATACTTTTTTATCATACTATCCAAATTCGTTTCTTGCACCGGAGCACATCCGGCATTTACAGCTTCCACAGATGCAGAACTTATGTCCACGCCAATTACCTTCAAACCGCGCGATGCCATTCCTGCAAGCATGCTAGCTCCAAGTTTTCCTAAACCTATTATTGATGCATCGTAGCTCATTCTATTGACTCCTCTTCAAAAAGATGTTTGCTATTGTCTATTCTTATCCAATGAGATGGAACCGATATTTCCTGCCAAAAAAAGTATCTAGCATAATATTTGCCCGACACTACAGTTTTCTGAGGATGGTCATTCAAAAATGCCGCCCACCAAGCCATGGAAGAAAATGAGAATATGGAATGTTTACATTTAGACATAAGCAATAAATCAATATTCACATCTTTAGGATCATGCGCAACGAAAGTAACATTATTCAAAAAAGAAAAGTTTTTTATGCAATAATCCAAACCGTCGGAGCTTGTAAAGACAAAGTATTCTGGATTTATAACTCTTTGCTCAATCTCTTTTAAGGACGATTCATAAAAGTCCATTCTGCCCAAATCACATATACGGGCAATTTCCTTTGAACGAAATACATCCCATCGCCTAACATGTATAAACACAGAATTGGTATTTTCTATCTTATGCAAAATTTCTTTGTCGTATTCAGAAAGAATAGTTTTTCTTTGCAACCCTAAATTCAAAGTCTGTTTTATATCTTCTTTTACATTAATCCGCTCCATATAGCACATATTCGTAAGAAGTGCATTTTCAATGTAAACATCTACTTGAGGCAACAACAATATCTCTGAATTATCGGCGGAAAAATCGAATATTATAGGACAAAAAAAATATGTTTCAAAGTTTTGTACCATAACATCTACATTTTTAAATTCATAGTCAAATTTTCTCTTGGAAATAAGAATATTGTCTATTCCAAAAAAATGCGAAAGAGCGTATTTATATCCATGAGGATGAAAAGCATCTGTTTCAAAAAACGATATATCAAATTCAATATCTCTATGCGGATACCTCTTTTTTAAAACCATATAAAGAGCATAGGTAAATAATTGATTCCCCAAACCATTTTTCATACCTAACACAATTCGTTTTTTCAACCCTCTGAAAAAAGCAGGTACTGTTATCACATCTGCAAACAAACTACTTTCTCTAGAGGGTGTTAACGGAACAATATGCGCAATTTGCATTTTTTCCAATTGCTCTAATACATCATTTTGATATTTCATAGACAAGCAGCAGAAACATACGCATTTCTGAGCTTGCTTTTGCAAATCGTCCAAAGTAAGCACCTCTATGGAATCCTCCGTCAATTTTTGTTTAAATAGCTTTGAATTATTATCACAAAAGAAAGAAATTTTTAAGCCAAGTTTTTTCGTTAAAAAAGTATATGCGTATCCACATCCAAATATTCCTGCCCCAAAAATACATAAAGTATCGCAGCCTTCCGATTTTAATTTGGCAATCAAAGTCTTTGCCATTTCCGATTCTAACGGAAAATCATAATGAATCATTTTTTAACTCGCTCCTCTATCCATTGATAAGTTATCCTCATTCCATCTATCAACTTTGTCTCTGGTTTCCATTTCAAAACATGCTCAATATAATCATTATTGCTCCTTCTGCCTCTTACGCCAAGTGGCCCTTCTATATGCTTTATTGAAAGTTTTTTACTAGCTATTTCCATTGCCATTTTTGCTAAATCGTTTATGGAAATAAGTTCATCGGAGCCAAGGTTTACAGGAACTCTCACATCACTATTCATCAAGTGGCAAATTCCATTAAGACATTCATCTATATAAAGGAATGTTCTAGTTTGTTCGCCATCTCCCCAAATTTCAATTTCACCGCCATCACTTGCTACAGCCACTTTGCGGCATACGGCAGCAGGAGCCTTCTCCTTGCCACCATCCCAAGTACCATAGGGACCAAATATGTTATGAAATCTTGCAATGCGCACTTCAATGCCGTAATTGCGAGCATAAGCCATATACATTCTCTCGCTGAACAACTTCTCCCATCCATATTCGCTATCCGGAGCCGCAGGATAAGCATCCGTTTCTTTCAGCCCAGGATTGTTCGGCTCTTTTTGAATATCTTCAGGGTAAATGCAAGCACTGCTAGAATAAAATACCTTCTTAATGCCTGATCTTCTCGCTTGTTCCATCATATTCAAGTTTATAGTAGCCGAATTATGCATAACATCTGCATCGTGCTCACCAGTAAAAATATAACCAGCTCCACCCATATCCGCAGCTAATTGATAAAGCTCATCAAACTTAACATCGTTTGTTATTTTATCGCAAAAAGCCTGCTCTCTAAGGTCTCCAAGGATAAAATCGTCTGCAACAGTCTCTTTGTATTCATGCTTTTTAATATCCACACCACGAACCCAGTGTCCTTCACTTTTCAATTTGGTCACTAAATGACCGCCTATAAAGCCACCAGCACCGCATATTAGAATTTTTTTCATCTTAGTAATATAGTAATATAAATGATCACTCTGATACGCAAATTATTCTATCGCTTTAAAATCTTCGCATTACTGAAGCATAACAAACTAAATGTGCTCCGCCCCTCAATACAAATTTATACTCTGGCACAAGGAATTTTAAATACTCAGGTATTTTCCAAATATCATCTATATAATGATAAACGCAAATCGCCAAATTCGACTTGTATTTTTTTATTGTTTCAACTGCGCCTTTTAAAATTTCCATTTCAGTCCCTTCTACATCAAACTTCATAAAAAGTTTACCTTTAATCTTTAATTTTATATTCTCTAATAAGTTTTCGATAAATATCATCAGAATAGGCAAATCTTTGCGCGTAAAGGCCAGTCCCGTATATAACCATCTTTTTTGATGAATCAACAAGCATTGCCAGTCCTCATTTCATATTCCCCCTTCCCCTTAAATACCAACGCCGCAAACTTCACATCTTCCCTGTCGGCAAACCGCTCATCCTTTTTGTATTTCTCTATCTGCGCCTCGGCTTCCGTAAACTTAGTCACAATATCCGCCTCGGTTGCGCCAGTTTTGGCATATTTCACCTACTGCATACCCCCAATAAAGTGTTCTTATTGAATAATTGGGAATTTTTCGATTATATTACTGAATATGCCGCCTTCCTGCGTTATGCGAAGCAGCATCTCCCCGTTGCTTTCATTTTCCGCAAGGCGGCGGAGCCGCTCATAATCGGTTTGCAAGTTGGTATCTATTATTTGCTCAGGCTGCTTGCCTAACAGCAAAATTTGATTTAAAAGAAACAATATCATTTGCGAGTCATATACCTTATTTTCTCCATATTTATGGAACATATAGCCGTTATAGTAGGCTTCCATGTCAATTTTTATCAAATTTTTATCAACACCGGTTTCTTGCATTAGCCACTCAACTTCTTCTTTTGTAAAGCCTTTCTATCATGTCAGCGAAGTTGCATTGACCATAAGGGAGCTTTTTTTGGCATAACAATAATTTAGAAATTTTTACTATTCTTCCTAACAATTATCCCAAAACTAGTGCTAACAAAATCAGAAATCTTCAGCCTTAAATGAAAATCTTGCCCATACGGAGGAATATCAACAAAATTATCTAAAAATTCATTTCCTGTTCTAAAATCCAAAGGATAAACATAATGCCCCATACGCTGCAACTTGTCAGCAATTTCCATATAATCCCTTTTTCTAAATATACTCAACCCTTCGCTCTCCAAAGTATCTTCATCAGAAGTCAGATTAAATTCACTTGTATGTACTGCTATACCACCACTTCTCAGGGTTTTCAAATTATTCACTAAAAAGTCCAATCCTTGTTTTATGTCACCCAAATGTTCAAAAGCACAACAGCTCCAGTTAAAATCAAAATCATTGAGATCATCCGAGATATTATTCATATCTGCACAGCGAAATTGCACATTTTTTTCAAATAAATCATCAGGGCAAATTCCATCCTTGTTTAAATTTTTAATGTCATTTTCCGTATTTTGCCCACTGCCAGCCCATCCTTTAGCAATATCCGTATTTATATCCAAATCTGTTGCTGTAATCTTGCAGCCTAAACTAGCAAACAAAGCCGGAAGCGGCTCTTGCCCTGCGGCAAAACAAAGACCCTTGCTCCCAGGCTTCAAAAAATCATTTTCAAAAAGAACTTGAGTCACATACACCCACTCCCATTGCTTGCGATGCATCTTGGGCTTTTGCTTTAATTTATCGCACCAATATTGATAAAACGGAAAATTCCAAAAATACTGGTTGCATAGCTGGCTCGTGCAGCTCAATGGTTCTTTAAATTTATTCAAAGTAAAAAAATCCAAGCCGGGAGCGGTAGCACTAATCAACTGATTTTTCTGTGTTCCAAAACGTTTCATTTGCAATGCAACACCATCCCTTCGCCGTAACGCCCTGTACCCCAAATATACACCATTAGGCAAATATACATTTTTTTTACATTTGTTATGCACAAAGATAATCCAAAAATTTCTATTTTAATTAACCGAGGGGAGTTTTTAAATAGGAGTGTTTTAAAACAAATGAGGGGAGCTTTAAATGCGCAGTGGTTTTGCGATTACAAACTGCCACACGGTATCGCAGTTTTCACATACAACTTATACAAAGCCTTGATAAGGCGAAATAAAAATAAGTACACTCTTTTTTTCTTCGATTACGGAAAAGAGCGTGGAAATCGTGAAAAATTGAAACAATATTTTTCGGAAGATGAAGTTGAATTCTCTGAATGCAATACAATTAGCTATATGGACGTATTAAATAGCCCTAATGTTTTTGATGGCAAAACTTATGCTGAAGTAACCGGCATTCATGGTGACGTTTATTTCAGTAACAGCCATACTAAAATTCCTCCCAAAATGAAGGAAAAATGGGTTGTAACTGTTCATGACTTCATACCATTATTATATAAAGAGCTGGGATTATCTCCGGCCTCAGATATAAAAGCAATCAAGCTGATGAAACAGTGGAAACCGCATATCGTAACTGATTCCGAGTATATTAAGCAAGATGTGCTGAAAGTAATTCCGGAATATAATGAAACGGAAGTTACTGCAATTGGCTTGGGCTATAATGCAAATACTCACTACCATGAAGTAAATCAAGCTATTCTCGATGAACTGCAAATTAACGGAGAGTATTTGCTGTTTTTCTCACCATTTGAGAAAAGAAAAAACTCAACCATGACTTTTGAAGCATTTAATATGATCGCAAATAAGTTTCCGAATCTCAAATTAGTGATGACCGGAGGTTTTTCAAATGAAGCACTGGAAACAATAGCCCGTATTTGCAGAAGCAAACTGCGTGAACGTATTATTGTCACCAGCATTGTAAGCGATGACGAAAAAAGAACTCTTATGTCAGGGGCATTAGCTACATTGTATCCGTCGTTATGCGAAGGATTTGGCCTGCCAATTATAGAAGCTCAAGCTTGCGGCTGCCCGGTTATCACATCAAATACAACAAGCATGCCGGAAGTAGCAGGTTGTTCTGCATTGCTTATTGACCCAAGTAATGTTAATTCTTTGGCAACTGCGATGGAAAGGATTGTTCTCTCCAAATATTTGCAAGAAAATTTGATAAGAAAAGGCTATGAGAACATTAAGCGTTATTCTTGGGATTTAGCAGCAGAGAAAATGGAAGAAGTGTTTGAAAGAGTTTATCGAGGATTGTAAAAAAATCTATTTTACGTAAATGAGAGTTGTTTTAGATGCGCAAATACTATGCGATCATAAATTGATTCACGGCACATCAATATTCGCCTATAATCTATACCGAACTTTGATAACCCGAGGCAAAAATGAGTATATCCTTTCGTTTTTTGACAAAAACAAGGAGCGGGGCAATCGTGAAAAGTTGAAAGAATATTTTTCGGAAGATGAAGTGGTATTTTCCGAGTGTAATACTATTAGTTATAAAGACGTACTGAGTGACTCTAATGTTTTTGGCAACAAAACCTATGCCGAATCGACAGGAACTTATGGTGATGTTTATTTTTGCGATTGCAGCCTTTATATGCCCACAAAAATGACAGAAAAATGGATTGTAACTCATTATGATTTTATACCATTGCAATGTGAAAAATTCCGTCCAACATCACACTTTGTTACTCATATGATAAAGACAATTAATGCAATGAGAGTATGGAAACCGCATATTATAACTATTACAGAATATGTTAAACAAGAAGTTCTAAGGAGAATACCTGAATATAAAGAAAACGAAGTTACAGTTACAGGAGCAGGATACAATTCCAACATCCATTATAAAGAAATAAATCAAGACATTCTTAATGAATTGCATCTTCACGAGGATTACTTATTGTTTTTCTCTCCGTTTTTTTCCCATAAAAATGCACCGCTTACAGTTGAGGCATTTAATTTGATTGCAAACAAATTCCCAAATCTCAGGCTTGTAATGACAGGTCGTTTTATAGATGATACGCAAGAAACAATGTCCCGCATTTGCAGGAGTGAATTTCGTGAACGTATTATTGTTACTGGAGTTGTAAACGACAACGAGAAAAGAACTTTGATATCTGGCGCATTGGCTGTATTATACCCTTCTTTATGTGAAGGTTTTGGTTTACCCATTATTGAATCGCAAACCTGTGGAACTCCAGTTATCACTTCAAATACAACCTGCATGCCTGAGGTCGCAGGCGATGCTGCATTGCTTATTGACCCACGTAGTACAGAGTCTCTCGCAAGTGCTATGGAAAAAATTATCATCTCTAAAAGTTTACGAGAAGATTATATAAAAAAGGGCTACGAGAATATTAAACGCTATTCCTGGGATCTAACCGCAGAGAAAATGGAAGAAACTTTTGAAAAAATATATAATGAATTATGAAGCAATATAATCCGAATAATAACTAAAATCCACAGATTCTCTAAATCCCTTGCTTTCCAACGCTTGTTTTATTTCAGGAATATAATTTTTAGCACAAATAACTATATGCATATTCTCATCATTATTTTTTCTCAGAGTCATCGGAGATAAAATAGGGATACCATTATAAGCCCCCCCTTGAATATCCGGATTTGAATCTATAACAGCTCTTATGTCAATACCATCAGATGCAATAAGGTCTATTAACAATTTACCTATACTGCCAGCTCCATAAATATATATATTTTTATCTTTTAGCAAAGGTATGCTTAAAATACTATCTCTTCTCCAAACATCACCTTTTTCAAAAACAACCATACTGTCATAAAAATGTACTCCAAGCGTTTGTTTTGTTATATAATCAGGTTTAATTTTTCCTCTTGAATATGAAGCGTTCAATTTATCCGCACACATTTTGGCAAATTCAACAAAAGTATTTTCGCAGTCTCCGCCATATTCCTCCCAATACGCAGTATGCAAATCTTCCACCATATAAATGCTATTCTTATGCATAAGGGGATAAAAAAAGTCAAAGCTTGCCTGAATATGCTTTTGTATATGCGAACCATCATCTAAAACAATATCTGGAACTCCGAATTCATCTACAACGCTTTGCAAAAATTTAGGATCGGACTGATCGCCTATGCGAATAAAAGTTCCTGGAATTTGCAATTCCGCGCAATTCGGGTTTATATCTATACTTATTATTTTAGCAAGCGGACAGAAATAATTGCGCCACATTTCAAGAGAACCACCAAAACAAGTTCCTATTTCCAAGAAAGTTAGCGATTTATTTTTCCATTCTGAGAAATACCTCTCGTAAATCGGAAAATACTGCGCCCACTTATGAGTAGTTTTTTTACCTGCTTTTATTGCGAAATATTGCCATAAATTCATCATTTACCTCACTTACTAAGGTAATATATAAAAATTTATACATTCTATTTATATGTCCAACCGCATAGCAATCTTTATTTTTTACGACCCACAAGGCATAGTGGATGACTATGTTCCGTATTTTTTGGAAAGGCTAAAACCTTTTTTGAAAAATTTAATTATTGTTGTAAATGGAGAGCTAACCGCTGAAGGTCGGAAAAAGTTAAAATCATTTACCCAAAATATTTTTGTCAGAGAAAACATAGGTTATGAGCCAGGCGCAATTAAAGATGTTTTGTTTAAGTTTTATGGAATGTCTAAAATTCTAGAACACGATGAGCTTTTGATTTGCAATGATACATTTTATGGGCCATTTTTTGAATTTAAAGAGCTTTTTAACAAAATGGATAAAACAAAGTGCGATTTTTGGGGTATTACGGAACAAGCTGAGAAAAAAAATCATTATCCTAAACATATTCAAAGTTATTTTTACAATATAAAAAAGAGCTTATTGCATAACGAGTATTTTAGAAATTTCTTTGAAACCTTACCTTTATCGAAAAATTTAGAACAAGTGATAGAAAAATATGAAATTGCAATGTCACAAACTTTTTTGAAATCTGGTTTTTCTTACGCAAGTTTTGTAGATATAAAAGATTTTTTTAATGAAGATGCCAACAAAAACTTTGATTATTCACTTTTTGCACCAATTAAGTTGCTAAAAAAAAAATGTCCGTTAATAAAAAGAAAAGCATTTTTTATTATCTCTGAATTGGAAGGTGGAGAACAAGATTATTCTTTAATGCAATTTATCAAAGAGCATACTAGATATCCACAAGAAATAATTTTACAAAACGTACCCAGAAGTTATTTAGCATTGATAATAAGAGAAAGAATGAAAAGAGAAAAATTGAACAGAAAAATTATACTTTTTACAAGAGCATATCCAAAAATTTATATTTATGGAACCGGAGTTTGGGGAAAGAAAGTGGCTAATATTTTAGAGTATTTCAAAATAGACTACAAAGGGTTTATAGTTAGCTGTAAAGATAAAAATAAACTTTTAAAACATAAAATTTATGAATTTAACGAGATCAAAATTAATAAAAATACCGGTATTATTTTAGGCTTAGGAGAAAAGAATACATTAGAAGTTTTGCAAATTTTAAAGAAAAGAAATGTAAATATGAGTAACGTATTGAAGAACATAGGATCTTAACTTATTGAACTTTCTATATTCAAACCATAGCTTGTTGGTCTAGCTTCCAGACCTATTTTATTCAACAGAAAGGAGAAGATTTATGGTAAATTATGCTCTTCCGCAAATGAAATATGCAGAACATAAAGGGCTTATTTCAATAATTATCCCTGTTTACAACAATGAAGTTTATCTCATTGAATGCCTAAACAGCGTTTTAGCGCAGAGGTTTACGAATTGGGAAGCAATTTTGGTAAATGACGGCTCAACAGATAACACTGGAAAAATAATTGATGAATATGCAAAAAAAAATTCACGATTTATTGCCATACATAAGCAAAACGAAGGCACTCTATTAGCGAGAAAAACTGGCTTGGAGAATTCAAAAGGTGAGTTTATTGCCAATCTGGATCACGATGATGTTTATAACCCGCAATTCTTAGAAAAAATGTATGCAAAGATAACAGAAACCGACGTAGACTTTGTATGGTGTAAATGTCAGATTACAAACAAGGCAATGTATTATTCAACAGATTATGAATGGAATTTAGAGACATCAGCAAATGTAGCAATGATGTTAACTGTGGCACAAGGACCAACTTGGCTTACATGGGATAAATTGATAAAAAGAAAGATTTACACTCAAATAAAATTCCCTGATATGAAAATTATTATAGGTGAAGACCCAATTCAAATGCTTCAAATTGCATATTATTCAAAATCTGCAAAATTTATTTCTGAAAATCTTTATTTTCATAGATTGGGAGGCGCTTCCTCAGGCGGCAAATCAATGCGTATTATTCAGTCGATGATCATTCAAAATAAAATACTTGAAATTCTTTTCAACGATATTGTCCCTCAAAATGTAATAGACGCTTTTTATTGCATTATGGATAGAATTAATATATCCTATCATTTTTTTCTCTTAAACGAAAAAGAACAAGGGGAATTTAATGATAAATCAAGCCCATTTTTGCCTAAGATATTCAAAAAATGGATGAAAAATAAGACCCAAATTAAAATAGACTATAAAAGATACGAACACATTTATATTTACGGAACTGGCTCTCTGTCAGAGCGAACAGTTAATTTATTTGAAGAGAAATGTATTGCCGTAGAAGGATTTATTGTATCCGATGGACATAAAACAATGGGTACATTTAAAAATAAACCCATATACGAAATATCTCATATAACACTAAACAAAGCAGATGCTGTCATACTTGCATTGGACTATGAAAATAAAAAACAGGTAATTCCTATCTTAAAAGATGCTAAGATTAACTACATTGAAATTTAGCATTATTTTCCACATATTTTGACCTTCCACTCCTTAATTCGCCTCTTCTTATAGTCAAAACTAACCCCAATCTTAAACAGAGTTTTCCCCTTACCCTTCCAAGGCGTTAAATACTCCTTGCTATCTATCTGCTTCAATGCCGCTGCCGCAGTTCCATCTAGCTTGAACTCAAAACAATAAACAAACTTAGGCGTCTCCAAAATGCAGTCTATTCTGCCAGTGGCTATTTGAACTTCGCTCCTGCACTGAAAACCAAACATATTGAAAATTATGTGAAATATGGTTTGGAAATATTTTTCTTTTTTTATTGTTATGGAATATGGAATTGAAGCCATAAATGGAATAAAGCCGTCTGCTATAATTTTTTCCGGCTCACCGGCATTTAACCATTTTATTACATTTGCGGCAAAACTGCTTTTTTCGCTTCCCGGAACCCTTAAATGCTTCGTAGCAAGTTCATTGGCAAAAGCTGACTCTACTTCTTTATTAGGATAGCCAAGCGTATAAATATCAGACTCCTTATTATAATCCTTAACCGTTAAATAACCGCTCTGATATAAAATCGGAACTGCATCCATATTGTCAGAATCATATTTTTTAAAATCATCAGCTCCAACAGAAAAATCCTCTATATTTAAAATATCAATTTTTTGGTTATCCAGTAAAGTGATTAGATAACTCGGAGTTGCCGTTTCAAACCAAAATTTTTGGAAGTCTCCGCTGTCAAAATGCTTTAGTAGGCAGAACGGATTATATACTCTTTGGAGACTTTTCGTAAATCTATATCCGTTATAAGATTCCTGCAACTTATCCAAATACTTCTTTTTGCCGCCATATTCCTTAGTCCATTTATCTATATAGCTTGCAAAATCTTTTTCCAGTTCCTCCTGCGTTATGCCTAACAGAGCTGCGTAGTCAGGATCCAAGGTTATATCCGTAAGGTTGTTCAAAGCGGAAAATACACTTACCTGTGAAAACTTTGTTATGCCAGTTATAAAAGTGAAACGCAAGTATTGCTCGGCAGCTTTCACAACTTTATAAAAATCACGCAAGAAAAGACGAACCTCTTCAAAAGCTTTTTTATTGTCTATAACGCTCAATAGCGGATTATCATATTCATCTATTACCACAACAGCAGGCTTTCCGTATTTTTTTGCCGAATCCAAAATCAAGCTTTTGAATATAGAAGTCGGGGTTTCACCGGAAAGTTCAACTCCTAGATTTTGAGCTGCATAAAAAAGCTGTTTCATTATGGCTTCTTTGCAACCGCTTATGCCTTCGCTATAAGCCCCTGCACTCATATCCAATTTAATCACAGGGTATTTTTCCCATTTCCACTTTGTTTTTGAAATAGCCAAGCCTTTGAATAAGTTCTTCTTCCCTTCAAAAAGCGCACACAGGGTATAGCACAAAAGCGTTTTGCCAAATCTGCGAGGGCGCGATAAAAAGAATTGATTTCTCAAGCCGGAAATCATATCGTAAACAAAAGCGGTTTTATCCACATACAAACCCTTCTCTTTGCGTATGTTTTCAAAAACTTGCCTGCCTGTTGGAAGTAGCTGCATAAGAGTAAAATAGAAAATTGCCATAGCTTATACTATATACTCCAATAATTTTCTATATTTGGAATTGAATCCAAAAAAGAGGTGAAAATGTCGCAAAGTTGGAATAAAAGCCAAACATGCATCAACAGACCGGAATACTTGAAATTCCTGAAGAACTGGAAGGACGAGAATGTTATCAAGGTGATTTCCGGAGTTCGCAGATGCGGAAAATCAACGCTTTTTGAAATATATAAGCGGCATCTTATTAAAAACGGAGTCAGTTCCAAACAAATTATAAGCATAAACTTTGAGGAATTCGGCTTCAGCGACTTGCATAATACGGAGAAACTATATGCTTACTTGAAGAAACTAACGCAAGGCAAGCAAAGATATTACATATTTTTGGATGAAATACAAAATGTTCCGAATTTTGAAAGAGTTGTGGACAGTTTATTCCTGAGAAAAAATCTAGATGTTTACATTACAGGCTCAAACGCCTATTTTTTAAGCGGAGAGTTGGCGACTCTTCTTTCGGGAAGATATGTGGAACTGAAAATGCTGCCGCTTTCATTCAAAGAATTCACCTCTACTAGGGCAGAAAAAAATCCTCGCATTCTCTACAATGAGTATCTGAAAACATCTTTTCCCTACGCAATAACCCTAAATGACGAAAAACAGCGACAATATTTAGAAGGAATCTATTCAAGCGTGGTTTTGAAAGATATTGTGAAGCGGCTGGCAGTGGCAGATGTGGCAACGCTTGAGCTTATAATAAGATACCTGTATGCGGAAACAGGGAATTTTCAGAATACCAATAAAATCTCCAATACCCTCACAAGTTTTGGAAATAAAATTAGCAATAAAACTGTAACTCGTTACATAGAAGGAATTGAAAACAGCATGCTCATTTACAAAGCGGATCGCTATAATGTAAAAGGGAAAAAAATATTTGCCAGCAATGCGAAATATTATGCTGTGGATAACGGATTGCGCCGTTTAATTGCCGGCGATAGAAGTGAAGATTATGGCCATATCCTGGAAAATATTGTCTATTTGGAACTATTGAGGCGTGGCTATCAAGTTTATACCGGAGTTGTGGATAACCTTGAAGTGGATTTTTTTGCAAAAA
>Ga0209755_10001652_pt1 | contig 33776 bp, 24 predicted proteins | sample TergutCo191P1_FD_187301 | JGI IMG/M metagenome (GOLD analysis project Ga0209755, IMG submission 187301) | Cornitermes sp. P1 segment gut microbial communities from Petit-Saut dam, French Guiana - Co191P1 (SPAdes) (version 2) | ecosystem: Host-associated > Arthropoda: Insects > Digestive system... | reverse complement strand
TGGGTTTGCGCTGCCTGCCCGAAGGGAATCTTACACGCATTTCGGAACAAACACGTAGGGTAGCGGAAATCGCAAATGTTTCTATAGACGACGGAATGCCCTACGTCGGAACCCGTGCCTTCTCGCATAAGGGAGGAATGCATGCGGACGGCGTTCTGAAGGTGAAGCGGTCTTTCGAGCACGTCGATCCGGCATCGGTGGGCAACGAGAGGCACATTCTTTTAAGCGAGGTCGGTGGGCGTTCCGCGGTTGCGGAACGGGCCAAGAAGATCGACCCGACTATCACCAGGGAGAACCCGGCGATTGCGGCGCTTACCGAAAAAATGAAAAGCCTTGAGGCCCAGGGCTGGTCCTTCGAAGGGGCCGATGCCAGCTTTGAAATCCTCGTGCGACGGGAGCTTGGTAAACACAAGCCCCTGTTCAACATCGTCGCCTACCGGGTAATGAACGAGCATCCCTCAAGTTCGACCCTCGCCTGTTCCCATGCATGGGTAAAAGTGCTTGTCGGAGATCAGCACGAGATCGCCGCCGCAGAGGGGGAAGGGCCTATAAACGCACTGGACACCGCACTGCGCCGTGCGCTTACGCATTTTTTCCCGAACCTCGCAAAGATGCGCCTGGAGGACTACAAGGTCAGGGTGATCGACGGCAAGGATGCGACGGCGGCGCAGGTACGGGTTCTAATCGAATCCACGGACGGGCGGCGAAGCTGGAACACCGTGGGGGTTTCGGCGGACATCATAGACGCAAGCCGCATTGCGCTGGCAGATTCCATCGAGTATAAGTTGATCTGCGATGCGGAGAGCTGAGGCAGGGGATTATCCAACCGCAGGTAGACCCCGTGCATGGACACTTAACAAAGATGCCCAGGCCTGCCTGTTGTTAGGCTAGGCTTTCCCACAGCACTTTTTGTATTTCTTGCCGCTACCGCAAGGGCATAGGACATTTCTGCCAACTTTAGGGGATTCACGCACAAAAGGCACCGCATCCCCCGTTGCATTAAAATCGTTGTCTTTTTCTTCCCCGTCCATATAGCCCTTCATGGCAGGCCTAAAGCTTTTTTTGTATATCGCGGTATACTTGTCCTGAATAAACTCAGCCTTTTTTTCGTTAAGCACATCGAAATAAAAGGCCTGGTTAAGTTTGAAAAAATCGGGATATTCATTTTTCAACACCTTTATTGAGGGGCGCAAAAGCGTCATGTTAAAGACGATGTAGCACTCCATCGACAAGCGCTCTTTCTCATTTTCGTCTTCATACAGAAAAAATTCCGTCAAATCGACAAGCACGTCGTGTACCTGTTTATCCAGGCGAAGTTTATGAACCAGCATGGATACGCGTATGTGCTTAAAGTTCTTCTTGTCATTATCAGCATGGTACCTGCTGCTTTCAAGTGCGGGCAATATTTTTTCCACAAACGGGAAAAGTTCATCATCCTCGATAATACTTGGCATTAAGCTCATCACTTGCTCGTATGTACTTTTATCCGGAGCCTTATCGGCAAGGAAAAGTTCCGCAAATTTATCATAATATCGCAGATTTTTTTTATCGCCATTATTATCAAATAACCCTAATTCCCGCAGCCCTATTAAATCATGCACCCCTTTCAGGTAAAGGATATATTCGTCAAGGAACATATCAATATTCTGCTCCATGGCACGATGAAAAATATTAGAAACCCGCCAGTTGCAAGAATTCAGCGCAAACCGCATATATTCAATCCACACCTTCGCCTTCAAGGGCTCGGCATCTACGGCAGCGTTAAAATACTCCTCGGCCTTTGTCGTGTGTCCCCGCGATGCCGCAATTTTTCCGCGCAACACCAAGGTATCGCAGTCGGACGGATTTTTTTCCAACAGCTCCACGCACAGTTTTTCGGCACCCCCGCTTTTTTTCATGTGCCATAAGGCCTCGGCATGAAGGCGCTTGGCTTCGATTGAATCGGGGTTTTTGCTGCTCAACTCCGCCATAAATCCCATGGCCTGTTTGTACTTGTTTTCACGCATCAGGGCACGGGCCGCAAGCAGCTCGTTTTGCACATCGCTTGCAATTTCGCCCCCGTCGTCCGCGACGAAATAAGCGTCATACTCATCGCGCTTTTTTTGGTCGCAGAGCGTTTCATAAGCTATTCTTATAGCCTTAAAACCTTCAGGATCGGAATCCGGCGAATGCAATTTAACCGCCGAAAAATAAGCGCGTTTAATCTCGCTGCCGTCCGCATCGCGGGCAATCTTAAGCAGTTCGTAGTAATTCATGGTCAGTCTTCATTTTCCAGTTCGTCAATCGCATCGGCAAGGTCGTCTTTCATTCTCTCCAGAATCACCTGCTCCCAGTCCATAACCAGCGCTTTTTTTAGCTCATCGGCGGCAGAGTCAACGCGATCGGCGGTTTCGTTGCCGTGAACCTTGACAAGCCTTTCCGCCTTACTTATAAGCTGCCTGTATTTCCGCGCATTGCGGGCATCCATCCACTGTGAAAGATCAAGGTTTTTCCCCATCTGCGAGGTGTTGACGATTACCGTGGCAGATTTACCCGTCGAAACTATTTCCGCCGAAACCGTCAGAATGCCATTCAGGTCATATTCAAAACGGATATTAATCTTTTCCTTGTTTGCCTTTGCCTTGGGTATACCGCTCAGCTCAAAACAATTCAGCAAATAGTTTTCACTAGGATCGTCACTTTCGCCTTGGTATGCCGTGACATGCACTTTTGTCTGGTAGTCAGCAGAAGTAAAATATATTTTCGAAGCCGTGGCAGGAAGGGTCGTGTTGCGCTTAATAAGGATATCGCAAAAAACATCCTTCAAACCAAAATGGCCAAACCCGATGTTCATCAAAGCTTCGGTGCTAAGGCTGTACGGGCAAATGTCGGTCAGGATAATCGCGTTTTCGCCCAAGACGCCGCTTAATACGCCCGCCTGGATGGACGCACCGCGAACGACGGCCAGATCCGGATCCACCACCGCTTCCGGGCTTAGACCCAGGGTCTCCTCCAAAAATTCTGACACAAGCGGAATGCGGGTGCTCCCGCCGACCAGCAGGGTTAGGCCGATGTCCTCGGCGTTTAAATTCGCATCGAACAAGGCCGTTTTAATCTGCTGCTCGGTGGAATATATCTTTTCACGGATCATGGATTCAAAGTCCGTCCGGGTGATCCTTTCGGAATACCCCAAGGGGTTGCCGTTTTTGCTGTACAAAAACGGCAGTTCAAAAAGGTATTCGTTTTCGTCGCTCAGCGCTATTTTGCACTGCTCGGCGGCGATTTTTATCCGCATCATCGCGCGGGCATCGTTCGAAACGTCAACTTTGTCGCGTTTTTTAATCGTGCCAGTTATATGATCCATTATGGCCTGGTCAAAATCCTTCCCGCCCAGCGTGTTGTTTCCGCAACTTGATTTTACGTCAACAACGCCTTCAAAAAGTTCCAGCACCGTGACATCAAGGGTCCCCCCGCCCAAATCGTACACCAGCATGTATTTGCAGTCGCGCATATGGTCGATACCATAGTCCAGGCTGGCCGCAGTCGGTTCGTTTATAATGCGCTCGACTTCAAGCCCGGCGGCCCGCCCCGCAGCCATGACATCTTTACGCTGCGGATCGGTGAAATAGGCCGGGACGGTAATCACGGCGGAATCAATCGTTTGGCCGGTGTGTTTCTGCGCGCAGTCGGTCAAATAGCGTATTATCATCGCCGCTACGTCAACAGGCGAAAAGACCCTGTCCCGCGCCGTAAGCTCCGAGCTTTGCCCCAAAAGCCGCTTCACCTCAAGAAAGGCATTCTCCGGCTCGACAAGGGCTTTTTCCTTGGCTTCACGCCCGACGACGGGCGCGCCGTCCTCGGCTATGTATACGACAGACGGGGTTATCAGCTCGCCCAGATGATTGGGAACAATTATGACCTTTCCGTTATCGTCAACATAGGCTATTTCCGACGTAGATGTTCCAAAATCAATCCCAACCTTCATCAAATGCCTCCTTTGGGTACATAATATTCGGCGTATTAATTTTATTGACAAGGACTGCCGCCCGCCGCATAACCTCGTCCTTGTAGACGTAACCGCATTTCAGGGTTTTTATAACATACCCGTTTGGAATGTCATTGTCTTGCCCAATGCTTTCCGCCGAATGAAGGCGAAAATCAAAAGCCTCTCTTTCGGCATCAATTATTTCAAGCCCCGCCGTTTCCGCCGCGCTCTTTGCCGTATTCCACATCATTTGCGCCTGTTCAAAAAGCGGCGAACCCCTATCCGCGGCACCGCCTGAGTCGCTTGCAGCTTCATCAGGGTTTACCAAGACAAAACCGCGTCCATTCCCATTGGGGCCGAATCGTGCATCCTCATCCGGCAACGCAGCTTCGCCGCGGCCCCCTTGGCCTGCCGCTGCAAAATAGTAAAAATCCCCGATAGTGTCCGCAATCGCAATCAGCGCGTCAACAAGGGCATTTTCCGTGTCGGCCGCGTCGGCGTTTGCATCCCCCTGCAAAAAACCGTCAATCTCCTCAAGCTGGAGGCTCGTTTCCTTCTGTTTGGTTTCGATTTTACGCAAGCGCTCGCTTATTTCCGAAAGCCGCTCGCTAATACAAGGATCGGTGCCCTGGGTGTCCGTTTCAGCATGGGGCTTTGCGCTTTTCCCAAACAAACTTAAAAATGCCATTTCCTGCTCGTCCTTACTGGTACATAATAACAAAAGGCCTTGGCCTTAATGCCAGGACCTCCTCTGGGGTCATCAGGGGGTAGTCAAACCCGGCACCCGGAATGCCGAAGTTGTAAAAGAGCTTGAAGCCCTTTACAGGTATGTTAGTCGCCCTGCCGTTAAACGCATGAGCCACACGCTTTTGTGAAGGCGAGCCAATACCAGAGGCATTGTGAACCAGCCGTACCCGCCGAAAATCGCCGCGGACATCCTCCCGATTCAGAATCATCCGCTGGTGGAACTGATGTACCACCAGCATTCGCTCCCCCGGAAGATTGTTGGCAATGATATAGTCCTCCATAAGCTGCTGGGCACGGTTAAGCTCTTCCGCCGTCACGCCGCCGATTTCCAGCATCGGCCTGTCGGTACGCCATTCGGGGTCAAGGGCAAGATGCACGTTGGGGTAATGGAGCCAGGGCAGCATCCTTTCCAGGGATTCAACCGGGTCGAAGCGGCCAATCTGGTGATCGACAAAAACCAGCATGTCGTGCTCCAGGGCATACTCGACCCAGCGCTTTAAGACAGCGTGGTTGATGTAGCCTATATCCCCTCCAGGCCACACGGTGCCGTAAATAATGTAAAACGCCTTTACAATTCCCCGCTCGCCGTTTAGTGCCCTGTACTCCTCGGCAAGTTCGGCGAGCATCCCGTGGAGTTCCTCGATTGGGTAGCGGCCAAGTATGCCCATCTGCCGCGAGAGTGGGTGGCCGTAAAAAGCCAGCACGTCGTTGTTGAGGAGTATGGAGGTGTAATCGCTGGTTAAGCGATCAAGGGCTTTCTGCTCGGCGGCGCTGCGTACCCAATAGGGGCCCGCATCCCCCGCCCGCCTGGCGGCTTCCATTACATCGCTAAAGAAAACCCCGGGGAAAAAACCGCCCACGCCGCTCCAGACAGCATTATGGCTACCCGGCATCCCTGAAGGCACGCAAGCCTGCGCTGGTAAATCAGGGGGGGGGGGACGACAAAAAACGCAACAAACAAGGCCGTTAGACATTGGCGGCAAAGCAAAAGACGAATAGGCTTGTTTACGAGCATCCGGTAGTACCTCCGCAGGTCTGGCATTTCATACAGGTTCCGTTCCGTACCAGCGTGAAGGATTCGCAGGAAGGACAGGGATCCCCTTCGAAGCCCTTGATTCGGGCCTGGGCTATTTTGAACAGCTCGCTCTGCTGCACCTGTTCCGCCGGTTCGGGGCGGGATTGGACCAGAACCTGAACCCTGGGCTGCGCATCCTGTGCAAGCAGCGGGAGCGAATTCCCCTGCTCCGAAAACGAACCATAACCGGGAACGTTTTCCGCGACAAGCAAAGCCTTTAGAATGTCCCCGGAACCCTCCACCCTGGACAGCGATCCCGAAAGCCCGGATACCTTCTGAACTCCCTGCACCCCCCCCCCGGGGGGGGAAGACCCAGAAACATGCGAAGCCCCACCCGATCCTGCCGAGGCCTTGCTACCCTGCACGAAACCGGCGCTTTTTTTCCCACCTGAGCGCTGCCTTGGCTCGTTCCCGTCGGGCTCGCCCTTCGAGGACGTGGCGGTGGAAACAAGATCCTCGGGCTTTACCTGGCCCAGGTCGCTGCGCTTAAGATAACTTATCGCCAAGTCACGGAAAATACAGTCGATTACGCTGGTGGACATCTTCACGTAGTCGTGCCCCTGAACCATACCGTTGGGCTCGAATTTGCTGAAGGTAAAAGCGTCAACATATTCCTCCAGCGGAACGCCGTACTGTAGGCCCAGCGAAACGGTAATCGCGAAACTGTTAAGAAGGCTGCGGAACGCCGCGCCCTCCCTGTGCATGTCAAGAAAAATCTCGCCCAGGCTTCCGTCCTCGTACTCGCCGGTACGGATGTAAACCGAGTGCCCGCCGATTTTTACCTTCTGGGTGTAGCCCATCCTGCGGCTTGGAAGCGGTTTGCGCACCCCGCGGATAGGCGACTTCTTGCCCGAGGGCGAGGGCGGCGGCAGCTCAAGGCCCCGTTCGACCTTAAGGATTGTGTCTGCCAGGGGATCCGTCCCGGGGGCCATCGACGAAAGCGGCTGGGAAAGCTTGGAGCCGTCACGGTACAGGGCCACCGCCTTCAGCGCGTTCTTCCACGAAAGCATGTACGCGCCCTTAACGTCCTCGTAGTTCGCCGAATTGGGCATGTTGATGGTCTTGGAAATCGCCCCGGAGATGAAGGGCTGAACCGCCGCCATCATGCCGATGTGCGCCGTCCAGGGAATCGATCTCCTGCCGTTTTTGCCGGAGGGCGTGGCCGTATCAAAAACCGAGTAATGTTCCTTGCTAAGATTCGGGGCCCCTTCAAGCCCCATGGTGCCGCAGGCGTACATCTCCGCCCCGGCAACATCCTCGGCGGTGAAGCCGAGGTGCCTCAACAGGCTAAAGCCGGGCAGGGACCAGGTCGATTCGGGGACCAGCATGGTTTTTTCGACAAAATCCCTGCCAAGTATCCATGGGTTAAAAACCCCTTCCAGGTTGAGCGCCGTCTTGACGGCATCCTCGGCGGCGGCAATAGCCTCCTGGGTAAAGCCTTTCGCCTTGAGGGCCGTGGGATTTATCCCCGGCGCTCCTGAAAGCGTCTTGCGGCCCGTGGCATACGCGACGATTTCTTCTATAGCTTTCGACGAATAACCCAGGGCCTCCAGCGCGGGAGGCACCGACTGGTTGATTATCTTGAAGTAGCCGCCGCCGGCAAGCTTCTTGAACTTGACCAGGGCGTAGTCCGGCTCGACGCCGGTGGTGTCGCAGTCCATCAGAAGGCCGATGGTGCCGGTCGGGGCGATGGCGGTAACCTGGGCGTTGCGGTAGCCGTGGGCCATGCCAAGCTCCAGCGCGCGATCCCAGGAAGCCTTAGCCGCATCCAGCAGGTACGCAGGGCAATATGCGGGATCGATCCCCCGGGGGGGGGTGCTAAGCCCCTCGTACTCCGCATAGGCGGCATTGTTCACGGCACGGCGGTGGTTGCGTATGACCCGGAGCATGTTGTCCGAGTTTTCCCCGTAGCGAAGAAAAGGCCCCAGAGCCGCGGCCATGCGGGCGGACTGCGAGTACGACTCGCCGGAAAGCAGCGCCGAAAGCGCCCCGGCCACCGCGCGGCCCTCCCCGGAATCGTAGGGCAGCCCCATCAGCATCAGCAGGGTGCCAAGGTTGGCGAACCCAAGACCCAGGGTGCGGTACTGGTACGAAAGCTCCGCAATGCGCGGCGAGGGGAACTGCGCCATAACCACCGAGATTTCGAGGATCATCGTCCAGATGTCGATGGCGTGAAGGTAGCCCTCCACGTCGAAGGTTTTCGATTTCCTGTCGTAGAATGTGGCAAGGTTTATCGAGGCAAGGTTGCAGGCTGTGTCGTCGAGGAACATGTACTCCGAGCAGGGGTTGGACGCGCGGATCCCCCCCCCCCCGGGGCAGGTGTGCCAGTCGTTGATCGTGGTGTGGTACTGCAGGCCGGGGTCGGCGCACTGCCAACCGGAACGGGCGATGTCCGCCCAGAGCTTGCGGGCCTTGATCTTCTTCACGGCTTTGCCAGAGGTACGGGCGGTAAGCTCCCAGTCGGCATCGTTCAGCACGGCCCGCATGAAGTCGTCGCTTACACGCAGGCTGTTGTTGGAGCTTTGCCCGGAAACGGTGTTGTAGGCCTCGTCGTCCCAAGCCGTGGAAAAGGACGCCGCGCCAAGATCCCCGTCCTCCTGTTCCATCCGCCGAAGCTGCTGGTACAGGTAGGACGCTGGGATCTTGTCGGACAGCGCGGCGCGGAGAACCGCGGCAAGCTCGTGGTTTTTCTCCACACTGAATTTGTCGGCATCCGGCCCCCTAAACCCCGCCAATGCCTTCTTTAGAGCCTCAAGGTGTTTTCTTACTATCGCCGAACCGGTTACCAGCGAGGCAACCTTGTATTCCTCCTCGGCTTTCCATGAAATGTATTTTTCGACGTCCGGGTGGTCCGCGTCCAGCGTCACCATCTTGGCGGCCCTGCGGGTGGTGCCCCCGGACTTTATCGCCGAGGCCGACCTGTCAAGGACTTTCAGAAAGGACTGAAGCCCGGACGACCTGCCGCCGCCGGTAAGCCCCTCGTTCTGGCTGCGGAGCCTTGAAAAGTTGGACCCCGTTCCGGAGCCGTACTTGAACAGCCTGGCCTCCCTGGTAATCAGATCCATTATGCCGCCCTCGTTTACAAGGTCGTCATCCACGGAAAGGATGAAGCAGGCGTGGGGCTGGGGCCGCTTGTAGGCACTGTCCGATTTTACCGTCTCGTTTTTTTCGTGATCGAAGTAGTAATGCCCCTGGGCCGGGCCGTCAATGCCGTACACCGAATGCAGGCCGGTGTTGAACCACTGGGGGCTGTTGGGGGCGGCAATCTGCCTGGCAAGCATGTAGCAGGTCTCGTCGTAAAAAGCCCTGGCATCCCCCTCGCCGTCGAAGTAGCCGTTCCTCCGCCCCCAGTCCATCCAGGTGAAGGCAAGCCGGTGGAACACCTGCCGGGCATCGTGCTCGGCACCGTCCTCCGGAAGCTTGCTTCCGACATCGCCGCCGCCCTGGGGTGCCCATTTTTTCCACTCGTGCATCCTGTCCGCCGGAACCCCGGCCTTGCGGAAATATTTCTGGGCAATAATGTCGGTGGCTATCTGGCTCCAGGAAGAAGGCACGACGACCGTGTCCTCCGAAAACACTGCCTTGCCGTCCGGGTTCCGAATTTCGCTTTTCCGTTTTTCCCAGGCAATATCATGATACGGTCCCTTTTCCCCTTCCGTAAAGAAACGCTTGACTTTCATTAGTTATCCCCATCTTGGACAATGTTTACCCACCACACATATAGCGTAGCACCTGCCAAGCATACACCATTTGTAGTGGGGCTGGCAAGACTGTATGAGGAAAAAAAACAAAAAGCTTAGGTTTTATTCGTGCTGATCCCGAATGCAATTCCACGGGAGAACGAACGATACCCCGCTGCTTACAGCGGGCTTCGTTCATTCGTGCTGAGGGCTTCGTTTATTTTGCCCAATTTCCCAGCCATCCAGGCCGAATCTTTCAGCATGACACTGTACAACTTTCTCTCGAATACCATGGGGACGTTCCAAAAGGCCGCCCCCCCCAGCCAGGGGTACGCCGTCCCACGGCCAAGGGCGACAGCCAGTTCGGTATAGCCGTGCAGGTCCTTCCTGCTTCCAAAGCGGACATTTGCAGGCCCGCCGTTAATATGAACCAAACCAACCGCGTCCGCATCCAAATCCCCGGGGGACAGATCCTCGCCGGCTGCCCAGGAGTGGCCCAGATCCCAGCACAGGCCATACCTGGATTTGTCCAGGCCTTCGACCAATGCCCTGCAGTTCCTAAAGCTGGCCATGTGCAGGGGGTGCCCCTCCACGCCGACGAGGTTTTCAACCAAAACCCGACCCCTGACACCCCTGCGGGACAAGCCCCCAAGAAAGGGATCGAACAGCCACACCAGGTTGTTGCGGAACCTGCCCCCAAGCACACGGGCCTCGTCCTCCACCTTCCCTTCAATTGGGACATACCCGCTGCCGTCCTTCCCCAGCTTACCTGGCCACCTGGGGTAGCCGGCGTGAACGACGAAGCCGATGTCCAGATCCAGGCCCTCGGGAATGCCGGCGACAAAGTCGTTCAGGTATTGAACGTACACCCTGATCATGGGGACCCTGACAAGCTCCCCTTCCCATTTTAGCTGGCTGGTGTCGAATGGAAGCCATATGTCGAACAGGTACGGAAGGTGGAAGAAAAGCCTTATCTTGCCCTCGCCGGCCAGCCGAAACAGCTTGGGCTCAACCTTGAGGGGCCCCCGAAACGAGACCAATGGGCCGGTGTTGGCCTGAACGACAACGGGGCGGCTGACCCTCCCGATGCCATCCAGCACCCCGGTCATCCACGACCAATCACTGTCCAGGTACAGGCCCACAGGCCAGCCCAGCTCGACCTGCCTGGCAAATTCGGCCGCTATTTCGGTATTGGACCAGTTCTCGGCCCTTCTGTCGGGGTCGCTGACATACCCTATGTCGTCGCGTTTCCTGGGTTTGAACAATCTTTTCAGCAGGCCCACTATGCCCAAAACCTTGCCCCCATACCGCAAGCGTCAACCAAGCATCAATGCACGGCGAAGGGGATGACTTCGGTGATCTGCACACGGAAGCGGGCGGAGGCAACCAACTGACCCGACCTGACGTAGAAACGGGGAAAGGATGCGAGGCTGATAAAGCCCGAAGCCTCCCTCGGGCGGTTGCGTTCGCTGCCGCGGAGCATTTCCCGCACGGCAACCCTGGCCGCGTCCGTCAGTGCGGCGTAGCGTATGTCCAGCCAGGTGGACTCGGGCGAGGGGCCGTAAAGCGGACTAAAGCCCCTGGCCTGGGCGTTGCGCACGGTTCCCATCCGCCATGTGTGCATCCGCCTCTGCTGGGAAGGCTCCAGGCGGTAGTCGGCCCAGACACGCAGGCGGGCATCGTAGCTTCTTACATCGGTGACGACCAGCCTTGGATCGCCCCATCGTATCTCTCCCAGAGGTTCGAGATCGCCGAAGTCTTCGGGAATGCCCCTTGCCCTCTCCCCTACCTCGTAGCGGAAAGACCAGCCGTAAATCATCGCCGAAAAATACAGGGCGGCCTCTTCCAGGGCCCGCCTTGCGGCGGTCTCCGGGCTGAGCGGGAATTCCTCGTCCGGCCTGTCGCCGTGAATCGGCTCAAGATCCACCCACACCTCCCCGCGGATTACCTCGGGGTGTGCGCCAAAGTCCCTCTGCTGTGCCCCCGCCGTACCGGGATTCTGTGCGGCGAAAACGGCCAGGAGGAAAAAAACGGGCAGAACTTTCTGTTTCATACTATAAGTATCGGTAGTATACAGACGCAGCCTGACAATGTATACTGGCTACGGGGACCCATGAAGGCTGTTGTTGCGGATCGTCTGACAAAAGTATACCCTGGCGGCAAACCCGCGCTTAAGCGCGTGAATTTTTCCATAAAAGAGGGCGGCATATTCGGCTTTCTTGGCCCCAACGGGGCGGGGAAAACCACGGCGGTAAAACTCCTCAACGGAATGCTCCAGGCCACGGAAGGTTCGTGCAGCGTTTTTGGCATCGACCCTGGACGCTCCCCGGAAGGGCTTCACGCCATATCCGGCGTGGTAACGGAAAAGGCGCAGATGTACAACAACCTTACCGGGCTTCAAAACCTGACATTCTTTGGAACGATGTTCGGCCTGGAAGGGGACAAGGGCAGGCGCCGGGCATTGGAACTTCTAGGGCGGCTGGAACTTTTGCAGGCAAAGGACCAGAAGCTGTCGGCGTATTCCACGGGTATGCGGCAGAGGCTTTCGCTTGCGCGGGCGATGATCCACCAGCCCAGGGTACTGTTCCTGGACGAGCCGACATCTGGGCTGGATCCGGAGAGCGCACAGAACATTAACAATCTTATCAAGAACCTTGCCACGGAAAAAGGGACAACGGTGTTCCTCTGCACGCACCAGCTTAGGTATGCGGAGGAGATCTGCACGGAGTACGGGCTGATCAGCGAAGGCAGCATGCTCGCATTTGGTTCTCTGGACGAACTGCGCTCGCTTGTCTTTCCCGGGATGACCCTTACAATCAAGGCCGACACTTACCCGCAGGGGCTTCAACTTCGGCGGGAGGGGGAATTCGCATTAGTGGACCTGGACTCGCAGGAGGAAATCCCCCCGTTAATAAAACGAATCGTCGATGGCGGAGGCAGGGTGTACCATGTTACGGCACGCCGGCTATCCCTGGAGGAAATCTACTTCGCACTAATCGAACGGCGCAAAGGGGGGGCATAATGCTCAACAGGATGCAACTGGCCATTATAAAAAAGGACATCCACGCAATCACCTCCAACAAGCGCATCCTTAGCGTGCTTATCATAGTGCCGGCACTTATGACGCTTGTAATGCCCTTGAGCATGATCCTGCCTATCCTGCTTTCCCCCCCCGATTCGCCGGACATCGAACAGTTCGCCATGATGCTGTATTCCGCGGGCTTTGTCGAAGCAACCTACGATATGCCGTACAATGATTTGCGCCGGGCGGTTTTGGGCCTGATCATGAACAATGTCCTGCCCCTGTTCTTCCTGATGATTCCGATGACGGCCTCGTCGGTAATGGCCGCCAGCGCCTTTGTCGGCGAAAAGGAAAAAAGCACACTGGAAACCCTACTATACTGCCCCTTGCCGCTAAAGGAGGTTTTCGGGGCAAAGATCATGGCGTCGTTTTTCGTCGGCTTTACGGTGTCGGCCCTTTCGTTCGCGGTAATGTCGCTGGTGGTTCAGGTGGCGATAGCCCTTGCAACAGGGGGCCTTGTAATGCCGAACATCAACTGGCTTATCATAAAACTCCTTGTCTCGCCTGCGGTATCGCTGATAGCCATCAACCTGATTGTGCGGGGATCGGCCAAGGCGCGTTCGGCCGAGGAATCCCAGCAGCGTAGCCTGTTCCTAATTTTGCCCGTCATTTTGATTGCCGTCGGGCAGCTCACCGGGGTTTTTATGCTGAACGTCTTTATCTTTCTGGCAATGGGCCTGGTGCTGGCGCTGCTTGCCCTGCTTATGTTCAAGGGATCGTTTGGCAAGTTCCGTTACGAAACGCTCCTATGATTAAAGCCTGCCACTATTCCGGCTTTTTGGCCAGGGCCTTCGGGTCGAACGCAAAAACGTCAGCCTCGCCACAATACGCGCACTCACCCATTCTCGGCGAGTTGACTATCGGCAGCTGCTGCTCCTCATCCATGTCGAATTTGTCGCCACAGTCCCCGCAATAAAACGGCTCATCCATATCGCGGCTCAGATACTTTGCGTCCTTCCCGCACTTACCGCAGGCAAAAACAGGCGGGACGTTGCGCGCCAAAAGCCGAACGCCCCCTTTCTGTGGAGGCCGCCTGATGGCCCCCACTACGGTAAGGAGCGTTTCCGTGGTGGTTCCGAAATCGTACAAGTGAAAAAATTTTTCCCCGTGGATAAGATCCTTCACTTTCATGTCCATTGGGATTTCCTCCTGCCATGGGGCCTGGCAGAACTGGCTCATATGCCCGCAGCATTCCAGCCATATCATTCGGAGAAAATGATCAACCCTATCCAGCGTTTCATTGAGGGGAACGTCGATGAGCAGCCAGTAGCCCTTTTCATACACACCCTCGACTTTAATAACACGGCATTCCTCCCCGTTTTCGCAATCCCCGTGAACCTTGATTAGGTGGTTTTTCATCGCGCCCTTGGCCATGGTGGCACCACACAGGTAGCAGTTGCCAGCAGTATTCGTAGCCATGCGTTTCTCCTTAATGAGGACAGTATCTACACTAAAAGGTACCATGGCGGATCGAGATGATCAAGCGGCGGCGTTCCAGCAATTTTACATTCCATGACCCAAAACGGTAATTTCCCCACTTTCATTCGCCACCACAATTCCCCCCTAGCCGCCAGTGGGGCGAAAAAGATCGAAATTCCGAAAAAAAAACCGCCCGGGACTAATGCAAAACGCAACTTTGAACCATGAATAAGGGTAGATAGCAGGTACCGCTGTCAACAACACTAATTTGCAGGAGTGAAAAAATGAAACGGTTTTATTTGAACATGGCGGTTTTTTGCCTTTTGTTTTTGTCGGTTTACGGCTGTTCGCTAGATGGGGAAACGGGAATGCCCTTCCCCCATCCCGCCCCAAGCGCCCCGGAACTACTTTCCATGAGGGTGGTTTCCGGGACGGAAGTGGATTTTGAGTTTTCCGTACCGGTAAGGGTACTGTCCCTGTACTTCGCCCCAAGCCTTGGGATTGCCTCGATAGAGGAAGGCCGCAGGGTAAGAGTACGCCTGGAACAAAGCCTTGAACCTGGAATGCGAATCGTGGCGACCATACAGGCGGAAGACGCAGAGGGGAATACGCTTAACGAAAAGGTCCCCTTCGAAAAGGAAAATACCTCGAGCCCTGAAACGGAAAAGCCTTCCGGCGACCAGGAAGACCCCTCCCACGAAACGGAGGAACCTTCCCAGGATCAGGAAAACCCAGCCCCGGAAACGGAGGAACCCCCCAAGGATCAGGAAGGGCCGACACCGGATGCGGAGGAACCCTCCAAGGATCAGGAAGGGCCGACACCGGAAACGGAGGGGCCATCCGACATACCAGGTGAAGAAGCTGGAAGGAAGGCTGCACCAGAGCTGCTGATCAACGAGCTGCGCACGGAGGCAGCCGGAAACAGAGTGGAGTTTGTCGAATTCAGGATGCTTTCGGCGGGCAATTTGGAGGGGCTCAGGGTGTTTATCTATAGGAGCGGGGCCAGAACCCCAACGGAATTTGAATTCCCCAAGCTGGAAGTAGGCGAAGGGGAATTCGCCGTTCTTTACCTTAGGACACCAGGAGATATAAGCGCGGACCTATCCCAAACGGCGCACAATTTCTGGATACCTGGCCCCGGCAGAAGCCTGCTGAACAAAACCAGCGCCGTCTATGTGCGGGATCAGGATGGCAGGGTGTTGGCTGCGGTAATGCTTTCCGAAACCCCCTCCGCCTCGCAGTGGGAGGCAAGCGGCAGAACCCATTTTGCGGAAATCGCCGAGTTCCTATTCGAACAGGGGGCATGGAAATCGCAGAACGGGGGTATTGCCACGCCGGCGGATGCCGTGATTACATCCCCCGTCGGGACAGCGGCAACCAGGAGTATCTCCAGGGACGAAACGGCGGCCGACACCAAGACCGCGGCGGACTGGTACATCACCGCAAACAACGGCGCAACACCTGGAAGGCCGAACGACGCAAGGCGGCTCCAGCCCTAGGAAGAAAGCCTGGGGAGTGGGGCAGGTACCAAGCCCCACTCCCTATAGGCCCTAGTCCCCATATCGGGTATAGTAAAGCATGCGTAACAAGCTTACTGATGAACTTGCAGTCTGCGGCCTCAAAGCTGTGCTTGCCTTGGCGGAGTATCATCCCGAAACGATCAACCGCCTTTTCCTGCGGGAGGACCGTTTCCACCTGTTTACCAAGCTCTGCAAAAAACTTGCAGAACGTAAACGCCCATACAAAACCTGCCAGGACGATGAATTGGAACGTGTCTGCAAGAGTGTCCACCACCAGGGGGTGGTGGCGATGGTGGAGGAACCGGTAATCGAGCCTTTAACCAGGGAGGACCTGGAGTTATGGGCGGAGGAAAGCAAGACCGGGCTGGTGCTCCACGAGGTGGGAAACGACCACAACCTTGGGGCCATTGCCAGGGCGGCGGCATTCTTTGACGTGCATTTTATCGTGCTGAACGAAAACGACAACGAGGCGCGTCTTAGTACCAGTGCATACCGGGTTGCCGAAGGCGGCATGGAACATGTTACAGTGCGGAAAATCGGCAATACCGCCGCATTCCTTAAAGATGCCACACGGAAAATTGTCGTTATAGGCACAGACATTCGCGCAAGGCGGCGCATTGGGGATCTTCCAAGTATTGTGAAGGACATTAACGCAGGCTCCGGGGGGGGGCGTGGCGGGATTGCCCTGGTTCTTGGGAACGAGGAACAGGGCCTGCCGCAAAACGTAAAGGACAACTGTTCCTGCCTACTGCGTATCCCAGGAACAGGCTATATCGAAAGCCTTAACGTGTCACAGGCGGCGGCCCTCTTTCTCCGTGAGATTTACGATTTATAGAAAGTCGCCGATTCCCCCATCGGGCAGGTCGCTGCCCCACAATGCCTCTGTTTTGTCGTTTTTCCTGCCAGTTTTCCTGCGCTGCTCGATAATGTTTTTGCTTGCGGTTTTGAATAGCTCGCCAAGGATTTCGGCCATCAGTTTTTTTGTAGAGCCGTCAATGTTTTTTAGGCCGCCGATAATGCCGACGGCGGCCTGCTGCCAATCGGAACCCAACTCGGCAAAGGAATTGGCATGGGTTGAAACAAGGATTTTATACAGGGCCTCGATAAATTTATACCGCTGTTCCTCACCAAATTTCCCTATCCATTCATGGACAATGTTATTGACAAGGCGGCTCTGCGGCGTGAGTTCCCCTCCACAGGAAAGGCTGTTGTGCGTAACTTCCCAGCTACAAAGGTCGTGCTGGTACCAAGCCGTCGCCGTGCTTTTTATCACGATGGGGACTTTGCCGTGTTCAAGCAACATTCCAACAAACGACGATTGCGGAACAAAGGCATGCACACGCCCCAGGATTGCCTTGTAGCCATCGCTTTGTATCACCCCGCTATGAAACCCTGGCGAGTCATTGCTGTAGACCGCGGTTATGCGGGCCTGTACGGCTTTGTCGCAAAAAGCGGATGCGTAAATTGCAAGGTTCCCGCCCTTGGAATGCCCGGCCAAGATCAAGGGGTACGGGCAACGCATGGCCACTTTCTCAAGGTAGGATACCGCCTCCTTTTGGGCTGGAATGGAACTGACAAAAGCCATGTTAAGATCTTCCTTCCACCCGACAAAACTAGTGTCCGTCCCCCGGTAAACCACCAGCAATTTCCTGGAAGGCAGATCCCTGCCGATTACCGTACAAAAAGCGGAAAACTGTTTTTCCTCGCCCGGATCGGTATTGTTGACATAGCCAAAAAGCCCGCAACCTTCATAACGCGGAATCGTACCGATGGCGTTGACAACGGAAGCGGCATTTATAGCCATAACGTCCCTAGGCGCCAGATGGTTGGAATTCCGTTTTTCCGCATACAATTTTGCCAGCGCCGCAATGCTAAGGGTTTTGTCTTTGTCAGGCCCGGGGACAATGTCGTCCATTGGGAGGTACGACAACTGGGAAAAAATTATGTTATCAACAGGGTTGAAAGGGGACTGGTCAAATTCAAAATCGCCCTTCCAGGAGACATAATCAAATAAATTAGCCCTTCGCATATAATACCCGCGCCTCATTGGTTTATTATCCTTCAAACTGATACCGTCCTTACGCTACACATCATAATGCTTACGTATGGAACATGTCAACCGCCGAAGAAAACATATTAGGCCAACAAGCCGGCAAGTTTTGCCTCATCGCCGGGGGAGAGCGTGGCAGGAAGGATTAGGGGGTGGAAAGGAACCGGCGGAAGAAGGAAACCCTCCCCAAGGAAGCGGTGGAACATTGTGGCCCACTCTTCCCTTGAAGGGGTCTGCCTAAGCCTTAGGTATGGCCCCTGGCATTGCCACATGGAACCCCCATGGCCAGCCTTTCCGAGCGCCTTGGCAATGCGGGGAAACCTTGGTTTTGCCCTAGTGGGCGCGGCCGCCACAAGGTCATGTATGCCTCTTGCGGCAAGGGCAAGCAACACGGGTGGAAGGAAATCACCGGGAGGCAGCTGGCTATGTGCAGGGCCCGGCGTCCCGGTATTTTTGGCGATGGCAAGCACGCATAGCCCCAGCGGCAAGGCACAGGTTTCACCCCGCAGATCCCCTACCCTGTGCCAGCCTTGAATACCGGGCACAACGGGTATCAAGACCGAAGGGGCATCTTGTGGAACGGAGAATGGATCCCTGGGATCAAGGTAAGGCCGCCAAAGCGATACGCCCCCTTTTGCCACAAGGCTTTCCAGGCATGGCGGCGGCGCGGCATATAGCCTGAAATCCCTGTCGGGGAAAATGCGGGACAAGGCCTTAAGGTAGCGGTCTTGCAGGAAGTGCGGGAAGGGCGCATGCAGGCCCCGGCTGGCGGTGTTTTTTAATTCACGAAGCATCTTGGGAGGGGTATGGCCAAGTATCGCCGCACCGCCGTTTTGCCACAAGTCCACTAGCCTCCGCTTTGCTTTGCCAGCGGCCTTGCCACTAGTGTACAGGCGGAAATCGCGGGCACGGAGTACCATGGGCAGAAGGCGAAGGAGGGAAAAGTCACCGTCGTCCGCATAGCATTCGCTCATACATCATCACCTATTTTCTCGAAGGCCGATCCCTGGTGTTCGCTTAGGAAGCGAAGTTCCTTACCCGTCTCGAACCGAACACGGACTATAGGCCCGTCGTCGCTGTCACGCACTTCTGTCACATAACCGTAACCCTGGTCTTCGTGGAAAAGCTTCTGCCCACGCCGCCAGCCGGACACTTCCTCCGCCTCGCTTATCCTGTGACCGGCGGTGTTTGCAAGCCCCTCCACTTTTCTCTGGGCAGGAAAGCGGCTGCCAAAACTATAAGGCGCCGCACCTATAACACGCAAGCAATTTTTATCGATTTCGTGCAGAAATACCGAAGGCTCCAGCGGCATGGTTCTGCCGAACATTCGGCGTGTGGCGCAGGAACTTAAATACAGTTCGTCCATGGCACGGGTTGCCCCGACGTAAAACAGCCGGCGTTCCTCCTCAAGCTCCTCGCCTTTCTTGTCTTCCCGTGGAAAGGTCCCGTGTTCAAGCCCGGTCATAATAACCCTACGGAACTCAAGGCCTTTGGTATTGTGAAAAGTTATCAGCGTTACCTTGTCGTCACCGGCAGACGGGTCGGCACCATCCGGCGTTCGTTCCTCCAGCGAACGATCCAATTCTATGTGTTCAAGAAATTCCAGCAGGCCTTCGACGGTTCCGGCATACAGGCTTGCCGCATTGACAAGTTCCTGCAGGTTGTTCAGCCGCTGGTTTCCCGTTATCTCGTCCTGCGTCAGGTGGTACTCGTCCAAGCCGGAAGCTACTATCATACGTGCAACGCAGACCGAAAGCCCCTCGCCGGGTACCAGTTCGCCTTCCTTCCTTGGAGCCAGTTTCTTTCTTCCAGGCGCATTGCCTTTAACACCGTTTTCCGTGCCGCTTTCCAGAAGGTACCTTCCATCGTCCATCATTTTGATGAAGGCCGCAAGCCCCTTGCCTGCCTTTGACTTTAGCCCCTGCCCCATGCTTCTTGCCGCCTCCAAAAGGCTGGCCCCGTGCGCCGTGGCCGACCCGGCAAGGCGATCCACCGTCACCGCACCAAGGCCCCGCGCAGGCTTGTTAATTATTCGGCGAAAGGCAACTTCGTCACGGGGGTTTACCAGAAACGCAAGCAAGGCAAGGGCATCCTTTATTTCCTCCCGTTCGTAAAACTTGAGGGAACCGACTACACGGTAGGGAATGCCGCGGCGCAGGAACTCCGTCTCAAAGCCCAGGGACTGCGCATTCGTGCGGTACAGTATGGCCCAGTCCGACCACTTCTGCCCGGAACCATTAAGGGCCTTTTCGATAAGCGCGGCGCAGAAGCTGACCTCCTCGTCCTGATTCGGCAGGAAGGCAAGCACGGGCTGTTCCCCCTCGCCACGTTCGGCGTAAAGGGTTTTTCCAAGACGGCCCCTGTTGTAATCCACAACCGAGGACGCGGCCCTAAGAATGGGGGAGGTGGAACGGTAGTTGCTTTCCAGCCTGATAACCTCGGCATCGGGGAACTTGTTGGGGAATTCAAGAATGTTTTTTACCTCGGCTCCCCGGAAACGGTAGATCGACTGGTCGTCGTCGCCGACAACGCAGATGTAGGTATCCGGGCCTGTCAGTTCTTTTAGAAGCTCGAACTGGGCGATGTTTGCGTCCTGGTACTCGTCAACCATTACGACGGAAAAGCGATCCCGAAGGCGGCGGGCCACTTCCAGTTCCCGGCGGAGAATCTCGACGGGCTTTTTTATCAGGTCTCCGAAGTCAAGGTTGCCGATACGGGCCAGCCGTTCCTCGTACTGCGAATACAGTTCACGGAACTTGCCGGTTCCGTCTATCGACGAAAGCGCGGGATCCGAAGGGGAAAGGAAGTAATCCTTGGCGCGGGAAATTTTATGAGCGGCCTGCCTAAGCTCCGCCTTGGGCGCCCCCTTCATAATCGTGGAAAGAAGGGAAACCATGTCGCCGTCGTCGTAGATCACAAAGCCGGAGTCAAGGCCTGCAAGGGCGCCGTTGCGGCGCAGGAACCAGGCCCCGAACGAATGGAATGTACGGAGCATTGCGCCTGCGGCCCTTTCGTCAATCTGCCTGGCACGTTCGGCCATTTCCCTGGCAGCCTTGTTGGTAAACGTAACGGCAAGGATCGAATACGGGGCAATCCCCCGTTCCCGTATAAGCCAGGCGATTTTTGTCGTTATAACCCTGGTTTTTCCAGAACCCGCACCGGCCAGAATCAGAAGGGGGTTCCCCGTATGCAATACCGCCTGCCTCTGCCCGGGGTTCAGAAGATTAAGGTATGAATCTTGATACGAAGGCGTATCCTGGCCATTGCTCATGGCCTATGCACTTTTCCGTTAAGGTATTTGTCCACCATATTCAACAGGATGTCAACCTCAATGGGTTTGGCCATATGATCGTTCATGCCCACTTCCCTGCACCTTTCCACGTCGTCGGCAAAGGCATTCGCCGTCATTGCCACTATCGGGACAGTCTGCGCCTTGGGAAGATCCAATGCCCGTATGGCGCGGGTCGCTATGTAGCCGTCCAGCACAGGCATCTGTATGTCCATAAAAATCAGATCGTAACGATCAGGATCGTCGGTAAACATGTCAACGGCGACCTGCCCGTTTTCGGCACAGTCCACGGTAACGCCGGTATCCTCAAGCAGTGTGATGACAATCTCCCGATTAATATCTACGTCCTCAACCAGCAAGAGCGTGCAGCCCTGGAAGTGATGCGCCGGCTGCCCCTTTGCGCCATGGGCGTGTTTCATCATGTCCTGGTTGCCCAACTCAAATGGCACCTGCACCGTAAAACAGGTCCCAATGCCGGGGGAGCTTTCCATGGAAATTTCGCCGCCCATAAGCTCGACAAAGCTCTTGCTTATGGGAAGCCCCAGGCCCGTCCCCCCAAAACGGTTCGCCACACCAGAATCGGCCTGCGCAAAGGCATCGAACATCGTCTTCTGCTGTTCCTCCGCAATGCCAATACCACTGTCACGTATCAAAAACTCGATTAGTTCCCTGTTGTTGCGCTGGCTGACATGCCTTACGGCAAAGCCCACGTCCCCGCCTTCCTGGGTAAATTTAACCGCATTGGAAAGCAGGTTTATCAAAATTTGGGAAAGGCGCATTTCGTCGCCGATAAGAACCTTGGGTATGTTGTTGTCAACGGCAATGGCAAAATGCAGTTTTTTTTCGGCGGCACGTACCTCAATGATGTTAATGACGTTGCGCATCATGCTGTCAAAGGAAAAGGGTTCCTGGGCCATCTCGAACTTCCTCGCCTCGATCTTGCTTATGTCGAGGATGTCGTTGATAACCTTCATCAACTGATGCGAGGCGTTTCCTATTTTACTTAGGCAGTCGTCGATGCGGTCAAAATCACTGGAGGAACGGGCAATGGCGGTCATCCCTATGATCGCATTTAGGGGCGTGCGAATTTCGTGGCTCATGTTTGCGAGGAATTCGCTCTTGGTGTAGGATGCCGCAAGCGCCTCTTCGGAAGCGACTTGCAGTTCCCTGGTCTGCTCGTCCACAAGCCGCTCAAGGCGCTTGCCTTCGCGCCGGATTCGGTAGCTAAGGGCCAGCACGAGAAGCAAGACGCAGAACAGCAGCACCAAAGCGCCGATAAACCATGGCATCCTCGCCGCCGCCATCCTGGCCTGGTAGTCGAAGGCCTGGCGTTCCCAGTAGGCGATTATGGTACGGGTATCAACCAATGGCTGCGCCTTGGAAACAATGGAACGAAGGGCTGTCTCGTTGACGTTGAAGCCAAAATATGAATCCGCAGGATGGCTCTCGAAGATAAAGTTCACCTTGAAGCCCTGCCGTGCAAAGAAATGGTTGACAGCAAGCAACTGCCTGCTTGTCGTCATGACAAGATCAACCTCGCCGCCGAACAGCCCCTCAAAGACCGCGCTGTTGCAGGGATACTCCACCATCCTTGTGTGGTAGGGGAACCAAAGCTTGAACATCGAAGCGGCGGCCGAATCGCTAACCAACCCCACCCGAAAGTGTACCGCATCGGCAACCCTAATGGGGTCAGCGTCCACCGACGAAATCAGGGCAAAGAAATCATACTGGAAGGGGGTATCCGCCCAGATAAAACGCCCCGCCCTGTCTTTCGACCAAACCAGCTCGGCGAACATCGAAGCCCAGCCATGATCCACCATCTGAACGAGGTATGGGAAGGGCGTGACCGGCGCGTTCATAACGGTAAAGTAAAGCCCGGTATGTTCGCTTATCTCGTCCAATATGTCAAAGACTATACCTTGCCAAGTCCCGGTCCTGCTGTTAAAAAACGACACAGGGTAGTTGTCGTATTCGGCGACAAGCCTTACGGGGTTGGTCGGCGTACTGTGCAGCTGGATAAACGCCCTTTCCTCGGGGCTAAGCTGCATGTTAAGCCGCCACCTTAAATAGTCCCGATGGCCCATGCTGTTCATCATCGCCACTTGGTACGAGGCGCCGGCATCAAGGGCTTTTTGTACGACGGAGACAAAAGGCTCAAGTTCGGGATTCTTCGTGGCAATGGACGTTGGGATGTACATTAATGGGAGGAAATAGTCGATTTCCACGTTGCCATGATGATCAAACAAGGCCATCGCATTGCTTTTGCCAATAAAGGCATCGACCTCACCATCGAGCATCAGGCGGTAAACGGCATCAAGGTTAGGGGCAAAAAACGCATGGTGGTTTTCGGGCAGGTACCGCGCGACCAAATCGTACACGATGCTCCCTTCCAGGAACACATAACGCAGTGGGCGAACCTGCCCTAGGGCGGCCAATGGTTCCAAGCCTGCAAGCCGCATAAGCGTTATGGGCTGCTCGGATATGGGGCCGCCCATAAAATAAGCCCCGTACCGCTCGTCCATAAGGAAAAGTTCGCCGGTAAAGTCTATATCCCCAGAGGCAAGGCCTACAAGGAGCTCGTCCCACTCGACTATTTTTACCCTGAACGGGATTCCGAACAGCCTGCTGAGCCAAGAGGCAAAATGCGTGCTGAAACCGCCGATACCCCCATCGTCTAGAAAGAAGGCCTCGGTGGAATAGGTCATTGCATAGACAAAGCCGTCCCGCTGCCCCCTGATCCTTTCTATGGCCTCGATTTCCTCCGCCGTTACCTGCGGTATGGTGAAGAAGAAGAGATGGTCAAAATCCCCAGTTGCCCCATTAGGTTCTGGCCAGCCGCAACTGAACAAAAAAACAACAAAAAATACAAAAATGAGACGAGAAAGCGCGTGGCAACTTTGTTTTTTCTGCATGGATCCTGGCTTAAGTATAACTATAGGCAAAATCGGGGTTTCTGACAAGGGCAAAATTAAGCCCCCATTGGATTTAACCAGTGCTTCCCTTGGCAAGCGCAACCCAAGGGCCAGGCAGATGGGGTAATACTCCAAAAAAAACCCGAACCGCGAACACTTGAAAAGATGCCGGGCCTTTGGTACCATGTGTGGCAATGAAGCAAGTATTTGCGTTGTTGATCCTGCTGACGGCAGGACACGGGTTGCAGGCGGAAAGGCTGCCGGAGCGGATGATCCCCCTGCGTGATGCGATTTACGAACAGTTACTGACTGCCGAGGAGATAAGGCCGCTGTACCTAGCGGCGGTTGCGGAGGCTCGACGGAGTACCTCCGGCGTGGTTCAATACAAGGTGCTTGCCCGCGCCGAGTTCTTCATGGGACGGGCCCTGCTTTTCGAGGAGCGCAACCCCGAAGCCCGTCCCCACTTTGCCGAGGGTCTGCGGCTTGCCGAACTCGCCGTGGAAACGGCCCCGAGTGCCGAGGCATGGGTGCTTCGGGCGGAAAACCTTGGCCATCTTATCCAGGCGGACGGCAGACGGACTTTCGCGGTGGCGAACGGCCTTGACGTGGAAAGGTTCGCAAGAAACGCGCTTGAACTCGACAGTCGCAACGCAGCGGCCCAGTATCTGCTCGCCGCGCGGTGGGTTTTCGCCCCACGCCCCTTCAACAACATCAACCGTGGAATCGAAATGATGAAGGCCATATTGGAAAACGGCGACATGGCAAGGGACGATCTTTTCAACGTGACTTCGGCGATTGGCTGGGCGCACATACAGCAGAGGAATTTCAGTGAGGCGATCCCCTGGCTTACAAGGGCGCTGGAGGTTTACCCAACCAACCAGTTCGTCGTGGAACTCCTCGAAACCGCCGAGGCCGGCGGTGGCGGCAGAAGACGATCCCGGTAGGAAGTCATGCTCGAGCCTTTATATGAAATCCTCAGCCCGTTTTACTATCCTATGCTACTTGTCGTGGGAAGCTATTTCTTTCTGCTGTCGCTGGCAAACCACTACGAGATGTGGCGTTTCACCCATGCGCCGGAAATCTTCGACGGGCCTTTGGTTTCCGTGCTGATCCCGGCACGGAACGAGGAGGAAAACATCGAGCGCTGCCTGGCTTCCCTGCGGAGCCAGGTGTACGCAAACTACGAGATTCTGGTGCTGAACGACAACTCCACCGACTCAACCCTGGATATACTGAACCGTATCGCAGGCCTAGACAACCGGCTGCGGATCTTTGACGGCAAGCCCCTGCCGCCGGACTGGTACGGCAAGCCTTTTGCCCTTCACCAGCTTACCCGGCAGGCCAGGGGGGAAATATTCATATTCACGGATGCGGACACCGTCCACGGCCCCACCAGCGTGGCCTGGGCCGTTACCAACATGCGGCGGCTTAAGGCGGACATGGTTTCCGGCTACATCGGGCAAACCTTCAAGAGCTTCGGCGAGATCGTGACGGTTCCCCTTATGTTCTTCCTTACCGGCTTCGTCATTCCCCTTTTCATGAACCGCCTGGTCAAGCTATCCTGGTTTTCCGCCGCGATAGGCCAGTTTATCGCCATCCGACGGGAGGTCTTCGAGGCGATAGGCGGCTGCGAGTCGTTCAAAAGGAAAACCAGCGAGGACATCTACATGAGCCGCTACGTCAAGAGCAGGGGCTACAGCACCCGCTTCCTTAACATAGCCGAGCACGTCAAATGCCGGATGTACGACGGCTACCATGCCGCGGTGGGGGGCATAGGGAAGAACATCTTCGACTTCCTGGGCAAGAGATCCATACTGCTGTTTTTCCTTATGATCGTGGTGTTTTTCTTCCTGTTTTTCCCGTTTCCCCTCCTGTTTTTGTGCATCGCCACGGCCAGCCCATGGACACCGCACATACTTATCGTGGTAATATTGTACACCCTTACCTGGGTGTTCATGTTCCTTGGCCAAAGGCTGCACTGGTGGTACGGCTTTCTGTGGCCCCTTCTGTTCCTCAACCTGATCTACATGGCCACATGGTCATGGTTCAGGACGGTGTCGGGCAGAGGTTTTAGCTGGAAGAACAGGGAGGTAAGCTGATGCCGTACAAGCGTGGGCGACCGGTAATAGACCTTTCCCTCTGGTTCAGGCTTGCGTCGGCATGGACTTTCGCCATGGTCGTACCGACGGTTGCCAAGTTGCTCAACTTTATGCAGCACGGTACAAGGTACAAACACCGTTGGCGAATCTACGACATACGCCGCGCCATAACAGTTTCAAACCACACCACCTTTTTCGATCCGGTAAAAATCGCCTGCCTTACCTTCCCCCGACCGATCTTCCAGACACTTCTGGAGGCAACCGTGGAATTTCCCGTCCTGGGAACCCTGACCCGTCTTCTTGGCGGCGTTCCCATTCCAATGGAAAGGAACGGCTACCGTAAAATCACCGAAATATGCGAAAGGGCTTTCAAATACCGCAGATACCTGCACTTTTACCCCGAAGGCGAGTGCTTCCTGTACAACCAGAAAATAATGCAATTCCATTCCGGCGCGTTCAGGATTGCGGCGGAGTTGGACATCCCGGTAATCCCCATGGTGACGGTTTTTTCCACCGGCCCGTTCAAGCCCTGGTCCTTTCTTGGACGTTCCATACCGCTGGAAACGCTTGTGGTGCTTGAACCTGAATATCCGGTGAACTATGTCCGGCGAAATGCCAAGGGCGAGATCTCGTACAAATCTGTGAAGGAATTCGCCGAGGCGGTACGGCAGAAAATGCAGGCCGAAATAGACCGACGAGGGGGATCGCAGGCCTTCTTCCGTGGACAGATGGCACGGGTAAAGGGACTCAATGACTGAATTCGCCCGAAAAAATACCATTTTTGGCTAATCGTAGAACAGGCACAGTCCAAAAACGGTCTTCGTTCCGCCTTCCCTGAGGGCGGCGGCGCAGGCATCCAGCGTGGAACCTGTCGTCATTACGTCGTCAACTATTATCGCCGTTTCTGGGGTTCGGCGTACGGGCACGATGCGCCCTCGCAGGTTTGTCCTGCGGCTTTCCCTCCCAAGCTCCTTCTGGCTTCCCGACGGAAGCCGCCGCAGGCATCGATTGACATGGCAGACGTGCCCCATCGAATTGCCCCTGCCTTTCCAGGTTTTCCTTTCCAGAAGCCGTACCAGGTACTCGATCTGATCCCAGCCCGTTTTGCGTACCCTGCCAGGGCGTGGCGGAACCGGCACGATGGAAACTCCCAAAATGGGATCCGTTGTGAAGGTACCGCAATCCAGCAAGCCCAGAATTTTTTCGGCGAAAAAATTCCCCAGGGCAAGGTTCCTGCCGAACTTGTATGCGGAAAGCAGCTTGCGGTATTTGCCCATGTAGGGAAACAGGACGATAATGCGGTCCAAGGCCCGTTTATCCAGGCTACGGCAGGAAAGGCAGCTTTCATGTTCCGACACAAGGGGCCTGCCGCAGTGGGCGCATGTTTTGCCACCAAGGCTCTCGTCAAGTTCAAGCTCTATCACCGCACGGCAGCCCTCGCACAGGCCGTACCACGATTCGGCGCCGACAAGGTTTGTGCCGCAGATCGAACATCCAAAGGGGAAAAGGTATTCCCGCAGAAAAAAAGCCGTTCGGCGAATTCCCAGCGGCAGGGTATCCAAGTAATTGTACTTCATACCCTTATATATGGCGCAAAGTTGCAAAATGCATTAGTCCCGGGGCAAAAAAGTTGGGTTTATGGGCACTTTTTTCGGTATCGCAGTACGACCTTCGCCCTGCCAGAAATACGCCTGGTTTGCTTTCCCCTCAACCGTAAAGCCGTCGGTACACATCAAAGTACGAAGCCCAGGGTTTCCCCAAGGCCTCGTCGGACGGCTTTGGTTTTTTGTTCCTGCCATCGGCTGTAATGTTTTTCGCCAACACGCAGGTACGGCGCAGGGAAAAAGCTGTGTACCTGGAACCAAGGCTTTCCTCACGGTAGGCCTTCTCCCCCGCAACCGGTACGTACACAGTTTCTCCGTCAGAGCCGTTGTACCCGAACCCCCAAAGCAGGGAGGACAATGAATGCTTCCTGCTTCCAAGGGGAATAAGGTAACATTCCGCCTGGTTTATCCGAATGCCGTCTGGCAGGGTGGCGTTCATTCTTGCGACAAATTCATCGGGGGGGAATTCCCTGGGGAAATCGACGACGGCAATTTCCGCACCGGCAGCAATGCCCATGGATAAAGGCGAGACTATCTCCAGTTTTACCAGCGGATTGAAGCCCTGCGTGTAAAGCACGTCCAAATTCGCACGGGTCATGGCCATAGAGAAAATTTCGATTAGGCTTAGGTGCCCGTGGAATACGGCACTCCCCTCCTTGGTAAAGCTGAACAACAGCCGCCAAATGTCCCTATCCAAAGACATGGAAACAGCGGCTTTGCTACCGGCGTTTTTCACGGCATTTACAGGTTCCGTACTCGCCCCATTTCGCTTGCATTTAATGCCAAGGGTCTTGTTGCAGACACCGCAAAAAGTGCCGGCGCTTGCAGTGCCACAAGCTTCCGCACAAGGAGCCGTCAACTCGCCTTTGCCGGATTTTTCAAATTCCCTACGCAGATGCGCCAAGGAAACACCAGAAGAAACCGACTGCCAGGGCAAAGGGGTATCCCTGTCTTCAACAAATACAGTATAGTGATTTTCTTATTCTTTCATTGGTGCTCCTATGGTTACCATCTTTAAAGGGCTCCTTTGGGAAGCACCTTGTTTTTCGCTACTCATTATCACGTAGAATACGGCGTAGCCTTTTCAATTCTCACCAGCATAGCTGGTGGTTTACGAAATCCAATTAAAAAACCTTGCGAATCCGTTCTGCAATGCGCTTAATTACAGGAATGCTAACAGAATTACCAATTTGTCTATATGCATCTTCGATTTTAATTGTTTTAGGAAAACAATAATTATTTGGGAATCCTTGAAAGTCAAGGGACTCTCGTAAAGTCAACCGCCTTATTCCGTATTTATCCCTAAGAACTACAGCATTGTATATGGTATTCATGGAAGCCGTTAGCGTGGGGCATAATTCGGGATTGCGCAGATTTCTAATTCTACCGTTGAAAACTCTGAACAATCTTGGGCTATTGCCAATAAATGCATCAAGCTTGCGGTATATCTCAGAGTATCTGTCATAGTAGTAAATGTCGTTTTTTCGCTCGCTTCGGTCTACAATATCGAATATGCCACGTTTCAGAGGCATTGCTTCGGAGAAAAAAAATCTATCGCATTGATCAAAATCCAAGAAAGCCACAATATATATTCGTCTTCTTGCTTGTGGAATATTGCCGTATTCATAAGAGGGCATTACCCTATAGCAAACGGAATAACCATACTGAACCAAAACATTGTAGATGACAAGGAAAGTTTTACCTTCGTCATGTTCGATTAGATTCTCTACATTTTCTAAAAACAATACTTTAGGTCGTTTTGAGTCAACCACACGTGCTACTTCAAAGAAAAGTACACCTCTGTTGTCGTTAAACCCTTTTTGTGAGCCACCGATTGAAAATGACTGGCAAGGAAACCCCGCTGTTAAAACCTCGAAGTCGGGTAATTTGTTTACATCTACTGTATTTATATTCCCTTCAACCAAGTAATTGTTCCCGAAGTTGTGTCGATAAGTTTGACAGGCTGACTTGTCAAGCTCATTTGCCCATGTTATTTCAAATCCTGCTTGTTGAAAGCCAGAACAAATTCCACCTATTCCGGCAAACATGCTTGCTACACGAAGTTTGTTATTTTTCATCGTATATCGAAAATAGCCTTTAAGACTTCAGTTGAACTATATTCTTTTTCTTGATGCTTTTCAGCTACCAAGCTAATCCATTGCGAAATTCTGTCGCCGTCTATTTGTGAAACTTTCCACGATTCAGCAAGCACCTCTGTGGGAGTGGAGTTGATAAGCGAGCGTATATCAGCCATAAACTCTTGGATATGCCCGAATACTTGCGGCAATTGCTCAAAGTTACCGCTTTTCGTGATGAGCGTAACTTTACCACCCGCCGAGAAGTTGTCACGGAATGACGAATCAACAACACCGTGATGTGAAGCAAGCCACAAAACCGCTTTGCCGTATTTCTTGTTATTTTTAGTTGATAGAATATCGGGAAATAACACGAAAAGTGATGTTTTTAGTTGCAAACGTTCTTCATTCGGAAGCGATGACCACAACCGTACTTTCATTGAAGCTGTAGCGTTTTCTTCAACTCTAGTATTGTCTATCCACCAAAGACTCTCGCCGTCTTTGAGTTGCCCTTTGTAGTACTTCACGATTTCGCCAACAGGGTTATCGGCGTTTCGCAAATCGTCATAGGACGTACGCATTTTATCGAATATTGTTTCGCCCTTGCCTAATTTCATGTCAATTTTGTAGCGTGGATAATGCGTAGCAACGACTTCTGCAAGGCAGTCTTCATATGGGCGGCTACGGAATTCTACAGGGTTCGTCAGCTTGCCAAAAGTTAAGAAAATGCGCTCTACCCCATCTGCTCTGGTGGATTCGTTTACACTACCGCCAAGAGAAATCCATTTTTCATCTTTGGAACTTTTTACTTCAACACCATAGTATTTTGCCGCCACTATATCTGGGAAATGCTGGCCAGATATTTTCTCAATCGTTCCTTCGAATTTAGTTCCTCTCGCAGAGTTTTCAAGAAACCAGAGTACATCATCTTCCAATTTTTGTGCTCCACGAGTGATATAGTATGAAGCCTTGCTTTTGGCATCGTCATTTAACCGAGTGGTCGCTGTGTTTACCAAAGCTTGAAATTCCTCAAGGTTTGGTTCACGGTTACTTGAAATAATCATTACGCATCACCTCCAAAGTATAGTTCCCAGTTCTTTTCAAGTCTTTTTGCAATATGATAACCCAAGAGTGGTGGGACGGCGTTGCCAATTATTTTGTATGCGTCTGATGCTGAAACTCCCTTTGTTTTACCGTTTGCTGGAATTATAAATTCATAATCATCGGGAAATGTCTGTATTCTTGCACATTCCCTTATGGACAATCTTCGTTCCGAAAGCCCTCGCTCTAACTCATCGAACAGCTTGCCACCATTCTCTGCTGATAGCCTCCTGAATTCAATATTCCCATGATGTTCAGAGCGGATTGTAGGACCAATATCATGGAGTTTTATTTCTGTTTGACCTTGACAATGTCTGCCCATGTACTTTGCTTTTGAGTATTTTTGCTGCGATGAGTCGCATGATTCTTCTGGCTCTGGAAGTCCTACAAATGCTTGCAGTAAATTTGTAGGCAACAAAAGACTGTCACCGCTTGTTGTAAAGCTATGTGTCTTTGGCGGATATGGGTCGTATACGGGACATAGATTTGCAGATGACAGGCTATCCAACGCTTTTTTGATCAAGGCCGACTTTTTAAAGCCCATAAAAATCACGCGCTCACGAGATTGAGGAACGCCATAATCTGCTGCATGGAGTACTCTTGCTTCCACAACTAAATAGCCATTTTTCCCAATGGAACGAAAATCATTCTCAATAGTTGTTTTTACATCATCAAGATTTACAAGCCCTTTCACATTTTCAGCGATGAATATTTTAGGTTCCGTGATGGAGATTACCTCTCTCATCCATATATAGAGAAGTCCACGATTTTCTTCGTTAGGTATGTCAGTATCTATGTGATTTCCATTGTGACATTTATCTGAATTGAATCCTTTTCGCTTTCCTGCTACCGAAAAATCTTGGCAGGGAAACCCTCCTGTGACAACATCAACACCAGCAGGAAATACAGATTCGCCTGCCTTGTGCGCTTTTACAAGATCAACGATGCTGTCAAGACGATAAACAGACTCCGATACACCTCGCTTTTTGAAAAACATATTCCAAGCTGTTTTTGCGTCTGGTCTTATATCATTAGCAAAAACAGTACTAAATCTTGTTTTTGGTAAATACCTTTTGCCACTTGTACCTGTAGCAGCATCATTCCAATCTGGGTGAACAGTATAATTTAAGGCTTCTTGGATTACATCAAATCCACCCTCAAAGCCAAGATCAAGCCCTCCGCACCCAGAAAAAAGCGAAAGGACTTTAAGTTCTTTTCTGTTTAAGCGTTTTTTTACTGGGTATGGCTCATTTCTGTCTACTACCCAATTCCGACCAATTTTCTTTGCGGTGGATAAGGATCCCTTTTCAGCCAAGCGGCGTAATGTATCGGGGCTTCTACCATGTAATGCGGAGTATTCCGCAAGGGATACAAGCATAACTACCTTCCGAGGTTTTGACTCATAATCATTATACACGATATCATGTATAGAGTAAAGCAGGGAGTTGCCACAACAAAAGCATGAGTGAATTCCTCGCAAGGAATTCCCACGAACACAATTCGCAATGCGTTTACGGTCATCTTCTTCAGTGTGAATGCACTCCCTGCCAGCCCAAATTAGACTCAACCATAAAGCCGTCGGTACACATCAAAGTACGAAGCCCAGGGTTTCTCCAAGGCCTCGTCGGACGGCTTTGGTTTTTTGTTTCTGCCATCAGCTGTAATGTTTTTCGCCAACACGCAGGTACGGCGCAGGGAAAAAGCTGTGTGCCTGGAACCAAGGCTTTCCTCACGGTAGGCCTTTTCCCCGGCAACCGGTACGTACACAGTTTCTCCGTCAGGGCCGTCGTACCCGAACCCCCAAAGCAGGGAGGACAATGAATGCTTCCTGCTTCCAAGGGGAATAAGGTAACATTCCGCCTGGTTTATCCGAATGCCGTCTGGCAGGGTGGCGTTCATTCTTGCGACAAATTCATCGGGGGGGAATTCCCCGGGGAAATCGACGACGGCAATTTCGGCACCGGCAGCAATGCCTATGGATAAAGGCGAGACTATCTCCAGTTTTACCAGCGGATTGAAGCCCTGCGTATAAAGCACGTCCAAATTCGCACGGGTCATGGCCATCGAGAATATTTCGATTAGACTTAAGTGCCCGTGGAATACGGCACTGCCCTCCTTGGTAAAGCTGAACAAGAGCCGCCAAATGTCCCTATCCAAGGGCATGGAAACAGCGGCCTTGCCACTGGCGTTTTTCACGGCATTTACAGGTTCCGTGCTAGCCCCATTTCGCTTGCATTTAATGCCAAGGGCCTTGTTGCAGACACCGCAGAAGGTGCCGGCGCTTGCAGTGCCACAAGCTTCCGCACAAGGAGCTGTCAACTCGCCTTTGCCAGATTTTTCAAATTCCCTACGCAGATGCGCCAAGGAAACACCAGAAGAAACCGACTGCCAGGGCAAAGGGACATCCGTGTCTTTTGCGGCAAGGAATTCCAGGGTCAGCCCCGAATCCCTCTCCAAGATATCTCGCCAGGCATCCTTTGCAATGTATTCCTGCCAGGCATCCAGCCTGCTCCCCAGGCGAAAGGCCTCTTCTGCCAAGTCCCCCACACGTTCGTCCCCCCGGCTAAAGACACCCTCGATCATGGATATCAGCGGCTCGGAAACGCTTATCTTGTGGCCCTTGGGTTTAAGCCTGGAACGGATAAAGTCCAGCTTTGCGGCGGCGGTTTCACCGTCCATCTGCCGTGCCCACTGGTAGGGCGTATGGGGCTTTGGCACAAATATCCCAACGTTGACGCTAAAGTGCATTGAGGTTCTTCGGGCAACATTGGCAACGAAATTTACAATCTCCTTTTCCTCGGAAACTTCCGTGGGATTCTCCGTGTCTTCCGCCGCCATATTAGGGATAGGAAGCGGAAGGCCAATCATAAAATAAAACTTCGCACCACGCCATCCGTTCCGTTTCGCCTCCAGAAGAATCTCGACAACGTAGTCTTCCGTTACCTGCTTGTTAAGAGCCATCTGCCAAAAGTCGAGGGGCGTTTCCACGGCAAAGGTTAGGCCGCTTTTGCGTGTCCGGGAAATCTTTTCCAAAAGGGAAAGCGAAAAGGTGGAAACCCGCAACGAGGGCAACTGGAACGAAACGTGCCTGCCAGCAAAAAGCTCGTTAAGGGTATCAACAAGTTCCCCTATGCCGGAATAGTCTCCGCTGGAAAGCGA
>Ga0209755_10001651_pt1 | contig 33782 bp, 28 predicted proteins | sample TergutCo191P1_FD_187301 | JGI IMG/M metagenome (GOLD analysis project Ga0209755, IMG submission 187301) | Cornitermes sp. P1 segment gut microbial communities from Petit-Saut dam, French Guiana - Co191P1 (SPAdes) (version 2) | ecosystem: Host-associated > Arthropoda: Insects > Digestive system... | reverse complement strand
TTGTACCCGAGGCACCAACCAAGCAACCTGCAACGATTAGAACTGTGTTTGAAATGATGAAGCCCGCTGCGGCAACTGCAAGACCCGTAAAGCTGTTTATAAGTGAAATGATAACAGGCATGTCGCCACCGCCGATTGGAAGAACAAATGTAAAGCCGAATATGAGCGAAATAACCGAAAGAGCTATTATTGCCGCAAACTTGATTCCGGCATCAATTCCCGGCATGGCGTATAAAACGATTGCTATAATGGAAGCTAGGAATAGGAGTAAATTTATAAAATTCTGCCCCTTGAAAACTATTGCCTTACCCGGGATTTTCTCCGAGAGCTTACCCCAAGCAAGCATAGAGCCTGTAAATGCCATTGCACCGATGAAAATAGTTATACCGATTGCGATTGAAGAAACAATGTCACCACCTTGTGGAGCATGTAAAAACTGCGTAAATGCCACAAGTGCGGAAGCTAGACCGCCAAAGCCATTGTAAAGCGCAACAAGCTCTGGCATACCGGTCATTTTTACTTTCTTAGACCAAATTGCGCCGATGACAGCACCTATTGCGATGGCAAGTATAATCCACATATACCCATTTTGCATGATGTTGGATGCATTCCAGGACTGCACAACATCATTTTCGAAAAACACTGCAATCATAGCAACCAGCATACCCAGGGCAGCAAGCTGATTACCTTTGCGGGCGGTTGCGGGCTTATTCATATTTTTAATGCCGAGAATAAACAAAACACATGCAACTATGTAAGCAAGAGTGATAATTTCCATTATTTTTTATCCTCCTTCTTACGGAACATTTCGAGCATACGCTCAGTTACCATAAAACCACCGACAACATTTATTGTTGCAAGGACAACAGCAATAAAAGCAAGAACCATTCCGAGAGGTCCTGAGGCTACGGAGGCCGCAAGTGCCACCATAGCACCTACAACGGTTATGCCGGATATTGCATTTGTTGCTGACATAAGCGGCGTGTGGAGCTGTGAGGGAACCTTGGAAATAAGCTCTTTACCAAGAAACGCCGCTAAGACAAATATAAAAACCAGAAGAATTATATTCATACTGCACCCCTATATATCTTTCAAAATTTTTCCGTCTGCCGTTATGAGGCATCCGGCTATTATCTCATCTTCGGTATCGAGCTTAAATCGCTTATTCTCACCATCCCAGAAATGTTCAAGAAATGCAAAAATGTTTCCAGAAAACATATTTGATGCATCCTTTGCAACAAAGCGCTCAAGACTGTCGCCGCCAATTATGCGTACACCATTTTTTAAAACGACTTCCTTTTCCGGGTCGGACCCTTCTACATTCCCGCCGGTTTTTACAGCCATGTCGATAACAATAGAGCCGGGTTTCATTTGCCCAAGCATGTCTTTTGTTAGTAAAACAGGGGCTTTTCTTCCGAACACCTTGGCGGTTGTGATGACTATGTCAGAAGATGCGCAGACCTTTGTTTGCGCTTTTCTCTGAATTTCAACCTGCTCAGGGGTTAATTCTTTTGCATAGCCTTGTTCGGTTTGACCCATCTCGCCCAAATCTATTTTTACAAATTTAGCACCCAATGATTTTACCTGCTCTTCTACAACAGGTCTTGTATCAAACGCCTCAACACGGGCACCCAATCTTTTTGCAGTAGCAATAGCTTGAAGTCCTGCTACGCCGACACCGATGATAAACACCTTTGCAGGAGAGATTGTTCCTGACGGAGTCATCATCATTGGGAATATTTTTGGAAGCTTAGTAGCGGCAAGCAGGACAGCATAGTAGCCTGCAAGCGAGGCTTGTGAACTTTGTATGTCCATCTTCTGTGCCAGCGTTGTTCTGGGCATCATTTCAAGACTTATCATTTTGATTCCAGCTTTGGCATACTCAGACACAGTAGTCTTTTCACTGAAAATATCAAAAGAGCTGACGTGTAGAGTGTTTGCCTTTATGCCGGAAATGCTTTCTGGCTTGTTAATGCGAACGACGATTTCCGCAAAACTGTATCCCTCTTCAAGTGTCCCTAAAATTTTTGCCCCTACTTCTAAGTAATCATCGTCGGAAAAACCGATACTTAGACCTGTGCCGCTCTGCACTGCAATCTCGTATCCCATCGCAACGAGCGACTTTACATCAGAAGGGATCAGAGCCACTCGTGTTTCATCACGAGCTGTTTCCTTGCACAAAAAAACTTTGTTCACAGAAATTCTCCTTGCTAAAATATTTTTGCTGATAACTCATCACTAGAAATTGTAATTAATATAAACTGATATGTCAACAAAATGTGTGCTGCAAATTCAAACTTTATGATAGATATAAGATGGGATTTAGGCTTAGGCTAAATCAAATTGTTAATTATGAACAAAGTATATGTCACAATGGACAAAGTTTACTCAGCATTGACGCAATAGCCGGATTCGTGATATCCTTTAGCAAAAAACAAAACGGAGGTGAGCTTAATGCTCAGTGTTACCGAATATGAAGCGATGGCTATGCTTTGTCTGCAAAATGAAGAACGAGATATAGTTGAAGAGAGGCTAAAGGAACTAGAGAAGAGTTTTTCTAAGCTTGACCGGATAAACACAACAAATGTACAGCCACTAGTGTCAGTTTTGGATATAAAAAATGTTTTTAGGGAAGACATCTCAGCTAAGATTATCTCCAGAGATGAAATTTTAGAAAATGCACCGGAACAATACGATGGATATTTCCAAGTTCCGGGAACCCTTGAATGATTACAGGAGGTTTGTGTGGAATATTTTGTGACGAAATATGATGTGAGTTGTCAAAGCAGCGCAGATTGTGTTGTTTTAGACGATTCGATAATGGTAAAAGGCAGTCTTGCAACAGCCGGGTCGAAGATGCTTGCCAATTTTATCTCTCCAATTGATGCAACCGTGGTGTCAAAGCTTGCAGATGCAGGTGTTCCTATAGCTGGCAAAGCGGTGATGGACGAGTTTGGTGCAGGTGGAATTTTCGTAGAGCAAGGAATATGTAACACAAAGCAGACCGCAATAAGCGGAGCTATCGCTGCAGTTGCAAACGGTGATGCGGCATTTGCATTATGTAACGATTATACAGGAGCCGTGAGCTTAGAAGCTGCAAAGCAAGGGCTATACTATATTCACCCCACGTATGGCACAGTGTCACGATATGGACTAATTTCTGCTGTGGCATCAATGGACCAAATCGGTATAGTGTGTAAATCACCGGAGGAGGGAGCTAGGCTTCTTTCGGTAATTGCTGGCTATGACGAAAAAGATGGTGTGATGTCAAAAAAATGTCAATCAGACTCACAAAAAAGAGGTGATTTTCGCATAGGAGTTCCAAATAATTTGAGTGTAGAAGGCTATAATGTTTCCGATAGGATGGATTTTTTAAGCAGTTTTGAGTGTATTGATTTTGAACTTGAATATTTCGATATCTACAATCAGGTTATGCAAATTCTCTGTTGCGCAGAGCTGTCAAATAACATCAGCAGATATGATGGCATAAAGTTTGGATACCGTACGAAGGAGTATAGCGGTCTTCAGGAACTGTACACAAAAAGCCGTACGGAAGGATTCAGTATTGATACAAAGCTTGCAATTACAGTAGGTGCAATGGTTTTGTCACACGACAACTACAAAAGGTCGTACGACAAAGCTATGCGGATCAGAAGAATGATTAAAAGATCGTTAGACTTTGAAAGATATGAGGTGATTGTTGTGCCAACGCCTTGTCTTGCAAGGCTTTGCGGTCTGCCAGCGATAACAATGCCGCATAAGAATAACGCACTGACCTTTATAGCAGACGCAGGAAATGAAGATATACTTATCTCAATAGCTGAAAATGTTGGAAGTGGAAGATAATATGAAATATGAAGTAGTAATGGGTCTCGAAGTTCATGTAGAACTAGCGACAGAATCTAAACTGTTTTGCTCATGTTCAGCAAAATTTGGCGCTGAGCAAAATGAAAATGTATGCCCTGCATGTGCAGGAATGCCTGGAATGCCCGCTGTCACAAACAAAAGGGCAGTGGAGCTTGGTATTGCGGCGGCGCTCGTAACAAACAGCGAAATCACACCCATAATGACCTTTGACAAAAAAAATTACTTTTACCCTGATCTTCCAGCAGGATATCAAATCACACAGCTATTTGCGCCGATATGTACAAATGGCTGGGTTGATATCGAAACAGTTGTAGGGAAAAAGCGCATAACACTCAAACAGATCCACATTGAAGAAGATGCAGGAAAGCTTGTCCATGACGCTCGTACGCGCTCAACACTGGTTGACTTTAATCGCACATCTGTTCCACTTGTTGAAATTGTATCGAATCCGGACTTCAGGACAGCAGAAGAAGTTACGGCATATTTGGACAAACTTCGTTCACTGCTCAGTTTTGCCGGAGTATCGGACTGTAAAATGCAAGAAGGATCAATGCGCTGCGATGTAAATATCTCAATTCGTGAAAGTGGCACTGAAACCTTGGGTACTCGTACAGAAATTAAAAACATGAACTCACTAAAAGCGATTGTCCGTGCAATAGAATATGAGGTACAGAGACATATTAATGCTCTGGAAACAGGATGTGAGAAGCTTATACAAGAAACCAGACGCTGGGATGATGATAAAGGCATGTCATTTTCCATGCGTGAAAAAGAAGAAGCAGCGGATTACCGCTACTTTCCAAACCCTGAGCTTATGCCGATTCACATTGATGAGCAGTGGATAGAGTTAGTAAGAAAAGAACTGCCAACACCTGCCCATGTGAGATTTGAGAGAATGACAAAAGAATTAAATCTCCCTGAATATGACAGTGGAATTATAACGAGCAGCTTGAATCTATGCCATATTTTTGATGGGGTTCTTGAAGGTGTTAACAAGCCAAAAGAAGTCGTAAACTGGATTATGGGGGACTTGCTTAGCATTACAAAAGCCGCAGGTGTCGCCGACGATGATATTGAGATTGATTGTGCAAAATTTGCGCAGGTTATAAAATTGGTTGATGATAAGACGATTAACAGAGCCGTGGGCAAAAAACTCCTTATAAAAGTTTATGAAGATAGTATCGACCCAATAACATATGTCGAAGAAAATTCCCTCGGTATGGTAAGCGACACGGGTGTTTTAGAATCTGCGATAAAAGAAGTGCTTGAAACTAACGAAAAATCCGTAAACGAGTACAGAGCAGGAAGCCAAAAAGTTTTCGGATTCTTAGTCGGTCAAGTAATGAAAAAAACCGCCGGCAAAGCAGACCCACAGACAGTTAATGAGATGCTCAAAAAGATGCTTTCAGATTAGCAATAAACCAATTAGTCATCAACCAATTCATTATCACTAATCCCCAACAACATCTGCGAATCTTCTCCTGTATAAGTTTGCACCTCACGCAAGCTCCTATGAATGGCTCTTGTCCTAACACCCGCAAGAGTGTCAAGGTCATTGCCTGCTTGCCTGACCTTATCACGAGCCTTGGTCAAAACAACCTCAAAGCTCTCAAACTCCTTCTTAACCGCACCGAGCATTCTCTCAATCTCAGCAGCACCTTTTTGAATCTGTAATGTCTTAAAGCCTATTTGCAGAGAATTTAACATGGCCGACAGCGTTGATGGACCTGTTACAATGACACCCTCTCGTCTCAAATCATCAAGGAAAGACGCATCTCGGACAACCTCTGAATATAAACTTTCGGTTGGCAGGAAAATCACAGCAAAATTTGTCGTTTCAGGTGGCGAAACATATTTTTTCTTTACATCCTTTGCAAAGAGCTTTACACGATCTAATAAAGCCTTGCGAGAAGTATCAATCTGTGCTGAATCACCCGCCTCATAACCATCAAGCAGACGATAATAGTCCTCAAGTGGAAACTTTGAGTCAATAGGAAGATAGATATACTTACCATCTTCGGCACCGGGAAACTTAATAGCATACTCAACACGCTCCCGTGAACCGCTGACCGTAGGAACCTCGACATCATAAAGCTGCGAAGGAAGCATATCCTCAATAATCTTGCCGAGCTGTAGCTCACCCAAAATACCCCTTGTTTTCACTCCAGAGAGAACTTTGTTTAAAGAGCCTACAGACTCTGCCACAGTTCTCATTTCACCAAGTCCCTTATTGACACTTTCCAGCTGTGTACTGACAGTTTCAAATGACTTGTGTAAGCGAGTTTCAAGGGTCTTATCCAGCTTTTCACTTACAGTAAGGCGCATCTCTTCAAGCTTTTTCTCATTAGAAGCCATAAGAGCCCTGAGCTCCTCTTTGAGTTCAGCTTGAATCTTATCAAGCCGCTCATCAACCTTATTTCGTATATTATCCATGCTCTGTGAGTTTGAGCTCATTAGTTCTGTGAGCCGTCTATTTTGACTATCACTCATTTGAGCAAGCCTATCCTGCTGAGCTTCTCTAGTATCCACAAGCATCTTCATGAGCGAATCACGAGTCATATCAAGCCTTTGCCCAAGTTCATCACTAGGCTTTTTTAACAGTAATACCACAGACAAAATTAAAATAATAACGCCAATTGCCAGTAAAATATACTCCATGAAGAAAATCCCCCGTAGTTTTGTTTTGTCCATTATATCCATCTCCACATCTAAACACAACCGAATAATTTTGCGAAAATTCATTTATTTTTATTGACAAGCCTACTGGTGCAGTGCTATAATCACCCAGTAGTAAGCAGAACGGCATCCCCGTCCTCACCCTGCCGCCGACTTTATCGAGCGAGCTGTGGTCAATGAACAATCACTTCGCCCAGCTGTGGGTGGAGTTGTTGGGTTCGCGGATGCGTCAGGCGTCCGCGTTTTGTTTTGTAAATACAGTGCAAAGACCTGACGCTTGGGCTTTGCAGATAGTACACATATGATGGAGGTGTTTTAATATTAGCAGCGTGAGCTATCAGATTAACGAAGATATCACCGATAAGGAAGTACGAATGATTGATGAAGACGGTACACAACTGGGTATCATGACATCACAGGAGGCCTTTCAAATTGCGGTTGAAAAAGAGCTTGACCTAGTGAAAATCGCTCCAACTTCAAATCCGCCAGTATGTAAAATAATGGATTATGGAAAGTATCGTTTTGAGCAAGCGAAAAGGGAGAAAGAGGCACGCAGACATCAGCACATTGTCGAGGTCAAGGAGATACGTATGTCTCCTAGTATCGGACTCAACGATTTCAATGTTAAGCTGAATCACGGGCAAAAATTCCTTAGGGAAGGTGACCGGCTCAAAATCACTGTTAGGTTCAGAGGCAGAGAAATGGCTCATACCGATATCGGCGAAAAGCTTTTGACTAAATTTGCCGAACAGTGTACAGAATACGGAACCGTGGACAAAAATCCTAAGCTGGAGGGAAGGCACATGTCAATGTTCCTCACACCAAAAGCTATAAAGCAATCGCATTAAAAAGCAGGCATATTCAGCGATTGAATAAATCCGAAAATGTCTGTAAAGTAGAAATGGGAGAGAAAAAATGCCAAAATTAAAGACACATAGTGGGGCAAAGAAAAGATTCCGTCTCACTAAATCAGGTAAGGTTAAGCGTGCTTGCGCTTACAAAAACCACATCCTCAACAAGAAGTCGACAAAGCGCAAAAGAGGTTTGCGCAAAGGCGGATACGCCGATGTCACAAATGAAGCCGTGATCAAGAAACTGATCCCGTACAAATAGGAGGATAGTGTAATGGCAAGAATAAAACGCGCTGTAACCACACGCGCAAGAAGAAAAAAAATATTAAAACTAGCTAAAGGCTACTGGGGTTCGAAGTCAAAGCATTTTAAAATGGCTAACCAAGCTGTGATGAAGTCTCTGACATATGCATATACAGGACGTAAGCTAAAGAAAAGAGATTTCCGTAAGCTTTGGATTACAAGAATAAGTGCCGCATGTAAATCAAATGGAATGAACTATTCCAGATTCATGCATGGCCTGAAGCTTTCCGGCATCAACCTAAATCGCAAGATGCTATCAGAAATGGCAATCCACGAGCCTGATGCATTTGCAAATCTGGTAGGTACAGCAAAAAAAGCTATCGGAGCTTAAATGAAACATCTGAAAAATACCGAGGCAGTCACTGACTACTTCGGTATTTTTTTTTGCGAATTTCCTGTTAATTAATAAAAATATATTGAAAAACAATAAAAAAATATTGCAATTCGATATTGAATGTGTTAGGATGCAGATAGCGATTTAATTTTGTGGAGGTAAGTTTATGTGGAATGACAATAGATCATTAGTTCTTAGCAAGATTTGCGTTATCGTTTTTATGGTGCTCCTTATTACCGCGGCAATTTTAGCTCCGAACCTTATAGCTCGGCTAATTACCATATCGTCAAATGCCCGTGAAGCAGGGGCAGGATTGTTTTTTGCGACAATATATATTGGAAGCATTCCGGCTGCAGCACTCCTGTTGAGCATGTATATGTTGCTTCGCCGGATAAGCATAGGCGATGTTTTTGTCAAAGAAAATGTGTCATCGCTTAGGTTCATATCATGGTGCTTTTTTGCAGGAGCACTGATAGGAACTGCATCTGCAATTTACTTTATCGCGTGGCTTCCGATTGGTATTGCAGCAGCATTTATGTATCTTGTTGTCCGTGTCATAAAGAATATAATCGCCAAGGCGGTATCACTTCAAGATGACGCGGACTACACAATATAATGGAGGTGATATCTATGCCGATAATAGTAAATCTTGATGTTATGATGGCAAAGCGCAGGATATCATCCGGCGATTTGGCAGCGCAGATAGGACTTAGTCAAGCAAATCTGTCAATACTAAAAACAGGCAAGGCTCGTGCAATAAGATTCTCAACCCTAGAAGCAATCTGTGAGGCCCTAAAATGCCAGCCCGGAGACATATTGGAATATGAGGTAAATGCGAAAGGAAACAAACATGAGTAATACTGAAAATATGAGACAACAAAGGCCGCAAATGCAAGGCAGCGAACATAATCCGGCTCAACAGACAGCGCCTGTGACGCAGGCGGCACAGGCATCAGGATTTGAGCAAACAATGTCGCCAAAAATACAGCAATCACAGTGGGATCGGCATATAACAGTTAAGAAACCGGAAAATAAATACAAGCCGGACATAACCGACTTTGTTTTTGCACTAATCTCATTTGTATTGGGATATATTTTTTCCAGATGGGTGCTTTTCAGTTGGCAAGGCTGGGGAGTTACAGTATTTACCACGATATACCTGCTGATAACCACAATATATCTCATTAGAAAAGGCGCATTTGTAAAAAGCAAAGCCGCAATATTTTGGATGGCAGTTACATGGCTTGTAGGCGTCTCATATTCACTGTGGGTAAATCAAGGATTTGCAGCCGTGCGAAGCTTGTTTTTATTCTGCTCAGCAGTTTACTATATATTGGTGGCTTCGGGAAATACACTACTCGGTCGTACAAGCAACTTTCTTTTTGTTGACGGAATTAATGCGACTATAATTATTCCATTTAGAAATTTTATCAACCAATATGTCAGCTTTTCAGCCATTGCAAAAGGGGAGAAGCGGGTTGGAATTCTCCCGACATTATTAGGAATCACGGTTGCTATAATTTTGGCGGCGATTATAATCCCGCTGCTGGAAACTGCCGACGCAGGTGGATTTGGAATGATCCTGGGATTTCTAAGACCCACTTTTGGACCTGATTTCTTTGACAGTCTTATCTACATGATTTTTGCAATACCTGTTGCGGCATATCTGTACGGGCTAATATCAGGAACAGCGTACAAGAAGGGGACAGACATCATAAAACGTGAGTCTGCCGAGAAAACCGTCGCGGCGATGCGCATTTTACAACCGGCAACAATCAATATCGTATTGGGTGCGGTTTGTGCACTATATCTCGTTTTCATTTTCAGTCAATTACCATATTTTTTCTCGGCATTCACAGGTTCTCGACCTGAGGGCTGGCTTAATTATGCCGAATTTGCAAGACAAGGCTTTTTCGAGTTGGTTACAATTGCAGGAATTAATCTGGCAATATTGACGATAAGCAACCTCTTTAGCAAAAAACATCGCGTGGACTCTCATTTGCTAAAAATCTTTAATATTGCACTGGCTTTAATCACCCTTGTCCTAATTGCAACGGCATTTAGCAAAATGGCTCTGTATATAGGAGTATACGGTCTGACTATGCGCAGACTTCTTCCATGTGTATTTATGATTTTCATGGCTATCGTTTTTATTGCCTTAATTGCACTACAAAAATGGAACTTCTCAATAGTTAGAATGGCTTTAGTGATTGGTGCAGTGATGCTTGTCGGGCTCAGCCTGTCAAACCCCGATGCCACAGTTGTGCGCTACAATGCTAACAGATATCTCGTAGGAACTCTCAGTGATTTTGACTCAGAGATTGCATGGAGAGCCGGATTTGCAGGTGTATTACCTGCCATTGAGGTATACAATAACACAGATAATGAACAGCTAAGACGGGAGCTGCGCTGGTTTTTGTCGGCTCACAATACAATAAGAGGCGGGAATAGAAATCATTTGATAAGTTTTGAAGGACAAAGAGCAGTTGATGCAATAAATGAAGGTGGCTTTTTGCCGCCGACACCAAATCAACCGTGGGCTTTTAGAGATGCCCATTTAGGAATTGATTGAAGATAATTTACATATCGACCGAAAAAGACCGACAACCCACTTATGCAAGGGGATGTCGGTCTTTCTTTAAAATTCTGTGGTATTCTTACTCAAAACGCAGACATGTCACTCAGTATATCCTCTAGCGTATACCCTCAGAAAGGATTATCGCATTGCGGTGTATGTTTATGTCACCGACGATGTTGCCGCCATCAAAGAAATTTGTACCGGCACGGACTTCAAACCTATTGTTGTTTACTATTGTGCCATGGTTTATGAGTGTGGAGTTAGTTACATTTTCCACATGTCCATGGTTTATAATTTCTCCATCGGTGGCTATTACTATGCTACCGCCAGAACCACCTTGGTTGTTGATCCTACCGCCATCGGCCACTACAATCGTGCCCTCTACGATAAGCTCAGCATTGCCGGAAACGTTTAGGGTAGTTGTCACGGTGAGCGTTCTTCCCTCAGGGATCACAAATGGGCTGTGGTGGGCGAAGATGCCTAGATTACCCGGTGTCGAGAGTATCACATCACCATCTTCCAGCAAAGCGCTCAGATTGTTAGGATTAGAAGCGGTAAACACGGGAACTTCAACAAATACCTCTATCATTACAGGTTCTGTAGTAACAAAGAATGAATCAAAGTTTACAATAAGTACACGTACTTTGCCGGGTTTGATCACCTCGTCAACTGCCAGAACGAAGTTTGTGCCTTCACCTGTGAGTGCACCAGTCACAACGCTACCATATTCGTCACCTGCAAAAGCTTGTACAATGATGTGATCTGCGGTAAGCCCTGTTACGGGAGCACTGAATGTGATTGCGATGCCTGTTGTGCCTGCTCCTAGAGCATTGCCGCCAATCTGCTCTGCACTAAAACTGACTTCACCGAGATGTCTGTTTACAACATATGGCACAGAAGGCGCGGTTGTTCTAAGTGTGCCGTTCGGAGCTCTTTCAGTGGCTGTTACAGTTATTGCGTAGATTGAATCAGCAGTTAGACCTGCGATTGTGTGTCGTAGGTTGTCAGTGTTTACATCAAACGTACGAACAAGTTCGCCGTTTAGATATAGATTGTGGCTTATGGCAAAAATTACGGGTGTGATTGTAACTTCTGCTGTGCTACCTACTACAGCTACAGTTGGTGTTGCTGCTTCGCGATCTTCAAAGTTAGTTGAAGCATAACCTACATTGTAACGAGTCCAATTGTTAAGATTTGGCGTTTGTTGGCGTGGCTGACCTGCGATTCCGTCAAACAGGCTTTGCTCACCATTTGCAAACACAAAGATATGTCCGCGGTCTGAAAATGACACCAACTCTTCGCGAGAGTCGCCTATGAGGTTTGCCGGCTTCCAACGCAGAGCCGTCCAGCCGACAAGCTCAGGCAATGTGAACAGTTGGTTGAAGTAGCCATCATAGAAAGAGGCAGGTATGTTGTTGTCAAGATGAGCAGGATTTCCGCCGCCGCCTACATATTCTATAACATGATAGTTACGGTTAAAAGCAAAGATCATAGGAGAGAATGTACCACTCCAGTTGCTCATTGCAAAAGTGGTAGTCATCCATCCCTGGAAGTTAGACACCTCTTGAAATACTGTATTGCCGTGTGCATCAAGCAGGAATAAACCGTCATGACCCATCGGGAAAGCGCCGCGCTGTCTACGGTCAAGACCGACTGACATCATGCCGGGTGCATCAGTTCTAAACCACGCTGGATTTGCAGATTGTGCCTCTACAGGACAGGCATTAAACCAAAGCACATCACCCTCTCGGGTTACAGCAACAACGGCATGATTATCATTATCAACACCTTTTACTATAGCGTATTCACCTGTGCCAAACAAGTCAGCAGCCCAGATAGAGTCCATATGGCTTGATCTAGTGATTAGGCCGCCCGGATCCCATGTGTGAGGGGCTAATTGAGACCTAACACCATTTGGTACACGCCACATAGCCTGACCGGTTTCAGGATGAAGAAGCTCCCAGTTATTGTAAATCCAATCTCTGTTGTCGCCTTGGTCACGGAATAAAGGTGCAGCAAGAGGAAAGTGAGGAGCAGTATCGCCGCCACCCATACCTGCTGGATGTGCATAATATTGCCACATAAAACGCATTACAAACTCGCCGTCACGATTAATCATTTCAAAGGCTGTTGTACGCTGATATCTGTGCCCGACCAAAACGTGCTGACGGATACCGCGGCCGTCAAGGTCTGCAAGTGTTATGTGGTCATGTAAGTGATTAAAGTTTGTAGCGGGAATACCGGGGTTATTTACAAAAATATCGGCAAATGACATATACATGGGTCTGCCATTTATGTCAACGGCAATTTCGCCTGTCCTACCGTCAAGAATGTAGAAAACATCACCATCTGTGCGATAAAATCTGTCTACATAATTTGTGGGCATGGTAAAGTCAGGATTTGCGAGGGTCGCCGGCGGCACTTGATTGATCCAAGGGTTTGCAGCAGACCACTCTGCGGATGCCTGAATACCTTCGTTAGCTACCAGGATAACATTGTTAAATCCATCGCCTGTTACATCACCGATTTGTACGGGCTCATCTGCACCTGTACCGATTTCTCTTGAGTGACCATCAAAACCGGTAAAGCCTGTGGCGGCACAGCGCTGCCAAAGTATGTTGCCTTCAATATCAACAGCTGTAAGAGAGAAGATAACACGAGGATTGCCTCCATCGCCGCCTGTAGCTATGCCAGCCTCAGCAGGTGTTCCGCCGGTACCTGGGATGCGATTAGGGAAGCCGGGCGCCCAGTTGCGACCACCCATTGTAAGAGTATTGGCAAGCAGGATATCCATACGCCCATCGCCGTCAAGGTCGCCAAGACGAATACGATTACCAAATCCAGCAAAAGAAGAAGTATCAAATTCACTGAGCAGTGTAAAGTCATCTATACCATCATGCGGGTCAGCAGCAAGTTGGATAAAGGCCTCGAGAGTACGTTCCGATACGCCTTCGCTGTTAAAAGCAGCCACTTGATAGAAATAGAAAGGTCCTGTTACGGTGCTGTCAACAAAGGAAAACCCATCTGTTACAGTGGCAATTCTTGCAATACTGTTTCTTGCATCAGTTGCATGACGGCGATAGATATGAAAACCATCTGCATACATTGAATCCCAACTGATAGTTACAGAGTTATAGGTTACTGGACTATAGACAACATTTCGAGGCATTCCAAAAGGATGTGTATTAAGGTGCGGAGCTGTTGGATCATCATATGCGCGTGCTGTAATGTTGTCAAGGAAAGTCTCCCAGCCTACACTGCCTGTATTGGCAACACGACCTGTGAAGAATTGAAGACCTGTGATTTGGTTTGCGGCATAGTTTTCATCGGCAGCCATATTAAGGCCTCTATTAATAACCACTTCATCAGTAGCGGTATTGGTCATAACCAGATTTATAGTTCTGGCAATAAAATTGAAGTCTAACTCCACGGTGTACCATGCTGAGACATTGGTTGTGATAAAGTTTTCGGCTGTTAGACCAAGATCAGCAACAGGTACATTTCTAGTTGTACCAACAACGAAATATAAACCGGCAGAAAGACCAGCGGGTAGTTGGCCATCGGGGATGGTCAGAAATGTTATGTAATTAAGTGAGTTAAAGTGATTGATGCTTTGCACTGCAAGTTGACCATAGCGTGACTGTGCCGTAACAGCATTTGGCAACCAATCAAAAGTCAGAGTTGCATACGCGTTTGATACGATTGGATTATCAAAGATAAGTCGGCCCTGTCTGTCATTGTTACCTGTTGCAAAATATCTACCAACAAGGAGACTCTGTGCGTCACTGTTTACACCGGTTTGTGCTACGATAGATTGCTGCACAGTGAAGTCGCGGTTGTTAGGAGAAGGGACTCTAGTGCCGCCGCCATAGCTCCACTGTAGTTGGCCGATTGAATTGTGTTCGAAGTTTTCAGTCCATGCCATAGTTGGAGTGCCGCGATTGAAAGCGTCAACAAGCTCCAGAGGGGCGGGTTGTTCTATTAACTCTTCGTTTTCATACTGGAGCTCATATTCATAATGCTCCGCTTCACTTGCGATTTCTTCAGGAGCGTAAGGATCATCAGCAAATGCTGTAAAGCCGGATACGCTAAAAATCATGACAAGTACTAAGAGCCAAGAGGTTAATTTTTTTGATATTTTCATGCTATTCAATATCTGTCTCCTTCCAATTGTTTGTTTGTTTGTTTGTTTGTTTGTTTGTTTGTTTGTTTGTTTACTTGCTTGTCGCTAGTGTTTCTTTTAGCTTCTTTCAATTTGATATTAGTGTCTCGGCACCTCCTCGTTTTGTAATTATCGCTATATCATCACGTCCACCTAGCTTAGTCGCTAATTATATTAACATTGGCATCACGGTGTACGTTTAGCGCCACAGGACCTTCAACTGCGCTATCAAGAGTACTTAGCAAGTTCGTTCTGGCACGCACTTCAAATCTCTGGTTATTGACGATGGTACCATAGTTACGCACTGTAGAATTTGATACATTTTCTACATGTCCGTAATTTACCAGCCTACCACCGGGTGCTATGATTATTGTTCCTGCGTGGTTCGGATCTGCGCTGCCTTGGTTATTAACTCTGCCGCTCTGCGCTACAACGAGTGTTCCTTCAATAACCAATGTTGCATTATGCTGAACATTAAGTGCAGTTGTTACCGTTAGAGTTCTGCCCGCTGGTATCGTAAATGGACTGTGGTGTGTAAAGATCCCCATATTACCCTGTGTTGATAGCACCACGTCTCTGTGTTCTAACATCTGTGCTAACTGGGTCGGATTTGTACCGCTAAATTCAGCAGGTGGCAACACTTCTACGGGCGGGTTGGTAAACACAACATCTGCTACCGGTAAACGCCTTGCCAAGACATCATCGCGCACCGCATCACCCAGATAAAAACCAAGGTGTGGAGGTTGATTATAAACGGCATTTTGCCAAGCTATAGCCAAACGGTATGTAGGGTCATGCATAAGGGTGAACAATGTGTAATCCGTCTCAAAGTTTGTGATGTATATTCTAATGGCTTGGTTATCATTTCTGCGCACCAGAACTTCTTCACGCCAGTCACCAAAAATATCTACTTGAAGTCCCGGATTAGCTTTAGTGCCATTGTTGGAAAGAGTGCCTGTAAAGGTTTGTAGATTTGTGCGTGTTGCCTCAAGTCTTGCAGGGAGTGTGTTGTTTTCAAACTGTTCGGCAGTGAAGTTGAAGGAATCAAGTTTAGATATTGTCAGCGGCTGATTAGATCCGCCGTCCAAGAATTCTCTTGTGAGTGTACCGCTCCAATAAACCATATGATTTACAGGAATCGTTCCTGCTCCATAGCCTTGTCCATCTCCATCTATACCTCGTACAATATGAATCATTTCACCTGTAACTACATTGTGTACCGGTGTTGCGGAAGCCCAAACTTCAAAACCGGGCAGCGGTGTGATGTTGCCCATTGTGCCGCGCCCTACATCACCAAGAGGTGAGCTAAATGTCCATACAGGGCGACCGGTTGAACCATGAAGTAATGTCACATTATTAGGAGCACCCGCTTCATGAGGGCTGAATCTGTAAAATTCTCTTGAGCCGGGGAAGATAGGCGCTTGGTGCAAAGCATCGCCATGACCTACATCTATAGTGCCTCTGGCTCCTGTTGCCGCCCACAGCACATGTCCGCGATGATCAAGCACAACTGACCCAAAGTTTACATCATCATAGCCATCAAAGTTAACATCTGCTACGGTCATCTGATGATTACCGCCGCCGGGCGAGCCCCATTGTCTCCAATCGTATGTCCAAATCTTCTCTATGCGGCCATCAATAAGCTGGTATGCAGCAACAAAACGAGGATAGTAATGCTGGCGAGCCTCTATAACAGTAGGCCAAGGCTCCGCACCTTCAACACCGGATCTCGGCATAAAAGCTACACCGGCCATGAAGCGGTCAGAACGGTTTTGGTTAGCATCCCCCCAGCCTCCGCGAGATATGCCATATGGTGCGAAATACTCAACCGTATCAATGGGCAAGCCTGTTGCGCCGTCAAATATTGTAAAAAATTCCGGCCCATTGTTAATTCTGCCTACTGCACCTGTATTTGCTACGCCTCGTACGGGGCAAGTTGTTCCGCCAATCCAAACATTGTTTGGATGGCTGACAATATTACCCATGTAAAACTGGTGATTGTGGATAATTGCGTTGTAGTCAAACTGTGTTGTTGGATTAGTTATCGGGTTACCTCCGATTACATATACAGGGGTACCTCCTTCAAAAGTCTCAAGGACACGTCCGGTTTCGGGGTTTGGGTGGTAAACCCTTGTGCCATCTGCTGTTTTTATAGCAAGTTCGGCAAATCCGTCATTATCTAAGTCAAAAAAGTTAAATGGGCTATGGTGAGGACCATCCGTAATGTTTATACCCAGATTGATTCGCCACAGTAACTCTCCGTCCAAAGTATATAAGTCGAAAATTGTCTCACCAGTATGTCTTGCTGAAAGACCGGGATCTCTCTGCATGTTTGTTGTCCATCTTACAAGGACTTCATACTGACCGTCACCGTCAACATCAGCCACTGACATATCATTTATCAAATAGTTGATAGTTGTGATGGGATTCCCTGCCGGGTAGTTAGGTGTTCCACCGAATGCTATTGCTGGATTTGGACGGGGGCTTGGCTGTTGCACTGGGATTTCCAAAAAGTTATTAGCTAAAGCAACAGAAGAGCCCGAACCTGCATCATTGCGCCCGCCGACAGGTATTACTGTATATACATAACCTGGCTGTCCGCCAACATCTACAAAGTTTGTGGCTGTGAGATTTGAAGCAATCAACTCACCATTTCTCAGCACATTGAATGTTGTAGGATTAGCTTCTGAATACTCAGTTGCAAGCAATCTCCACTGTACAAGATTTCCGCCACCGCCTCGCACGGGAACAGCCACAACGCCGCGATCCAGCCACTCTACAGGACGGGGATAATTGTGGAGTGCACCGGTGCGCACTTCAACGAAAATATTGGGGATAATATTCATTCTGTTGTACGCCACACCAGAAACATCAGTCACACTTCCGCTAAATTCAAAAACTCCAGTCAAATTTGAATCAAATACCATTTCAGATGGGGTGCTTTTTGACCACGGCATGGTTGTAACTTTCCAACTTACGGGCATAGCCACAATAGTACCGTCATAAGTTTCAGCTTGCATGGAGGTTGGTAAATTAAGGCTATCAATAGTTGTACCTGTGTATACCTGCATGAACCAATTTTGCCACAATGCTGCATTAGGATCAGCGCCCACAGGTCTGGGTGGTGCACCCAAAAAGTCTGGAGCAATAAAGGAAATGACGGTATCATCTTCAAGCGACTGGGTGAAAAAGAATAGGTTATCAATGCCTTGACCTGTTAGCCCGTGGTTTTGCTCCGGTCCGCGGTCAACGGTTATCGCAAAACCGTTTATCTGCGTTCCACTAAATGGAACTTCCACTGTGGTTGCCTGTGCTGGATTATTGCTGCCACGTGGGCGCATTGTCACTGTAGCAATACTGTTGGACATATTTATGCTCATGTCTACAGTGTACCAAATACCTTGGGTATTTATGCCAAAGTTGGCTCCGGGGCCGCCGAGGAACTCAAGTCTTCCGTCATCAAAAGCAGTTCGCCAGCCATTGAAGAAGGTGCCGGGACGTTCATCGTTTGAACCTGGACTTGAGCCGCTATAGGCTGCAATCCACCACCCGGAAGAGGGACTGCCGGGGAATTCAAATGCTGCACCAGCCATACCTGCCCTTAACGAAACAAGAGCATCATCAGGACCTAAAACTTGCAGATTGAGGGCATTTCTGACACCACCGACGTTTCCGGTTGGCATTAACCAATCGAAATGAACATGAATGCTGCTCCCGGATAAGGGAGATGCAAACGCAAATGCGCGAGAACGGGCCCCAGCCTGCCCTGCGGTTTCGAAGCGATAATAGTGGTTTATTTGCGGTTGGGTTTCCCTTGCCAACCAAGCCCAATCACCGTTTCCAGTTGGTGGGCGAGGATTTCCACTTGCAAAAAGCCACGTAGGTCTGTCACCGGTAGGATCGAAGTTACTACCTGAATGCAGATAATAGCCCTGGGAAAGCAGCCAAGCAAAATCAGGCATTGGTTCCACTTCGCCTGCAACATAGACAACGGTTACAACTACGCTTGATGTAATAGGAGCATTATCTGCACCGAGCATATTGGCAGTGGCGGTAAGTGTTGCAGTACCCGCTGCCTGCCCTGTAACTGTAACACGACCATCAGTGGTTTGAACAAGATTAAGAATTCCTGCGGGACTTGCGCTCCACGTAACGCTTCTATCTGTTGCATTAACAGGCATAGCTATGGCAGAAGCTTCAAAGGTGCGGTTACCAGGCAACGACCCGGCACCAAATTCAATTGTAGGAGTGGGACCTATGCCGCTGATTACAACACTTGTCGGTGATACAACAGGTACTTGACCACCATAAATGGCTCCAAAAACGGCAATATTGCCGATTTTTGCACCATAGTTTGTATTCGCACCCGTTGGAACCCATTCGTTAGGGCCTGCCCATGTATTGCCACCATCACGCACGGCACCAAAACTGAAGCTGGTGAGATCTCCAGTCGGAAGCAAGATATTATCGCGTCTTGCTAGTTCAACACCACCTGCATCACGGACAATAAGTTGTCCAACCTGTGTGACAAGGTTTGCTTCAAGCACAACACGATTTAGTGTATGGCGAGGAATATTATTGCGGATGATTTCAGTTGGCGCGTTATTTCGAGCATTAGTTGTTTGTGGGCTTTCGCTTGTAACGAAGCGCAGATGTGTATTTTGATTTGGACCTGCCGGATGGGAACCATTTGAAGTTGAGCGCACACCGAACAGAGTTCCAACAAATGCCGTAGTTCCAGCATTTGAATTAAAGCGTGCTTCCCAACCATTAGTGTGCTGACGATTCCACTCTGTCCACAGGTCAAACTCAATGCGCACAAGGTTGTTGTCCCCAATACCCCACTCACCACTTGTGAGTGGCAGCGCCCACTGCGCATGCGTATTTCCCCAGTTAGATGCTGGGTAAGTAGCCATTGGATTTACGTTAAGTACGGTTTGATTTGCAAATTGCTGAGGGAATATTACTTGGGCATTTGTTACGTGCCCAGGAATCTGTTCTGCTGAAAAATCAATTGTTGAACCGATTTGTTGCCACTGCGAAACTGGTTCATCTGTGGGACTAATATCTTCCCCATACGCCAGTAAATATCCAGTAGGGACAATGGAAAAAATCATTACAATTGAAAGTGCAAAAGCGACAGTTCTCAAGAATTTTTTCGTTTTCATCAGTACCTCCTAAAAGTCGTAAGTAAGTTTAAATTCAAATCAGTGTGTGCATAGCTTATAATTGAATCACCCCCTCAGGAAAGTTAGGCTTTTTATTCATGAAAACCAACGGCAAATAGGGAAGGGGAAACCCCACTTCCTTGTGTGTAGAAAATCAGTAAAACGAAGTTATGAAAGCGCAAAATGCCTAACTATTGCATGTGCAGAGATTGGTAACGGCATAACAACAACGATGATGCACTTTCAAAAATTTGTACGCAGTGTTACAACCGTTCTCATATTTCACTTATTTTACAACTATATACAGGCACACTTATGCACTGTATGTGCAGTATGCACTGTTGTCAATGAACAAAATGTAAATTTTTGACATATAATCACAACATGGTTGAAGGTGAGAGATTTTGCGACATTAATGATTAAATCCGGTATTGTCATATGGTGTTACATAAAACAGTAACCTCAGTGTGGCAGATAGGAATGTTATGAAAAGAACAACAATTTGACTTTTACAGAAATGATGTGTAAAATTGTGAAAATTCAAGATTAGCACGAAAGTAGGCGTTTTGTGTGAAGCTATTTATCTCAATTATTGTATGCAAAGTTTTATATTTTGTCGGAAGGCTGATCGGTAAAGGGAGTAGCCTTCCAGGTCAGGTCGCACTGAGAATCTGCCCGAATGCTTTGGCACTGATACGACTTCCGAAAGTTGTAATTGCTATTACAGGCTCTAATGGCAAGACTTCGACAGCAGAACTCGTAACAAGATCTTTAGAAAGCGATGGAAGGTCTGTGGGTTGGAATCGTGAAGGATCAAACCAAACCGAAGGTGTTGCAACGCTGATACTCCGCATTTCTTCATTAGCTGGGATCGTAAAAAAAGATGCACTCGTTTTAGAATGCGATGAGCGTTATGCCAAGAAAATTTTTGAAAATGTTAAGCCCACTGCTTTACTTGTGACAAATCTTTGCCGTGACCAACTCACACGCAATGGGCATTATGAGTTTATTGGAAACTGTATCCGAGATGCGATTAATGCCGCAGGAAAAGATATAAAATTAGTACTCAATGCTGACGATCCATATGTATCGGCGCTTGCCTATGCAGAGCAGTTGTGTGATGGTAAGATAAGGCTACTGCGTGAGGCAATGTGGTTTGGTGTCGGTAGGGATTCTGTAATCAAGGGAAAGTCGGACAATACGCCTTTAGCTAATAATTATATTTATGATGACGGTGCATTTTGCCCAATATGTAAAAGCAAAATGACATATGAATATAGAGTGGCAGGACACTATGGGAACTATTTATGCAATGCCTGTGGTTTTGCAAGGCAAAAACCAAATTTTGAAGTAGTAAAAATCGACTATAAATCAGGCGATATCTCAATTAACATAAACACTTCAAATAAGAGTAGTGCAGTAGAAACCGTTCTTGCACTTCCGAGTCTTGTAGGAGCATATAACACAACATCTGCAATTGCTGTGGCACAAACAGCAGGAGTTGTAGCGGAAGATTCGGCAAAAGCCTTGTACAACTATGAACTCAAAGGCGGAAGAACTATTCGCTTTTCAGCTAACGGGAGAGACGGGGTTTTACTTATCGCAAAACATGAAAACTCCTTTGCTTATGACCAGTCACTCATATGGATAGCAAGGCAAGAAAAAGCATGTACGGTTGTTATAATGGTTGACTCCATAAGCAGAAAATATTACACAAGCGAAACCTCGTGGCTTTGGGATATAAGCTTTGACATATTAGAAGGTGAGAATGTTAAAGATGTTGTTCTTGTAGGAAAGTATATAACTGAGCTTTCTATGAGATTTGCACTGTCATCAGTTAATCAGAAAAAAATCAGTTATATTTATGAGCCGAGCGATTTAAAGACTCATCTGAGAAAAAACACAAATGGAGAAATATACGCCATAACATGTTTTGCAGATAAAGCAAAATTAATACATAGCTTAGAGGGGGATGACTAATATGATTAAAATCCTTCACATATATCACGACTTGATGAGTTTATACGGTGACTGGGCAAATGCCGAGGTTCTTGCATTAGAATTTAAAGCTCGCGGAGCTGATGTCTCAACTGACAAAAAAACTATTGGCGATGAAATGAATTTAGACGAATACGATTTTCTTTACATAGGAAGCGGAACAGAGCGCAGCCTCATTGCCTGCCTGTCAGATGTTATGAAATATAAATCAGCACTAATAAAACGGATAGAAGACGGAATGTATATTCTAGCAACAGGCAACTCACACGAAATTTTTGGTATGACTGTGGAGGATAACAAAGGCATCAAACATGATGCACTGGGAATACTGAACTTTGAGACAGTTCAAGGACCTGGAAGAGTTACTGGAGACTGTATTTGTGAAGCTTCATTTTTAGAAGAAAAGCTTGTTGGATTTATCAATAGAGCAAGTATCGGACAGACTGCTGACTTTAAAAGACCTTTTGATGTGAAGCTCGGACCGGGTGCAAGTGATGCGTCTGGCGCTAACGGAAAGACAGAAGCGATAAAATACAAAAATCTTCTCGGAACATATCTAACAGGCCCACTTCTGGTGCGGAACCCACCATTGCTTAGATATCTTGCAAACGAAATAATGGGAAAATCTGCGCGAAATTGCGCAAATCCATTTTTTGCGTTTCAAGAAGATGCTTATAAAAAAGCGTTAATGGAGTTATCAAATAGGATTGGCGAAAAATAATAAGTTTACGAATAAAATAAATTCTGCTATAATAATCAAGTAAACAAATTTTGGAGGTGTAAAGACGGATTAACGAATCGTTCACAAAATTTATGGAACTTTCCCGCGTGACCTACGTCAGAAGTGACGAAGCCGATATTAAAAAAATTGGAGGGCACACACCATGAAAAAGGTATTAACAATTTTATTGGTTGCAGCAATAATGACTGCATCACTGGCAGGACTGGCATCGGCAAACACAGAAGATGCCGCAGGAGCATACTACATGTCAATAACAGGCTTAGTAGTAGAAGTTGAAGAAGTCGAGGCAGGGCTACGTGTTGAAATAGCAACACCAGGAGCAGACAGAGAAGGTACAGCATTTCTTAACATCACTGACGCAACAGTATTTCCATTTGAGGAAGAACTAGAAGAAGGTGATACAGTAACAGCATTCTACCTTGCAAACGCACCGATGATTCTTATTTACCCGCCGCAGTACAACGCTGCAGTCGTAGTTAACGGTGCACCTGAGGGTCAAAGTGTAACAGTAGACCGGTTCAATGCAATTGAAGACAACGAGGGAAGATATCTTGCCCAAGGTGGCAACCTAATCATAAACCTCGGTCCGGACACAGAAGTAGTTTTGGCTGACGGCACGGAGTTTAACTTTGAATATGGCGGAATTGACGGTAGACGTCTTGTAGTTATCTACGGAGTTACAACAAGAATGATGCCTCCGTCAACAACACCTACCAAAATAATAGTTCTATTTGAAGACGCAGTAACGGGTCCACTAACCCTTGATCCGGAAGATCTCCCGGAAGAGGAACCTGTAGTAACACTGCCGGCACCTGTACCCGTAACGGATCCGACCATCGACGCATCAGGGTGGCCGATTCAAGTAAACGGCACAGGCATCACAGCTCCCGCAGCTTTCCAAACAGCAGATAATGTGCTAATGGTACCTCTAAGAGCAATTGCTGAAGCACTTGGCTATGAAGTAAACTGGGACGGCGCAACCAGAGGTATAAGACTCGGCGTTGCAATCAATGCATGGATAGGCAACACAGAAGTACACATCGGCAGAATGGCACCGCAAATCCTGTCCACAGCTCCTGTGCTGGCTGATGGCTCAACATTTGTTCCACTTGAGTTCTTTAGAACAATCGGTGTCAACAATGCATTCGCATTTGAAGGCCAAATCGTAATTGACAATGAAAACGAGAGAATGGAATAATTTTGCGCTACAAATACTGTACAAAATAAATTCTAATAAAAATCACGCACCTCGGAACTACTCCGCAGGTGCGTGATTTTTATCTCTAGCCATTTAAGCGCAAGGAACTCCATATGTTATTTCTCGTTTAACAAAGAGTTACCTTAGGGAAGCGGAGAGTGTTTTGCTTGTGAGGGCGTGACTATGATTTCAATCATGTCTTACCAGTGTGATAAACAATTCTTTGTCAAGATATTCAATTTTAGCCTCATCGCATAACATGCCTAATAAGGGGATTTCGGAACAAATATCCGAATCCCCAATCAGTTCCCAATAGTCCTGCTCAACATTTCTCTGCCGCGGTGCGCTCAGCGCCTCTCGAACACGCGTTAACTCATCAGGCGTGATATTTTCAGGACGGGCTCGGATTGCAATGGAGACAGAAGTTTCCTCTTGTAAAATGTCAAGATGGTACTCCGTAGCACCAAAATGGTGGCAATACGACAAAAGTTCGCTTGCTATCTTCATCGTCTTTTCAAATTTAATCTTCATGACTATTTCTCATCCTTTCTGAGATCGTGATAATTGGCAACAGAATCATAGCAATGAAACCTGCGGCAAATCCGTTGTTATATAGGTTCATGCTGCCGCTGAGCTCACCGACATGCATCGCCACACCAACATGCAAAAAGCCTGCAATAATGCCCCAAACCCAACCAAATTGTCCCGCAAGCGGAGCAAGGGCAGCGGAAAACAAAATTGCCGCAACATTTGCAGGTGTTGTGAAATCCCAGACATTAAGATATGCTGACAGTGTTGCACCGATTAAAATGGGTATGACATTTTTTATATGCTTACCAAAACAGGCAAAGCCAACCATAGTGAAAATACCGGCAATTGAGATACCATTCAACTCAGCGCCGATTGCAAGGGTGACTGTAGTTGCAAATGCGCACAAAATACCCATGTTGATATAAATACTGTTCTTATAGAGAAAATAAAAGTCCGTGATTAACCGCCCAGAATGCGAGTGAAACTTCTTATATTTAGCAAAATTATCTTTAGGGCCATCATTTGAGAAAAGACCGCCGCAAATAAGCACGATAGCCACAGCATACAAAATAATGGCAAGTATGAAATTGTTGCCTGTACTATAAAGACTTTCGGAATCAAGACGCGGTAAGCCCATACTATTCATGCTTGTCCAGAGAATCATCGATATAAGACCGCCTGCAAAGCCCATGCTATAAAGATCATAACCACTATGCATCCTCACCATATGAGCTGATACAGCAGGAAAAATAAAGCCGATACCTATACCCAGCGTTATGCCGATTGTCATTTCAATAGGAAGTGGGAGCGCGCCCAAAAAGCTCAAATCGCTGACGACCGGAGAAAGTGTCGCTACGAGTAAAGAAGCAAGTGAATAGTTGGAATATGGCTCTTTTTTGAATCTGGAAAAAAGCCAAACACCGATAGAAAGCGGAATCATGTTATATACATTTTTACCGAAAAAAGCAAACCCGGCAGTAACCCAAAGTGCCATGATTGTTGCACCGCTTGGCTTTGCCCCCCCGCGTATGAGCATAGCAATACTCAAAATGCCAACGACACCTGCATTTACAAAAGTTGCGCCAATGCCACCAATCTCAATAAAGTCAGTGATAAGGAGAACGCGAGATGAGATGATTCTAAAAAAACCTTCAAAAATATATGTAGGACTGTCAAGAATAAATGCAATGACCAAAAAACCTACATTTATTGAAAGCATCAACGCATAGGGAAAGGGTATATGCAATTGTCTGCGGGAAGTATTATCCATAGCTTTACTCCAAAAAATTGTCTAATTTTTTAAATAAAGAAGTGCAAAACAGATAAGCGGAACAGAATCATACCATAATTATAAAATCCCAACAAGCCCCCAATAATATCTATTGAACACAAGCAAAAGAACCGCCAAACATACAAATAACACAGACGCTGATTTCAAATGTTTAGGATTCCACCCACCATCACCACAGACTGCCTCAACCTGCACAATCCATGCTTGCTGGTATCTAAAGAAAAATAAGCACGATGCTGTTACGAAAACCGAAGTGGAAATGAGTGGATGAAGACCATGTTCGTAGAAAAGAATTGGTGTTGCAAGAGACAAAATAGGCGCAAGTATCCAAGCCTGCGCGACATCAACAAACCGCAGAATTATACAAATGACAAATAAAGCGAGAATGAAAAAGAGCGGAGTAATGGCAATTGCCTGCATTACACCGGCAAGATAAGGTGTAAGCCAAGCCGTAAGTCCTGAGACATTAAATATATTCGTGAAACTCAGCATTATACCAAAGAACATTACAACATCCCAATTTGCCGATGAAATATCCTTAGGGGAAAGTACACCAAGAAGCAACAAGAACGAAAATGTGATAAGCAAAATCTGATTTGTTGTTATCGGCAAAAATAGCTGGAGAACTAGGCATATGAACATGAAGGAAATTGAAAACAAACAACCCTTTTCCTTTTTAGTAATAGGTCCTAAATCATCATACATTTTACACACGGTTTCTTTTGATATATTGAGCTTCTCTTTTGGTTTTAAAAGGAAATAGAGTGCAGCTACAAATACAATGCTAAACAACAACCAAGGTGCCATTACAAGAAACCAAGCCTCTTGTGTTGCCATATCACGCATGGCACCCTCAGGCAAAAATGCTGTAAAGACTGGCCCAAACAGAGAACCATTTTTCCACGCCAGAGAAGGAAATATGCTCATTGTCCAACAAGCTATGACAATAATTGAACGTCCGCGACTACCCTTCTCCAAACAACAAGCATCAGCTACGCTGACCGCAATAGGAGTGAGCATAAGAAAACGAACTGTGGCTATAGGGGTCATGAGAGAAAACAGAATTCCAACAACAAACCAACCACCAAGAATCTTTGCATAGTTGAGATTGAGTCTTTTAAAAAGACCATAGACAATCCTTCGTCCCAGCCCAGTGAGTCTTAGAGATGCACCAATGAACATTGCAGGAATAAAAAGCCAAAGCGATGGACCAGAAAAGCCGACTGTTACTTCACTTATGGGAAGCCCCGCGATCAGCCCGCCTGCGATAATGATTATAGCACCTATCGTCAAGGAACCCCCTGCCGGACTAAATATCCACGTAGAAAGCCCTGCGATCATAGTACCAAGCATTACATGTCCCTGCGAATCCAAATTGCTGAAAGGCTGAATAATTGCAAGAAAAATCCCAAGAAAAATAAAAGCAAGCGTGAATATTAATCTGGGTGAAAATATTTTTTGTTGTCCCATTTCCATCACTATAATTTAACTCCAGTCCGATTTTTACACACTCAGTCAAGTATACTGCCTGTTAGCTGAGTTCGTCAATAAAAATGCGTGTGAAAATGCAATAATTTGAAGAAGCGATGAAAAAGCAGTTGTTTTTTTTGCCTGATTGTTGTACAATCAGGTAACGCGAATAATTCATTATGAAGGAGTAGTTGAAATGAAAGAGAATAATAAAGTTCTTGTCTACGCGATTTGCGGTTTTGTTGCAGTTGCCGCCGCTGTTACGGCAGTATATCTCTTCAGGAATGAAATTGCTGACTTTTTTGTTGATATCAAAGCAAGAATCGACGAAAAAAGACTCAGTGCTGGCGCAGAGTACGCTGACGAGTTCGAATAAAAACAGCTTCAAAATGAAAAGCCCGGCTATGCCGGGTTTTTCCTTAGGGAAATTAAGATGATACTAACACATGTTGTGACAAATTCAGACAGAGACAGAACGGTTCATTCGATTATGCGCAAGGAATTGCGCATTTCTGCAACAATGATGCGCCGCCTTAAACTTGCCGATGCTATAAGTGTTTCAGATATTTCGGTATTTACTAACTACAGACTCACCCCAGGCGAAATTGTTAAAATTGATATAATGGCCGCAGAACAACCATGTGACAATTTACCCGAGCAGGGAGATATTGACATACTATTTGAAAATGATGGACTATTGGCGGTCAACAAACCTGTCGGGATCCTCGTCCATCCTTCGCGTTCTCGACATATGGGAACACTATCAAACTTTGTCGCAGGATATTTGGGACGTGGGGACGGTTCTTCTGTCCCATTTTTTTCCTGTTCTAATTCCCCACCCAATTTTGGGACAGAAGAACCGTCCCCACGTCCCACTCCCACTTGCCATGCCGTAAACCGTCTAGACAGAGACACAAGCGGAGTAGTTCTTTTTGCAAAAAACAGCTATATGAAAGCTCTTGCGTCAGAGGCACTATGCCAACCAGATGTAAAGAAGGAGTATCTTGCGCTGGTCTACGGCAGTATGCCGCGAAATGGTACAATTGATGTGCCAATAAAGCGCAAAGAAGAACTTAACATGTTTCGTATTCCAGCCACAGATGGGCAGAGAGCCGTGACACATTATGAAACGGTTAAAGTGTTCGGAGAAAATAAGGCACGTTATTCGCTTGTAAAATTCAACCTCGAAACAGGCAGAACACACCAAATCAGAGTCCACTGTTTACACCTGGGACACCCAATACTTGGAGACAAACTATACTGTAACGAACAGTCAACAAAATTGTCACAAACGTTAGCCATAACAACCCAAGCCCTGCACGCCAAACTACTCGGATTTACAGAGCCACTATCAGAAAAGCACATTGAAATCACAGCAAAAGCACCATTTCTAAGCCAAGAAAATTCTCCTTGCAATTTCCCCAAGGATATGCTACCATACTAAAGCTATATCGCACTCAAAACTCTCGTTCTCAACGCAAAGCCCAGATGCGGGTTTGTGTCGAAAGAGGAGCGACGTAGTAGCGGTGCGTGGTTTTCGGCTTTAGCCGGAAACGGAGTTTAGCTACTGCGGTAGCGACGAGGCCCAGTAGTTCAGTTGGTTAGAACGCCAGCCTGTCACGCTGGAGGCCGACGGTTCGAGTCCGTTCTGGGTCGCCAATTTAATTTTTCTGCGCGGTAAACCCCGTATAACTCAAAATCGAGTCAAACAATTGTGGGTCAATTTTGAAAAGGAGTGTCGCAGTGGCGGTGTGCAGTTTTCGCCTAAAGGCGAAAACGAAACAAAGCCCCTGCGTGAGCGGCGCGCTTTCGTAGCTCAGTAGGCAGAGCACTCCCTTGGTAAGGGAGAGGTCGGCAGTTCGAATCTGCTCGAAAGCTCCAGTGAAAAACCTAGCATCTATGCGGAAAATCTCCGTTTAGATACTAGGTTTTTGGTTTGTGATGAAGTTTGAAATTTGCCAAAAGGACAACAGAGGTCTCGCGAACTAATCAAAAATGGACTATTTAGCTTTTTTGCGAAGTGCTTTCCGATAGGTTTCATTACCCATCTTTATTGCGTTCTGGTCAGCATGGGTATGCTTGTTAAGATGATTTCCCACTGAGCGAACGGTAACTTTTTATCCTTTAAACTCATAGGCTAATCCTCTGGTGAAAATTTTCCGGCTTTTGTAGCCATTTTCTTTTCATCAGTCTTGACTCGGCGTTCAACCTTTTTGATATCTTCAGCTGCAGGCAGGTCTTCAGGGGTTATATCGCGAGATTTAAGCATAGTTCTAACGCTCTGGTTATTTTGAATATGCTCATTTGTGATACGTACCTCGCCCTGGAGGTCTTTTTCCTCAACATTTAGGTTGGTCATTTCTGTTGCCAGATTTTTTGCAGCAACGGTGACAGGCTGTAAGTGGTCGGCTAATGCCCCGCTTTTGACACCCAGCTTATTCTTCATAGCCTTTGTGTCATGCCCTCCGAAATAGTGCGGAATCACCTTTTGAACGAATACGGCCGAACCCGGCATCATCAACGCCACGCTCAAATATGTTTTGTGACAGTCTTTTTTCAGAGGTGCGGAGTTGCTCCCGTAGCTGTAGCCTATTCAGCAATTCAAGCCGTTCTTCTATAAGCTCCTACTTTCGGGTCTGGATTGCAAAATAGCTCTGAGCAAAAGCAATTTCGTCTTTACGAGGGTCGCCATTTTGTGCAATGAGATAACAGGCGTAGCGAGTAAGCATAATATCATCAATCTCGCGTGTAGCACCTTTGGGTAAATTTATCATTTTGCCAACATCGGCAAAATGATCAGATACATTGAAGCCACTGTTTTCACACGATATCTTTGCACGTTCAATAGTCTCTTCAAAGTAATTGAGTTAACCAACATCGCCACGGAGTACAGACTGATTCAAGCAGAAATCAAGGCTATGACCGAGTAGGCCGAAGCCGAGCATGGCATAAATCTAAACGGTGAAAGTCCGAAGCGGAGGTACTCATAGCCAACCGCATAGCGACTCCCCAAGGTGCACATAGTGAGGTGTGAGCTGAAGGAAGGGGATAGTGAAATCTTGACCCGAGGAACACGAACCCGATACTAAGTCTGTATAAGCGGGTATAATCGAATGAGCGAAGATGCGAACAAAGTTATAACAACCAGCGGTAATCTTGGCGGCAGTCCACCATTGCATCAACGTATATACTGTCGTCCTTGATCATGAACACGAGCATAAAATTATTCTCAAAAATTAATTTTCGATATTTATGGTGCGGGATTGCAGCATCTGTCAGCCATGGACAGCGTTCCGGCATATGCTCAAGTGATTTCGCTTTGCTGACAAATTCGTCTATAAGCCTAGTTGCCGCACTTTCGCTGACCTGTGCCAAGAAGCGGGCATGCGCCATCAGCATTTCGGTTGCCGGACTTTGTATCACAACAGTATAGCGTTTACTCTCGCTGTCCATGTACGACCTCCTTGATTGCCTGCCTCATCATATCGGCTACTTCATCTATGGAGTAGCCTTCCATCCCTGCAAGTCTTTCCTCCTCAGAGGCAACAAGTGTCTCGCGTAGCTTGAGCATACTCTCTCTGCGAGCATAAGTTTCCAAATCCATAATGACAAGGTCACCCTCGCCGTTTTTTGTCAGGAAGACGGGCTCTTTGGTGCGTTTGCATAGTGCGGCTATTTCATTATAGTTCTTTCGTATTGCGGCAGAAGGTTTTATGTTTATCATTTCACTCATCTCCTTGATAGCACTAAAGTACCTGTTTATGATTCTTATTATACTACCATCGCATTTTTTTGTAAAGCAGTCAAGGTGCAGAAAATCATGTTTCTGCACCTTGAAATTACTGTTAGGTTAGTAGCTGGTACATCCCTTGGTAAGATTGAGAGAAATTAAATGTTTTTGTCAAGAAAAATAGGCTCAGATTTGGCTGTGCGCTTTTAATTTAGTCAATTTACTACGCTTTTTTCGTTAGTACGGGTTTCATCCAATGGCATAAGACAGCTAGCCGTCGTTGCGAGGAGTGTAGCGACGAAGCAATCCACAGTAACGCTTACTGCTCCTTCTGGATCGCTCGCAAAGACAGACTTAACTTAATGAAATTGCCTGTGTACCGTAACGTTATTCGAGTTATTTTCTCCAAAAAATCAAACGTTGCATTGACACAAATAATGTGCGTGTGCTAAAATATAGCGTGTAGAACCATAAGATAGTGATTATAGTTAGGAGCATGATTAAAGATGGAATTAACTAAAAATGAAGTGCAATTCATGAATGTCCTTTGGTCTGCAGAAAGACCAATGACTGCAAATGAGATACTTGAGCAATCTATTGACAAAACGTGGTCAAATGCATCACTACATACAATTTTGAAGCGACTTTTAAATAAAGGTGCATTAGCAGAGGACGGACTTGCAAAAGGGAAGAAGTTTTTTCTGCAAACTTATGCTCCAACGATAACAAAGGAAGAATATTACCGAAGCGGAGTTTTTAACGATTGTAGTGAAAAAGAAGTTCCCGTTATTTTCTCTGCCTTGCTACGAAGTATAGATTGTGATGATGCGACAATGGATAGGTTGGAGGAAATAATTCGAAATAGACGTGCGGGCTCTTTATAATGATAAGCCGATATTCTATAATTACTGCGATTATTCTATTCAATCTCTTTCTCGTGGTTGTCGCGGTGATGAGGCGAAAAACAAGTTATCTCGTGAAGCATAGCACATTTATGTTGGTAGTGCTTACAGTGTTTGGGGCAGTGCGCATGGTAACGCCTATGAGTTTTCCATTTACACGTGTAATTAGGTCATTTAGCATTTACCCTGCGATTGTAGAAATCCTAGATAGACCATTATTTACTCTGGGAACGGTGGTTGTTACGGTACAATGTGCGATGCTCTTTGTTTGGGGCATTGGAGCATTAATTATGCTTTTACATTTTACTTTTTTGCTTTTCAAGACATATAGGCAGAGGCGGAAATACAGAATTGTCGAAAATACACAAATAGAGAATGTGGCGAAGAGATTACAATTAGGGAGAGCCAGTGTTTTTGTTTCGCCTGATGTAAACGTACCTTATGTTACAGGATTGTTCAAACCATATATTTATCTGCCAAATATTGAATTGTCAGAAAATGTAATAGACGTGATACTAAGACATGAATATCAACATTTTAAGTCTCGCGATGTGGTTATAAAAGCATTTTATTTTCTATTACATATGGTTTTTTGGTGGAACCCAGTTGTGCACATTTTTCAACGTGAACTAGATAAGTTATTGGAACTTCGTTGTGATATGGCGGTGCTGGCAAAACTAAATGAACAAGAAAAAACGGCATACTTGGAAGCACTGTATATAATGATTGAGCGTATTTATCGAAGAAGTGTTACTCAAGGAATAAACTCATTAGCACTTGTTCGGGCTGAAAGTAAAATTTTTATAAATCAACGTATTGACATAATCGTAGACAAAGGAGAGCGAAAATTTAAAAAAATGCGGGTTATATCCCTGCTTTTGGTAACCGTTATATTCCTTTCGTCATATTTTGTAATTATCCAGCCAGCGCATATTCTGCCGTTGCCAACGCCAGGAGAAGAGTTCTTCACTATAAGTCCCGAAACTTCTCGAATTATTATCGCAAATGATGGTACATATTGGCTATATGTTGATGGGCACGAAATGCTTGAATTGGACGAACACGGACATACAATTGAAGTACTTAGAGAGTTAATTAATACATACAAAGAGGAATGATGGCATTGGCCGGAGATGAACAGGTAGATAAGAGCTAACAGAATAATATATGCCTGTGCCTATATAGTTGGCAGAGTTTAGGCCAAATGACTCGATTATGCTATAATGGTACATGCTGCTGAGCACATAACATTTCTGAGTCATTTTGCACATGAGTTGTAGCGAAAGAAGACTGCGAGGGAGAGATAAATGAAGACAACTAAAGTAATTGCTATGATGTTTCTATTGATAATATCCCTCTCAGGGTGCAGGGTGGAAACAACTGAACTCCCTGATACGGCTGAGCATCCTGTTAATAATGGTGAGCACCGACTGACTCAACAACCAAATGTTGGCGGCGAAGCAGGGCAACCGTCCGAATTACCCATTGCTGATGACGAGAATCAGGCGGGCGAAAATTCGGCTGCTACTACCGGACAAAATGCAGTAATTATGCCGGCTGGTGATAGAGTTGTGATTATAACAAATCCCTTTGTACATGATGGAGTGGAACCTTATTTGGTCGCACAGTCTTTGGTTGCATCGTTTGGTGAGGAACAAGTTGTTCACTTGACTTGGCCGACAGATGGCTCGCAAGGAGCAATAAATAGAGTTGTGCAAGAGGTTATTGACGATCCGGGAGTTGGTGCTTTGATTTTTAATATCCCGAGCTTGGGATACAGATTTGTTGCTGATGCGTTGCAGACTTTGTGTGATGATATTTTTGTTGTGTTCGCACCATCCACCCTCTATGGGTGCTACCCTTGACCCACAAGTCACGGCAATGCCGACACTTTCCAGCTCGCGTTTTGTGGTCCGCGCCCCAGAGCCATTGAGGAACGCACCTTTGAGCGCACACATCCGGTTTCTGATGTATTTTGCTA
>Ga0209755_10001650_pt1 | contig 33787 bp, 34 predicted proteins | sample TergutCo191P1_FD_187301 | JGI IMG/M metagenome (GOLD analysis project Ga0209755, IMG submission 187301) | Cornitermes sp. P1 segment gut microbial communities from Petit-Saut dam, French Guiana - Co191P1 (SPAdes) (version 2) | ecosystem: Host-associated > Arthropoda: Insects > Digestive system... | reverse complement strand
CAGTGTTTAATCCCTTAATTAAACCTGAACAAGGTGTTGATTTATATCATTTTATAAATGAATTATCTGAGTGTTTGGATAAAAATGATATTGTGGTCACAGATGCAGGTTCTGCGGTTTATGCTCCTGCTCAGGGAATTGTGCTTCGTTTTAAAGAACAGCGTTATATTACAAGCGGAGCGCAGGCGGAAATGGGTTTTACATTACCGGGAGTAATAGGAGTTTGCAAAGCGGCAAAAAATAAAGTTATTGGTATAACAGGTGACGGTTCGTTTCAGATGAATATACAGGAATTACAAACAATCGTTTATAATAAATTACCTGTTAAAATATTTGTATGGAACAATGACGGTTATTTATCTATTCGAACAACTCAAAAGAAGTTCTTTGATGGAAGAATGATAGGAACTGACTCAGATAACGGACTTTCTTTTCCTGAGCTTTCAAAAATATCTGAAGCTTATGGTATAAAATATATGAAAATAAATAACCATAATGAATTAAATAGTAAAATAAAAGAAACACTAAAGGATGATGTTCCTGTAATATGTGAAGTAATATGTGATCCAAATCAAGAAATTATTCCTTCTGTATCTTCAAAAGTATTAGATGATGGTAAAATTGTTTCATGTCCTATTGATGATATGTATCCATTTTTATCAAGAGAAGAAATGCTTGAAAATAAAATAGAATAATGAAATATAATAAAAAATCTGCATTTTATATAATCTCTTGTATATTCGATTTTTCAGAAAAATATAATATAAACATCAAAGATGCTTTTATTTATTTGAAAAAATATAATGGTATTCAATTTTTAATTGAAAATTACGAAATTGAACATACGTTATCCAAAGCTGATACATTAGAAGCTTTATCTTGTATAACAAAAAAAAGTGGCGGAAACCTTATATGATTCTATACCATGGTTCTAATGTAGAAATTACACAAATTCATTTGAATTTGTGTAAACCTTATAAAGATTTTGGTAAAGGTTTTTATACTACGAAGTTTGAAGAACAAGCTGAAAATATGGCAAAAAGAACAGTCAAACAATTTGGAGGAATACCTACAGTTACAAAGTTTAATATAGATGAATTAGAATTTGAAAATCCAATTATCATAAAAAAAATATATTTAACTCCTTCCGATGAATGGGCTCTGTTTGTTATTAATAATAGAAACAGTAAATTTAAAGATATATCCAATTTAAACTGTAATACAGATTGTAAATATGATATTGTTATTGGTCCTGTGGCAAATGATGATATAAGATTATTATTTGATTTATTTGAAGATAATATTATTACAATTAATGAATTAAAAAGCAGATTAGAATATAAAGAATTAACAAATCAAATTTCCTTTCATTCGGAAAAAGCTGTTAAATTATTAAAGAGAGAAAATTCATATATCTTATGAATATAACACAGAAATATTTAATAAAATATATATCAAGAGATATAATTGGTTTTATATCAAATGATAAAAATATATCTATTGATAATGCTATGGAATATTTTTTTAATTCTAAAATATTTGAGATACTTCAGGATATTGAAAGCGGATTATATACAGAAAGTTCATCTTTTGTATATGAATTATATAAAGAAGAAAAAGATAATATAAAATGAAAAAAATAGCAGTAACAGGCGCAACGAGTATGATTGGCATTGCTTTAATAAAGCAATGTATTAAAAATAATATAAAAGTTGTCGCTTTTTTACGTTCTAATTCTTCCAGATTAAATCGTCTGCCAAAATCTGATTTAATTGAACCTATTAATTTTGATCTTGAATATATTAAAAACTTTGATTTTGATAAATACGATTTAAAAGATATTGATGTATTTTATCATTTTGGATGGAGTCATACAGATAAACAAGGACGCTTTGATTCCAGTAAACAGCTTGAAAATATAAATAACACTCTTTCTGTTATAAATTTAGCAAAAACAATTGGATGTAAAAAATTTATTGGCGCAGGTTCACAGGCTGAATATGGGCGTGTAAATACATCTTTAACAGGAATAACATCTGTTAATCCTGAAAACGCGTATGGAATAAGTAAATACGCAGCTGGAAAACTAGCTAAAATTGAATGTGAAAAATTGGAATTGGGTTATGTATGGGTGAGAATTTTAAGCGTATATGGTGCAAATGATAATGAAAAAACTTTACTTAAAGATTTTATAATTAATTGTAAAGAAAATAAGCCAATGCCATTGGGACCATGTACCCATATATGGGATTATCTTCATGAAGAAGACGCAGGCAGAGCTTTTTTAGATATAGGAGAAAAAGGATTAAATGGCAAAGTATATTGCTTAGGAAGTGGTGAAGGCAGGCAATTAAAGGAATATCTTGAAATTATAAAAAATTTAATAAATCCTTCATATAAAATTAAATATGGAGAGATACCGTACACGGAACAATCTTTAATGTACCTGTGCGCTGATATTTCTGAATTAACAGAAGACACGGGTTGGAAACCTGAAATTACATTTGAAGATGGGATAAAAAAAGTAATTGACATTTCAAGCTGATAATGAAAAAAAAATAAAAAGTACGGCAATCCAATTTGTAAAATTCGGCATTGTTGGACTTTCAAATACATTAATTTCTTATCTTGTTTACGCTTTATTGGTATATCTTGGGCTTCATTATCTTGTCGCAAGTATAATAGCGTTTTTTATAAGCGTACTAAATTCTTTTTTTTGGAATTCAAGATATGTTTTTAAAAAAGAAGATGGCGCAAAACGCAATGTTTTTCATGCTTTAATTAAAACATTTATTTCTTATGCTTTTACAGGACTTTTATTACAAAATATATTTTTATTTGTTTTTATAGATGTATTATATATATCAAAATATATAGCTCCATTAATTAGTTTAGTAGTAACAGTTCCTTTAAATTTTATTATGAATAAATTTTGGGCATTTAGACAATCAAAAAAAACCAAGGAAAATCCTAATGAAGAAAATTAGCATTCTGGTACCATGTTATAACGAAGAAGACAATGTTATTCCCCTTAGTAATGAAATAATTAAAACATTTGAATCCGATCTTTCGTTATATGATTATGAGATTGTTTTTATTGACAATTACTCAACTGATAATACAAGATTTCTTGTTCGTGATTTATGCAAAATAAATAAAAAAATAAAAGCTATATTTAATGCTAAGAATTTTGGACAAAATAATTCACCGTATTATGGAATGTGCCAGACAACAGGAGATTGCGTTATTCTTTTATGCGCCGATTTTCAAGACCCAATTGAACTTATTCCAACGCTTATTAATGAATGGGAAAATGGACATAAAATTGTTTCTTGCATAAAAAATAAAAGTAAAGAAAATAAATTTATCCGACTTTTAAGAACTTGTTATTATAAAACTATAAAAAAAATGTCAGATGTAGAACAAATAGAACACTTTACAGGTTTTGGTCTTTATGACAGATCGTTTATAGAAGTAATGAAATCATTGCAGGACCCCATTCCTTTTTTACGCGGTGTTGTCGCGGAAATGGGTTTTAAACGCAAGGAGATAAACTACGAACAGCAAAAAAGAAAAGCTGGAAAAACAAAGAATAACTGGTATTCACTTTATGATTTAGCTATGCTAAGTTTTACTTCCTATACAAAAGTAGGTCTTAGAATCGCTTCCATTTCAGGGTTTATTATCGGCGCAATTACATTAATTGTTGCGCTTGTTTATTTTATATTAAAATTAATTTATTGGGATAATTTTCCTGTTGGAATTGCGCCTTTGATTATCGGTGTTTTCTTTTTTGGCTCTTTACAGTTATTTTTTATAGGTTTTATAGGCGAATATATTATGGCAATAAATACAAGGCTTCGTCTGATGAATAGGCCATTGGTTATAGAAGAAGAAAGAATAAATTTTAACAATCAGTTAACAAATGAAAAAACTTCTGCTTAATATTTTCTGGTACATTAAGAAAGGATATGTAAAAAAATTCTTTTTATATATCAAATGTAATGGATTAAAGGGATTAAAAAAGAAATTAAAAAGAGCTTTAAAAAACAATGTATATGATATACCCGTTTGCGCTTTTGTAAATGATAATATACGCAAAATATTATGCGGCAATGTTCCAAAATTGGAAAAAAGCAAATCTGTTAAAAGGCATACGGAAAACGTGGATATTATTATTTGCGTGCATAATGCGTACGAAGATGTAAAACGATGTATGGAATCTGTTTTAAAACATTCTTTGGAACCGTTTCGTATTATTATCATAGATGACGGAAGCGGCGAGCAGACAAAAATATATCTGGAAACACTTGCAAAAGAATGCTTAAATGTCAAATTAATAAGAAACGAGCAAGGCTGCGGCTATACAATAGCCGCAAACAAAGGATTAAAATATTCCGATGCGCAATATTGCGTTCTTTTGAACAGCGATACAATTGTTACGGAAAATTGGCTGGATAAAATGATTAATTGCCAAAAGAGCGGTAATAATATTGGCGTTGTAGGACCTTTGTCAAATACCGCATCATGGCAATCGGTACCCGAAATCTCCGACGAAAACGGAGATTGGGCAAAAAACAAATTGCCTGATAATATCAGCTTGGAAAATTATTCGAAATTGATTGACAGCTCGTCGGGACAGGTTTATCCAAAAGTTCCATTGTTAAACGGATTTTGCATGATGCTTCACAGATCTGTCATTGAAAAAATTGGATATTTTGACGAAGAAAATTTCGGTAGCGGTTACAGCGAAGAAGATGATTATAATATAAGGGCAAACAACGCAGGTTTTGAACTGGCAATAGCTGATGACACTTATATTTATCATGCTCAATCAAAAAGTTACTCAGACGAAAAAAGAATGGAATTATGCAACAGTAATGGAAGAAAACTAAGGGAAAAACATGGAGACGAGCTGCTGGATAAATATGTTTATATCATGAAAGACAATTTATTGCTGGAAGGTATTCGCGCCAGAGTTCGAATTATGACGGAACGGGAACAATTAATTAATAATGCAAAAGAAAAATGGGAAGGTAAAAGAATTTTATTTTTATTGCCGATAGAAAACGCAGGCGGCGGCGGAAATGTAGTCATACAAGAAGCTTATAGCATGATGAAAATGGGAATAAAAATATCTTTGTATAATTTGAACAGATATAAAGATTCTTTTAATAAGGGTTATCCCGATATTGGCATTCCTGTTTTATATGGAGAAAAATTGGAATCATTCCGCGAATTTGCAGGCGATTTTGACATTATCTGTGCAACAATGTATACGACAGTAAAACACTGTAATTTTGAAAATCTTGATATAAAAACCCGCTCTGCATATTACATTCAGGATTTTGAACCTTATTTTTATGAAACTGACGATGTGGAATACAAAGAAGCTATTGATTCCTATAATAGTGTAAAAGATAACATACTTGTTACAAAAACGGATTGGAACAGCGCAACTGTGGAGAAAACAACCGGAAAAAAAGCGATAATAATCGGAAAAAGCGTGGATATAGACAATTATCGCCCAAGAAAACTTTTTCCAAACAAGGAAAAAATTGTTATTTCCGCAATGATTCGTCCGGACAGTGAGCGAAGAGCGCCTGAGTTAACATTAAAAATATTAAACAAGACCGCAGAAAAGTACAATGAAAAAGTTTCAATAATAGTATTCGGTTCCGATCCGGACAATGCTTATGCAGACAGGGATTTTTGGAACAATAATAAAATAAATCCGCAAATTGTAAATCTTGGCAAACTGGATAAATTTGAAATGGCTTCGGTTTTGTCGTGTACGGATATATTTGCGGATTTTTCAAGTTTTCAGGCAATGGGACTTACCTCCATGGAAGCAATGGCATGCGGATGCGGCGTAATTGTTCCAAAAAACGGAGGTTCGGTAGAATTTGTCACAGACGGTAAAAATGGAATCGTGGTAGATACAACCGATAAGGATGCATGTATGAAAGCACTATATCGTTTAATAGAAGATCATGAATATTTGTATAAACTTGGCTTAAATGCCTTAAATGATATTTGCGAATATATTCCCGAGAAATGCGCATATAACTTTTTGAATGCGTGTTTTGGATAGGAGATTAAACAATCATGCAAATAGTATTGCTCTCAGGCGGCTCCGGCAAGCGTCTTTGGCCTTTGTCAAACGATGTGCGTTCAAAGCAATTTTTAAAAATTTTGGAAGGCAGACAATCAATGGTGCAGAGGGTTTACGCGCAGATTAAGGAAACGAATCCCGATGCTGAAATTACGATTGCAACTAACGCCATGCAGGTAGACAGCATAAAAAGCCAGCTTGGCGGTAATGTTAATATTGTTTTGGAACCTGCGCGCCGCGACACGTTTCCCGCAATTGCGCTTGCATGCGCGTTTTTGGCATCGGAAAAAAATGTAAAAGAAAACGAAACCGTAATTTGTCTTCCGTGCGATCCTTATGCGGACAATGATTTTTTTCTTGTATTAAAAAGTTTGGACGATCTTGTAAAAAATGACGCTGCAAACCTTGCGCTTATAGGCATTAAACCGCATTCACCCGCTTCAAAGTACGGTTACATAGTGCCTTGTGCGCAGATAAATGCAAAAACGGATTCCTTTAAGGCTTATGGCGTTTCGCGTTTTGCGGAAAAACCGGAAGAAGAAAAAGCCGCTTTGCTAATCAAAGAAGGCGCATACTGGAACTCGGGGGTTTTTGCATTCAAACTTGGAAACGTGCTGGAAATTGCAAAGTCAAGCGTAGAATTTGCAGATTATAAGGAACTGTACGCAAAATACAACGAACTGGAAAAAATCAGTTTTGATTATAAAGTGGTGGAAAAGGAAAAAAGAATCGCGGTTGTTCCGTATTCCGGAAAATGGACGGACATTGGAACATGGCAGTCGCTTGCGCACGAAATGCCCGATACGGCTCTTGGAAACGTAACAAAACATAATGCACATAACGCATTTGTTGTTAACGAACTTGATGTTCCCGTAATTGTTATGGGGTTAAAAGACATTGTAATTGCCGCAAGCCCGGACGGAATATTGGCAGCCGATCTTAATGAAAGCTCCGGGTTAAAACCGCTTGTAGACAAATTAAAAAATGCGCGTCCAATGTACGAAGAACGCCGCTGGGGCGAATACGCCGTGCTTTCAATGGACGAACACAGTCTTGTAAAACATCTTTTTATTGCCGCAGGCAAATCGATAAGTTATCAGCTTCATAAATACCGCGACGAAGTTTGGGTAATTACCGCAGGCGAAGGAATATTAACGCTGGACGACGATGTTAAAAATGTTAAAGCGGGCGATGTAATTAAAATTAACAGGGGACAAAAACATAAAATTGTGGCAGTGACAGATTTGCAATTCAAGGAAGTGCAGCTTGGCGATAAATTTGACGAAAACGACATTGAACGATTGGATTGACAAGCAAACAGGAAAAATATATATTAATATGTGCAATACGGAGATAAAATGATTGTTTCAATAAAAGATATATGCAAAAACTACATGATGGGCAAACTCGAAGTCCATGCGCTAAAAGGAATCAGCCTGGATATTAACGAGGGAGAATTTATTTCCATCGCGGGACCTTCCGGTTCCGGCAAAAGCACATTGCTGAATATTATGGGACTTATCGACAGTTTTGACTCAGGCAGCCTGACAATTGGCGAACACGAAATAAAAGAACAGGACAGGGAAGAATTGGCTTTGCTTCGCCGTGAAATGCTCGGATACGTTTTCCAATCGTTCAATCTTTTGCCGGTTTTAAATGTTTTCGAAAACGTGGAACTTCCGCTGATTATCTCAAAAAAAGGCGGTTCCAAAGCCGAAAGAAAAGAAAGAGTCGAATATTTGATAAAAGAAGTCGGACTTATAGACAGGCAGGAACATCTTCCCGCAGAACTTTCGGGCGGCGAGCAGCAGCGCGTTGCAATTGCAAGAGCGCTTGTTACAAAACCAAGAATTGTTTTGGCGGACGAACCGACCGCGAACCTCGATTCAAAAACAGGCGAAGTTGTCTTAAACCTGATGAAAGAAATCAACAAAAACGAAAAAACAACTTTTATTTTTTCCACTCACGATCCCGATATTTGGGAAATGGCGGATCATGTTGTTTTTCTTCAGGATGGCATTATCAAATCCGAAAAAAGACAGGGGTTGGAATGATTTTTTCCCTTGCCCTGCGTAACATCTCCAGAAACAGGACAAACAACGCAATTATCATCATGCTGATTGCCGTTATCTGCTTTTTTTTCTTTATGGGAAACAGCGTAATTGAAAAATCCAATATGAGTTTGTATCAGGCGTTTATTACAAGCATTACCGGAGATGTGGTTGTCCAAAAAAGAGGCGATGTGACAATGAATCTTTTTGGCGCGAACACTCCTGTAATAGAAGATTTTTTTGTTGTTCCCGTTTTTCCTTTTTATGACGAAGTAATGGAAATTATTCGCGCAGAAAAAGACGTCGGCGGAATAACAAGTCAAGTTTCAGGCAGGGCGTTTCTTGATTTGCGCGGAGTTCGCTCTCCCGCGCTTTTAAGCGGTGTTGACACGGAAACCTATTTTTCGATGTTTCCCGGCATCATTCTGGAAGAAGGCGGAATTTTGCATAACGGAGAGTCGGGCGCAATGATTACAAAAGATCGCGCCCTAAAAGTTCAAAATCAGACGGGACAATATCCAAAAATCGGCGATCCGCTTCTTTTTTCTTCGGGCGGAGCCTATGGATTCAAAATAAGGGAAGTGCCTCTTGTGGGAATTTTCAGCTATAAAAATCCCGGTCTTTTCATGAACGAAATCGTCATTGTGGATCCGCAAACCGTAAGAGCGCTTAATTCGATTCAGGTTGCCTCAGCCGACAATGTCGAACTGAACGAAGAAGAAATAAAAATTCTTACCGCAGACATCGACGATATATTCAATATGGATTCTTTTGCGCAAACGTCCGTAACGGACGGATTTTCGGCGGATTTTCTTCAGGCTTGGCTTTCACAATCGGCAAACGACAACGATGCGGTTGTATCTGGCGGCGATTGGAATTTCATCATTGTAAATTTAAATGACAATGTTAACGCCGATTCTTTTATCGCTTTGCTGAACAGAAAAATTGCGCCTTTTGGCGTTGTTGCTGTGGACTGGAGAACTTCTGCGGGAGTCTCCACAATATTACTTCTTTTGCTGCAGGTTCTTTTTAATGCGGGAATTTTTCTTGTATGCATTGCAGGAGCCATAAGCGCGATTAATATTTTGCTTATTTCTGTATTCAGAAGAACGCGCGAGATCGGAACGCTTCGCGCAATAGGCGCTTCCAATTTTTATGTAAGCTCGCTTGTTCTTTGCGAAAACATCACATTGTCCGTAATTGCAGGCGCCGCAGGAATAATTGCCGGCGGAATGTTCATCAATTGGATAAATTCATTGTCATATAAAATTCCAAACGAACTTGTAGCTTCTTTGCTTGGCGGAGACGTTTTGAATCTTATTTTCATTCCGCAAGTTGCGTTTGTATCGTTTTTGCTGGCTGTTGCATTGGGAATAATCGTGTCAATTTACCCGATTCATGTTACGTTAAAAATTAGGCCCATAGAAGCTGTGAGGCAGGGATAATGGAAAAACTAAAAATTCTTTGCAGGCTTGGCGCAAAATATTTATATCGGTACAGAAGGCGTTTTGCGTTTCTGTTCGCGGCTCTTGTTTTCTGTTTTGGAATTGTCACGTTTATAACTTCCACAAAAGACAGAATGTACGATAATCTTTATTATACCGCGCAGTCTCATTATGCGGGTGATGTTGTCGCGGTAGGTTATAACAGGGATATCGGCAACACGCATCATTTGGGCGAAAAGGAAATTTCGGCAATAATGAACGCAGTTGACGCTTCTGGGATTAATCCGCTTCATGCCATAAAAAGAACGCTTTTTGGAAATACGGGCGCTGTTTATTTCAATGGAATTTCTGTTGTCCAAAAATACATAATCGGCTGCGATTGGGAAAAGGAAGAACATGTATTTGACAGAATGGATTTTTCCTCTCCGATTGTTTTTCCCGTGGGAGATGACAGTATTGTTTTGTCCGCTCCAGTTGCAAATCAGTTAAACGCCGTGGCAGGAGACATTGTCACAATGGAAGTCAGCAACAAATGGGGTCAAAAAAACACAGGGCAGTTTATTGTAAGCGGTATTGTTCAGGACTCCTCGATATTCGGTTATTATAAAGTTTATATTTCAAGATTGGCATTAAACCGCCTGTTACTATTTAACGACGACGATTGTTCTATTATCGGATTCTTTTTCGAAAACAGGGCGGATGCGCAAGCAAATCGTTCCCGGTTGCGCAGATTCCTTTCAGGAGAAACGCAGACAGGTCCTTTGGTGAATAACAGGGAAGAGATGAACCGCGAATTAAGCGAACCGTGGCAGTGGGAGAACACGAAAATTTTTCTCTTTACGTTGCCTGTGTATTTGTCGGAAATAGACAATCTGCTGAAGGCAATGGATCTCCTAACATATCTTCTTTATGGTGTTATGCTGATAATCATTTTTGTCAGCGCATCTGTTACATACAGTCTTATAATGCATGAACGCACAAAAGAGATGGGAGTTATGAGGGCAATCGGATTTTTCGGAAGCGATTTAAGAACGGTTCTATGGACCGAAGTCGGCATACTTGGAGTTATTTCCATTTTTGCAGGATTCCTCTTTTCTGTCATTTTAAGTTTTACAGCTTCGTTTTTGTCATTTGCGTGGTTTCCAAGTTTTGAAATTTTCCTAAAAAGCGGCAAATTAACTGCGCTGTATCTTCCTGATACAATTATAAAAAACATTCTTTTAACGTTGGCAATACTTGCCGCGGCGATTGTATTTACAGCGTCACGCGCATCAAGAAAAAATCTGCCGTCGTTATTATCGGGGGAACCTATATGAAAACCAAATTGATTTGCGCGCTTGCAGTCGTTTTTTCGGTTTCTGTTGCATGGGCGCAGCAGGATAACGCGGAAGATCAAAGAATGCTTGCAAGAGTCGATTCTCTTGTAAGTTATCTTGATTCCGATTTTCAGGCAGAGTATGTCATTGTGCAGGACAAACCGGGGCAGGGACGTTCCACGACAGTCGCAGGCGTTTTCAGAAGAGACGCAAGAGAACAGTATGTAATCGTAATTATGGAACCGCAGATTAACAGGGGACAGGGTTATCTAAGGGAAGGAAACACATTGTGGTTTTACGATCCGCAAAGCAGACGTTTTAATTCAACAACAAACGCGACGCGGTTTCAAAATACAAACGCAAGAAATTCCGATTTTACGCGTTCAACTTTGGCAAGAGATTACAGGGTTGTGTCAGGTGAAACCGTTCAACTGGGAAGATTCAATTGCAGGCTTCTTACCCTGACTGCGGTGACAAACGATGTGACATATCCAAGAATGAAAGTATGGATCAGCGAAGACAATCTTCTGCGCAAAGTGGAAGATTACAGTCTTTCTGGACAGCTTCTTCGCACGTCCGTAATACCCGATTACTACAATATTAACGGACGTTTTGTGCCAAGGCAAATCCTGTTTGTAGATGAACTTTTGGGCGCGGTTGTAAACGGCGTTTTTGTAAATGAAAGGACACAGGTAATTATTAACAGGCCGTCTTTTGCAAGAATTGCCGATTCCGTATTCTCTCAAACGTTTCTGGAAACCGTAAACAGATGAAAACTTTTCTTTTTCTTTCCTGCCTGTTTCTTTTTCCACTTTTTGTTTTAACCGCGCAAGATGCGGACTTGATTAATGTGGAAAGGGATAACCTGGATTCTGTTTTTGACGAGCCCCATTTGGAGGAAGCCGCTCCTCCCGAACAATCTTCCGTATTGCAGCAAATAAGAAAACGCGGCATTGAATTCAACGCTTCATATAATTTTAAGGGCGCATTGAATCCCGGTTGGGATGTGTATCCGTGGGAGCTGGACGACAACGAACATTTTTCATGGGCAATCGGAATCGAAATGGGCTCCTCCATGGAAGTAATCGCGCAAATCTCGGAATCGTTCCGCGTAAGAAGCGTAATAAGCTATTCAATTCCCGATTTTAATTTTTCTTTGGGCGATTTCTTTTTTGATTACAATTTTTTGGACAAGGTTTTTTTGCGGGCGGGAAAATTCGAACAGGGGTGGGGCGTTTCGCCCAACTTTGGCTTTACAAATCTTTTGTCGCGCATTCCAAGCAGAATAGACGGATTTGTTCCCGCGCAAGGGTCTTCATACATGATGAAGCTTGACGTTCCTGTCGGAATCGGCGGTCTTCAGATGCTTGTGCTGACAAGAGCGGGAGAACATCCTTCGCGCGAATATTTCGGATACGGCGGAAAATTCAATTTGGCCTTTAATTGGGCGGATTTCAATTTGGGCGTTTTTTATCAGGATTATATGGCAACGCGCTCATTCTTGTCGGTTAAAACAAATCTTTTTAAAACCGACATTTACAATGAATGGCTTTTGGCCTATAACAATCATACGGACAACTCCGTAAAATTCGCCTTTAACATCGGATTGACCAAATCGTTTTTTGACAACAAATTGGAAATAAACGCGGAATATTTTTACAACGGGGAAGAGGCGACATTTTATTACAGACCCGAATCCGATTTTCGCGAAGAAGAATCCCTTCCTTTTATTAAAGGGCATAATTTTGCATTTAACCTTCTTTTCAGATTAGGCGGAAACTTGAATCCGCGTTTGTTTACAAGACTTTTGTACGGCGACGAATCGGTCAGTTTGGTTGCCGGTTTCAGGATAAACCCTTTTCCAAACATGGAATTATATTTTGCAATACCGATGGTTTTTGGAAACAAAGAAGGGCATTATTACGAAAATTCATTTAACATTCTGAATCAGCACAGACCTTTCAGTTTGATTTTGTATGTTTCTTTCAATGGCGGCGTTCGCGTAAGCCATTATTATTAACGCTTGTTTTTTTTCCGGATATGAAGGATAATTGATTTTATGATAAGGACAATTCTGGGTTTTGGTTATCTTGCATTTGCAATGGCCTTCCTTCTTCCTTTTGCGCTCATTGCGGGCTTTTTCTATCTTTTGGGACTGCGCAAACCGATGAAGTTGATTATTTATCGTCTTGCTCAAGGCTGGGCAAAATCCCTGATCCCCGTAGCGGGTTGCAAAGCGACTGCAACAGGCAGGGAAAACATTCCCAAAAAAGGCAATGTTTGTTTTGTCTGCAACCACAACGGCTTTTTCGACATAGTCATGTTACTCGCATTTTGCGGCCGTCCTTTCGGCTTTGTGGCAAAAAAAGAACTGTCTTATGTGCCTTTTTTGAATGTTTGGATATTCATGCTGGGCGGTCTTTTTATTGACAGAAAAAATGTAAGAAACGCAATACGGACAATCAACAAAGGCGTTGATCGCGTTAGGGCGGGCGGCGGCATGCTGATTTTCCCCGAAGGTCACAGATCCAAGGGCAGGGGACTTCTTCCCTTTCATCCCGGTTCGTTAAAACTTGCAACTCAGGCAGGCGCTGTCATCGTGCCTGTTGCAATCGAGGGCAGCTACGATGTATTCGAAAAAAACAACCGTGTTGTAAAGGCTTCGGCAAGAATCGCCTTTCTGCCGCAAATCGACACAGCCGCCATGCCCCTGGAGGACAAAAAGCAGGTTCTTTGCGACAGAATCTACACGGCAATCAAGGAAGAACTTGGTTATTAGGGTGTTTCCCCAGGGAGGATTTGAACCCCCACAAGCTGATCCAGAGTCAGCTGTGCTACCATTACACAACCGGGGATGGTGCATATATATTCTATGAAATCCTATTCAAAAAGTCAACAATTCAACCGATAATTGATAAGTAGATGTTGTAAATTGAATTATGGGGGTATGGAATGTCAGATAGTGATGATATTGATCTTGATGATGGCGGTGAGGCTGATGCCGGCGGCGGTGCCGCGAAGAAACGGGGTGGCGGCGGACTTGGAAATCTGCTTCCGAACATCTTAAAGTTTGTAGCTATTGGTCTTGGTGCGCTTGTTTTTATCGTAACTGTCTCTGTTATTACCTATAACATCATGAACAAGGGCGGCAAGTCTGTAACAGTCCTTTCCGATCCGGAAGGACCCTATGTTGGAAACAGACCGACTTATTCATGGTATACAACGCTTGGTTCCCTAACGACAAGAACAAGCGATACGCCCGCCAATTTTTCCGTTACGGTTGACATGATGATTGGGTACGATTTGGACAATCAGATTGCATCTGCCGAGTTTATAAGCCGGCAGCATGAAATGCGCGATTTTATACGCAATTATTTTACCAGAAAAAACGCTTCCGAATTGCGTCCCGAAAATGAAGAGAAAATAAAAACCGAGATTCGGGAAATGCTCAATACCAGGTTTCTGGACAAGGCAAGAGTGCGCATTATAACATTCAACAAACTGGATGTAATAGAAGCTTTTTAAAAATCAGTTAAACACAGGGGTAATTATGACAGAAGTTCTGTCCCAGGATGAGATAGACCAGCTATTAACCGCGATAAATGCAGGAGAAACCGAACCCGAGGATTTCAGGCCTGCCGCAGATAGCCGGAAAATCAAAATTTATGACTTTAAACGCCCCGACAAGTTTTCAAAAGAACAAATCCGCACGGTTTCGATCATGCACGAAACTTTTGCGCGTCTTACCACAACTTCGCTCTCAGCTCAGCTTCGAAGCATGGTTCACGTTCACGTTGCCTCGGTAGATCAGCTCACTTACGAAGAATTTATCCGTTCTATACCGACGCCGACAACCCTTGCAATCATCAACATGGACCCGTTAAAAGGAAACGCGATCCTTGAAATTGACCCGGCGATCACGTTTTCGATAATTGATCGCCTCTTTGGCGGAACGGGCGAAGGAACCAAATCTCAGCATGAATTAACCGACATTGAGCAGTCCGTAATGGAAGGCATCATCGTTCGTATTCTTGGAAATATGCGCGAAGCGTGGACGACGGTTATCGACCTTCGCCCGCGTCTCGGTCAAATTGACACCAATCCTCAGTTTGCGCAGATTGTTCCGCCGACCGAAATGGTCGTTCTCGTAACCCTCGAGACAAAAGTAGGAGACGTGGAAGGCATGATGAACTTCTGTATCCCCTACTTGACGATAGAGCCGATTATCGGCAAATTATCCGCCCAGTTCTGGTATTCATCCGTACGCAGAAATGCAACGACAGAAAACCTCAATGTTCTAAAGGATAAGCTCTCAACGGTCGATGTTAATGTAACAGCCGAAATTGGAAAGATAAATGTGCCTGTCCGGGACGTTCTTTCCTTGCAGATTGGGGATGTAATTAGGCTTTATAACACGCGCATTGGCGATCCCTATTCATTGAATATCGGCTCACGCAGAAAGTTTTTGTGCCGCCCCGGCATTATCGGGAAGAAAATTGCGGTGCAAATAACTCAAAAGATCGACGAGCTTGGACATGAAGAGTTTGAAGAGCTCGCATCTGAAGGAGAAGAATTATGATACTTCGTATCATATTCGATTTTAATGCGCAGTCAGTCGACTGCGCTAAAGTGAGGTTATTATGATGAGCGACGGCGCCCTTTCGCAGGATGAAATTGATGCATTGTTATCAGGTGTAGATTCATCGTCTATGAGCGGATTAGGACATGCTCCGGCCGCAACAATGGCTCCTCCGGCAGCCGCGTTTGACAAAGGCGCGCTTGAAAAATTCTTTTCCTCAACTACAAACGCGCTTTCTTCCAACCTTGCGGCATTAACCGGAGCTTCCGTAACGCTTACAGGCCCGGATGTGGACGCAAACAACCGCGATGGTTTTATTGCAGCTCTTCCAAGCATGGTAACTGTAATTTCCGCAAACTACACATCCGGTTTCCCCGGAGAGCACCTTTTCATTCTTCCGGAAGAATCGGCAAAAGCAATTGCCGCTCTTATGACGAAAGAAGAAGACATTCAATTGGACGACATGGCGATGTCTGTTATCGGCGAAGTTGTATCCCAGATGGTGGGAACACAAATTACCGCCATGACCGACAAGACCGGAAATAAATCGATAGCCGCGGCTTCTCCTACAGCCGCGAATGTTCCCAAAGCGACAGCCGCGCTTCCTGCAGGCGATTTTGCCGTAATGAGTTACAGCCTTGACCTTGGCGACGGACCGGGGCACCAGATGTGGGAAATACTCGGCACATCGCCTGCCACTGATATTTCAAGCAGTTTAAACGGCGGCAGTGCAGGCGGCGCAAAACCGCAAATGGGCCAAGCAATGCCCGGAATGGGTATGCCGGGTATGGGCATGCCAGGCATGCAAATGCCAAATATGGGAATGATGGGGGGCGGTATGGATATGAGCCAAATGATGGGCGGAATGGGAGGAATGATGGGAGGCGGAATGCCGGGCATGCAAATGCCGGGTATGGGGCATCCGACCAATGTACAGCCTGTGCAGTTCCCGAACCTGATGCAGCCGCGTCTTGGCGCTCACGAAGCGGGCAACATCGGTTTGATCATGGACGTTTCCATGGAAATGACCGTAGAACTCGGCCGCACAAGAAAATTGATCAAAGAGATATTGGGAATGGGCGAAGGCACAATCATCGAGCTTGACAAACTTGCCGGTGAACCTGTCGACATTCTTGTAAACCATAAACTGATAGCAAAGGGCGAAGTTGTAGTTATCGATGAAAACTTCGGCGTACGCGTAACAGAAATTGTATCCCCGATGGAACGCATCAACGACATGACCAATTACTAGTACTGTAAAAAGAGAAATTATTGCCTGACCACTCGCGAGTGGTCAGGTTTTTTTTTGCCTGTTTCAATTTGCCGCATAGGGAATAATCGGTCTTTCTGCGGTATCCTGTCTTCTTAAACCTTCAACTATCCAGTTCATTAGCACCGTGATGCGATTGTTAATGTTCGAATTCAAATTCAGCCTGTTTACAATAAACCCCGGCAGATAAAAACCCGCCATGCTGTAAACAAGTATTCCTTCCCTGACAGGTTCAAGATAAATAATTGCGGAAAATCTTTCCGCTCCCATCACCCTGAAAATCGAATAATAAACATCCCGGAAATTGGTCATGCTGTAGGTAAGACCGTAAAGGCTTATCGTAATATCGCCGCGAATAAACATTTCTCCGATAACCGTATCCGTAAAACGAAGATACATTGTTTCGGAATAGGGCAGCGACTGCGCAGGCGCGGGATCGGGAATGGGTCTTCTTCTTTGCGCGCTTTCTATTCTTGTTGTTTCGGTAAAAACCCTGTAATTGTTGCTGCCAAGCGTTTGGTTTTGAATGTTTTGGATCATTCCCAATGCATTGTAAACGTCAAGCATGTCGAGTTCCCTGTTGTTGTACGGAACCAATATCAAAGACTCCGCAATGTGGGAAGGTCTTTTTTGAATGACATAGCTGTTTAGGAGCTCAACGCCAGATTCGGGATTGGGATGAAAAAGCGGAGAGCCTTCGGCTTCGAATGCGTTTCTTAGCCCGGAAGCGCTCGCAACTCTTCTTCTTTGGGCTCGCGTCAAGCCGGGAAAAACATCGTTAAACGAACGCGGTTCTATGTTTGACGGACCCTGAATTACAATCGGCTGCGCTTCAAAAACAAAATAAGCCGAAAATTCCTCGTCGCTTATTTCTATTGATGTTTCTTCCGCATTCTCCGTTTCGTGATGTTCTTGTGCAAAAAGAGGAATGGCGAAAAACGGGACAAAAAGCAATAAAATCCGTGTTTTTTTGGTCAAATTCATCAATACCCTCCTGTTTTAGGCAGTATTAACAATAAAATAAACCAAAAACGCAAAAGTTACCACCCCTTTTTAAACTTCATATGCTCTTGTAAAAATATTATTAATGCACAATAATGCCACCATGAACAATTTAAAACCGATTTTTTGCATTTTGCTCGCTGCGGCATTCATTGCAACAGGCTGCGGCGCGCAAAACACGCCGAAAGCGGCAGTGCAGAAATTCATCGATGCCGTGGAAAACAACGACGTTAAGGCAATGGAAGAAGTGACAACCGATGACACAATGAAACTGGTTGCATTGTACGGCTGGAAAATGAAAGGCGCATTGGCAGACAACGGAAAAGTCAAGTCGATGTCGCAGTCCATAGACGACGATTATGCCACGGTGAATGTTATTTTCGAAAACGGCGTTATGACAGAAATCGAACTGATAAAAACAGACGGACAATGGAAAATCATGCATTCCATGAACAAATGAATTTAATGTATAAGCAGCCTAAAATACGCAATAAAATGTAAAATATTTTCGAATTTTGATGAAATTCGTAATATTTTGAAGCGTTTGTGCTTGTACAAAGCGCATAAATAGTATACAATTTGACAGAATCAGTTGTACTTGGGAGGGGAAAACTGAAAACGCGAAAATTTGCCCTACTGTCTGCATTACTTCTTGCGGCAGGGCTCCTTGTCCAAATACCAATCGTCTCAGCCCAAGAATCCGCTGTCGAAGAAGAGCAGACAGCCGAAGCGGATCAGCCTGCCGGACGCGAAATTGTTTTCGGCGAAAGCGAAACAACCGCAATGACCGGTTCGCGTTCGTCGATATGGGCAATCGTCCAAATGGTGATTGTTCTGGCTCTTGCCGCCGCCGCAATTTACGGGGCTGTTTTTTTTATCAAACGCGCTTCCAAACCCGCCGCAAACAAAGACCCCTTCCTTAAATGTCTTGCAAGCAATCATCTCGGATCCAACCGTTATGTGCATATTATCTCCGTCGGAACCAAAGCGTGGCTTGTCGGAGCCTGCGACGGCGGCATAAACCTTATAAGCGAAGTGGAAGACACGGACACAATAAACGCAATGCTTCTTGAAGATTCCAGAAAAACCGCAGACTCGATTCAGGGAAAGTTTCCGGAATTCATTTCAATGCTTCGCCGTCTTGGCTCAACAGCCTCTCCCAATACTCCCGCAGGCGCGGACGAAATCCGAAAACGCCGCGAAAGGCTAAAGGGGCTGTGATGCGGTTATTTTTATTTATCATATTTTGTTTTTGTTTTACCGCGGCGGCTGTTGCGCAGGATTTTCCGGGAGTTTCGGTTCCCGGCACAACGGTAATGCCCGATCCTCTGGCGCCGCCTGCAATTCCGTTTATAGACTTGACCGTGCGAAACCCCCAGGGCGGACAGGAAGTTGCGTTTTCGCTTCAGCTTCTCCTGCTTTTAACGGTTCTCTCTCTTGCTCCAAGCATCATTATTCTGATGACAAGTTTTCTTCGCGTTTCCATCGTTTTGGATTTTATCAAACGCGCGCTTTCGCTTCAGCAGGTTCCTCCCAACCAGGTGATTTTGGGCATTTCGCTTTTCCTGACGGTTTTTATCATGTGGCCCACGTTTAGCGCAATTTATACCAATTCGATTCGTCCTCTTTCCGCAGGAGAGCTTTCCGTGGAAAACGCGTACAGGGAAGCGGTAAATCCATTAAGAGATTTTATGTTTAATCAAATGATTAACGAAATAGAAGGACGTCCCGGCGTTATGCAGCGTCATAGCAATATCGAACTTTTTATGGATATGCGCGATCTTCCGCCTCCCGACAGTCCCGACGATGTGCCAACGTATGTTTTGATTCCGGCTTTTATTTTGAACGAGATGACCATCGCGTTCAAAATCGGCATTTTATTGTTTATTCCGTTTATTGTAATCGACATGGTTGTGGCAAGCGCCCTAATGTCGATGGGCATGATCATGCTCCCTCCCGTCATGATCTCCATGCCGTTTAAATTGATTCTCTTCATCCTTGTAGACGGATGGGGGCTTTTGACGGATCAGCTGATTCGTTCGTTCGTATAGGAGACGAATTATGAGTGTTGGTAATTTTGTGACGATTCTGCAAGGCGGAATTTTTCAGGTGCTGGTGATTGCGGCTCCCCTTTTGCTGTCTGCATTGGCGGTTGGTTTGATCGTTGCAATTTTGCAGGCAGCCACTTCCATTCAGGAGCAGACGCTTACATTTGTGCCAAAGATGGTTGTGATTCTTTTGATGCTTGCGCTCTTCGGCGGACTTATGTTCACATCGCTTAAGGATTATACCGAAGAATTGTTCAGGCGTATCCCGGAGATGGCGAGGTAAAAATGGTAGAAGGCGCGGTAATACAGCATATCCTCTCTTTTGGACCTGTGTTCCTTCTGATCGCGGCAAGAGCTTTTGCCATGATCCAGACCGCGCCCCTTTTGTCTTCGGAAGCTGTTCCAATGGTCGCAAAAATGGCTCTTGCCGGGCTTGTCGCCTTTGCGGTAATTCCGACTGCAGAGGTTTACCAGGCTGCCAATTCACCTAACGGAATTGTCACTCTGCCCGGCGGCACGATAAGCGATTTGCGTTATGAGACTTTCAGTCTCCGTTTTGGGTTATTGATTGTCGGGGAAGCGATCATCGGAATCATTATCGGGTTTTTTATTACAGTTGTATTTGCGGCATTTTCCACAGCGGGACAATTTTTCTCTTTGCAGATGGGATTCGGCGCATCGGAAACTTTTGACCCTGTGGCGCAGATCGAAAATCCGCTTATGGGCCAATATTTCAACCTTGTGTCCATGCTGATCTTTGTCGTGATTGGCGGTTTTCATTTTCTTTTCAGCGGATTCTGGCGTTCCGTTCAATCGATAAACGTAATGGCATTAATCGACGGCAGGGAGCATGTCGTAATGATGATGGCGGCGGGTCTTTCGCGCCTGTTCCTTGACGCGATTGTCATTTCGCTTCCGATTCTTGGAACGCTTTTTTTAACGTCGCTTACAACAGGATTGATTTCCAAAGCTGCGCCGCAGATTAACATTCTTTCCGAAGGTTTTCCCATTTCAATCATGACGGCGTTCTTGCTGATTTTTGCATCGCTTCCTTTCATGATCGAAGCTTTCAGGCGCGTCATCGATTCCGGTTTTGTCACCATTCAAAATCTCTTCATCCAAATCGGCAGGCAAATTACAGGCGGAGGTTTATAATGGATAACCTAAATATAAACAGAAATGTATGCCTAAATAATTCCTTTGGGGTCCTGTCGGAGGTCAAAGCGCCGTACGTGCTTCGCACGCACGACACTTTACCACCGACACCCCTCAAGAAATTAATCGGGCATACATTTCAAATTAAGTCAGGTTATTCATTATCAATCCCACTCCAATGGTTTGCGGACGATAATGACGAAGATGCGCCCGGCAAAACCGAGCAGCCGACAGAGCATAAGTTAAAAAGGCTTCGCGAAGAAGGGCAGGTTGTTAAAAGTCAGGAACTGATCGGCGCAATCGGTTTGTTCCTGCCGGCTCTTGTGCTTTTGTTTCTTGCGCCTTCGATGTTTAGAACATGCGTCGAAATGGTTCGCTTCTTTTTTCTTCGTTCGACGGAATTGGATCCGACAAAAGACGCGATAATTACGGGAAGTTTTTTCATTTACTTTGTCAAACTGACATGGCCCATTTTGGCTGTTGCGGTTTTTTCGGCGATTTTTTCCAACCTTGCGCAGCTTGGCGGATGGCTCTTTACGACAAAACCGCTTGTTCCAAATTTTTCAAAAGCGCTTCCGAAATTCGGTCAGTACTTTAAGCGCATTTTTTCTTCGGAAGGACTTTTTAATCTTGTAAAATCAATCGCAAAGATTGTAATTATCGGGTTTGTCGCCTTTATGTTCATAAGAGCGGACATGGAAAAACTTTTAAACCTTCAAAAAGCCGAGGTTTATACAGGTCTTGTTCTTGTTGCGGGCATTGCGATTAAAATGATAATTGTTACCGCTGTTCTTCTTCTTGTTCTTGGCATTGCGGATTTCTTTTTCCAAAGATGGCGTTTCAGGGAACGTCACAAAATGACGCGTTACGAAATGAAAGAAGAAAACAAGATGTACGAAGGCGATCAGATGGTTCAAAGCAGAATCAGAAGCCGCTTTCGCGAAATGCTGCGTCAAAACATACACACGGCTGTTCCCAAAGCGGATGTTGTAATAACAAACCCGACTCACCTTGCGGTTGCCTTGCAGTATGATCACAATACGATGCCCGGCCCCATGGTTGTCGCAATGGGCGCCGATACAATCGCGGCAAGGATCAGGGAAATAGCGAAAGAGAACGACGTTCAGCTTGTGGAAAACAAACCGCTTGCATGGGCGCTTTTCCGCGAAACCGAAGTGGGTGACATTATCCCCCAGAGCTACTGGAATACGGTAGCTGTCATATTAACCAAAGTATGGCGTCTTAACGAAGAACGCCGTGAAAGGAAGAGCGCATAATGGCAGACGCAGCGTTAAATCCCGGAACTGTTCAAAAAAGCAATCCGCTTGGCTTTTTTAAGGACAGCTTCCCTGCTGTCGCGGTAATTACGATTGTACTCATGCTCATATTGCCGATGCACCCTGTTATATTGGATGCGCTTATGGCGATTAATCTTGTTTTGGCGCTGATGATACTTCTTATCGTTCTTTATGTGCAAAAGCCGACCGAGTTCAGTCTTTTCCCGACAATGCTTCTTGTTTCTACAGTGTTCAGTCTTGCGTTAAACGTTTCTTCCACGCGCCTTATTTTGTCGCAGGGAGAAAAGTTCCAGGGAAACATGATAAAGGCGTTTTCCAACTTCGTTGTCGGTTCAAGCGGAAACGAAGGTCTTGTTATCGGTTTTATCATCTTTATCATCATTATTGCCGTGCAATTAATCGTTATTACAAAAGGCGCGACGCGCGTTTCCGAAGTTGCGGCGCGTTTTACCTTGGACGGAATGCAGGTAAAAATGATGGCTGTCGAAAACGAGTTCAGCTCCGGTGCAATCACCGAAGAAGAGGCAAGGATTCAAAAGAAGCAGATTCAAAAAGACGCCGATTTTTACGGATCGATGGACGGAGCTAGCAAATTCATATCAGGTAACGTAAAGGTCGGCGTGTTCATTATCGTTGTCGAAATGCTCGGCGGCTTTATCATCGGCTCCACGATACACAACGAATCCAATGTTGTAAGCACATATATCCGCCTTGCGGTCGGCGACGGTCTTGTTACGCAATTGCCCGCGCTTTTAATCTCCACTGCAATGGGTATTGTCGTTACGCGAGCCGCCTCGACAGGCGTTCTTGTGGATCAGGTAACAGAGCAGATATTGGAACGCGACGCGATTGTTTACTGGATTTGCGCGGGCGTTCTTGTCATTCTATCGATTCTTCCCGGGTTCCCCTGGTATGTGCTTCTTCCGATGGCGGCTCTTGTCGCGCTTCACGCTTACAGGACAACGCAGAAAAAGAAACAGGCTGCGGGCTTTAACGAAATGATGTCAAAGACCCAGGCGAAAGAGGAAAAACCTGCGGACTTTCCTCCCGTTGTTCCGCTTGACGCGCTTTCGCTGGAACTCGGTTACGGTCTTGTGCCGTTGGTTGAAAAGGAAAAAGGCGCCGAGCTTTTGGAAAGGGTACAGGGCGTAAGAAGACAGTCCGCCTACGATTTGGGTCTTGTAATTCCAAAGGTGCGTATCATTGACAATTCCATTTTGGAACCGTCGGAATACTGCTTTAAAATAAAAGGCGTGGATTCCGGAAGGGGAAAAATACGGCTTGGTTATTTCCTTTGCATAAACCCCGGAACCGTAACTGTTGAAATGGAAGGCGAAAGAACTGTCGACCCCGCGTTCGGGCTTCCCGCAATTTGGATCGATCAGGAAAGAAGAGACGAAGCCGAAAGGGCGGGCTACACTGTGGTTGATCCGCCTTCGATAATCGCGACGCATTTAACGGAAATAATAAGGCGCAGCGCCGCGGATATTTTAGGTCTTCAGGATACGCAGGCGATTCTTGATACGCTGCGCAAGGATTATCCTGCGGTTGTGGAAGAGGCTCTGCGCGAAGGAAAGGGACTTCGCGTAACGGAGATTCAAAAAATCTTTCACGGACTTTTGCGCGAAAGGGTTTCGATCAGAAACCTTGTGTCAATTTTGGAAGCGGTCGCGGATTTTGCGCCTGTCTCCAAAAATATCTGGTTCCTTACCGAAAAAGCGCGTCAGGCGCTTGCAAGCCAAATATGCCATCAGTATGCGGACGACGACAGGCGTCTTCGCGTTCTGACAATCGATCCTGCGTTGGAACAAAAAATTATCGACGCAAAATACGAAACGGCATCGGGACTTTTATGCGCGCTGGATCCGCCGACGCAAAAGGCGTGGATTCAATCGGTGGTTAAGGCGGTTACCGCCGTTAAGGAAAAAGGCTGGATGCCTGTTGTTCTGTGTTCGGAACAGGCGCGCTTCCTTGTAAAAAATTCGACAGATAGGGAAATTCCCGATTTGGCGGTTTTATCCGTTCCGGAAATCGTTTCAGGCGTAATCCCCGAAGCGGTCGGAATGATTAGATTGGAAAGTACGGAGTAGCAGAATGGAAATTTTTATTCAACAGGGCGAAAGCAAGAACGATTGCATGCTGAAAATTGCCTCCAAATACAACAGGCAGTTTCAAATTTTAAGCCAAAAAGAAATTAGGGTTGGCGGATTTTTGGGATTGTTTTCCAAACCCGGCATTGAGGTTGAATATTTCTTTCCTCAGCACAGGGTTTCCGCAAATGCGGGAATTCATCCCAATGGCGCAGGCGTTCATTCAAATGCCGCCGCAATGTACGGTTTGAATCGTCATACCGCGCAGGATTTGGAAGCCGAAAAAAAGAAAGTGCTTGCGGCGGCAAACGGAGCCAAACAGCAGCAAAACGAAGCGGCAGCAGGCGGCAGGGAATCCGCAAACGCCATTTTGGAAATGCTCAATGACATCAAAAACAAAGTTGAGAATACGCACAGGAAAGAGGATCATCCGTCTTTTGTGCGCGTTTCGGATTTGTTAAAAGCAAATGATTTTTCGCAAAACTATATTGCGGGAATGCTTGAAAAACTCAAAAAAGAACTTTCCATGGAACAGCTTGAAAACCTTGACACGGTTGCGAACAAGCTGATTGAATGGATAGGCGAAAGCATAAGCGTCTACAAAGAAGAGGATGTTATGCGAAAACCGCGCATCATGGTTTTGATAGGACCTACGGGTGTGGGAAAAACGACAACTCTTTCAAAACTTGCCGCAGGTTACGGAATCGGTACGGACGAAAACAAGGCGATTGACGTAAAAATGATAACGATAGATCAATTTCGCATTTGCGCGGAAGAACAGCTAAAAACAATCGGAAGCATCATGCAGATGCCGGTTTCGGGCGTAGGCAACAAACAGGATTTAAGGAAAGAAATTGCGCTTTTAAGCGAAGGAACCGATTTGATATTGATCGATACAATCGGAAAAAGCCCCAAGGATTCCGCAAAGATTGGAGAAATGAAAGAACTGCTCGACGGATGTCCAAAGAGCGCAGAATACCATTTGGTGATAAGCGCGGCTACAAAAACATCCGATATGATAAACATCATGCAGCAGTTTGAACCGTTCAATTACAAATCGGTTATAATTACCAAAATGGACGAAACCGAACATACGGGAAACGTGATTTCCGCGATTGCGGAAAAAAGAAAATGCGTTTCATTTGTCACAGACGGACAGAATTTGGCGGAAGACATCAAAAGGGCGTCGGTGGTTCGTTTCCTTGTCAGTCTGGAAGGTTTCAAGATAAACCGTGAAAAAATAGAAAATCGTTTTCCCTGCGGAGAAGCCGATCAATTCAAATGGAGAGGGTAATAATGGAAGATCAAGCTGAAAAATTACGCGAAATAATGAAGCGGAAAAAAGACGGCGCCGTTAAAAGCGCGCATACGGGAAAATCGCCCGTAAAGCCGTCTGAAAAAGCGAGAATAATCACGGTTACTTCCGGAAAAGGCGGCGTTGGAAAAACGAACCTTTCTGTAAATATGGCTCTTGCCTTTGCGCGTCTAGGAAAAAAAGTTGTCGTAATGGACGCAGACTTGGGGTTGGCAAACGTCAACGTCATGCTCAACATGATCCCGAAATATAATTTGTATCACGTCATTAAAAAACAAAAAACCATCCGCGAAATTCTTGTAGAAACGGAATACGGCATTTCGATTGTCGCGGGCGCTTCCGGTTTTTCCCAAATTGCAAACATGGGCGAAGAAGACAGAAGGGATTTTATCTCGGAGCTTGATTCGCTTTCCAATGCGGATATCATCATTATAGATACAAGCGCTGGCGTATCCAGCAATGTTTTGGATTTTATCGCCGCGGCTGATGACGCTGTTATAATTACAACCCCGGAACCGACGGCAATCACGGACGCTTACGGAATCATCAAAATAATCGCGACCGAATACGATTCTCTTAACATGGGGTTAAAACTTGTGGTAAACCGCGCAAAAGGCGCGGCTCAGGCAAAAAGCGTCGCAGACAGAATGATCAATATTGCAGGTCAGTTTTTAAATTTAAAAGTTGATTATCTTGGATTTATCTATGACGACTCGACGGTTCAGCATGCCGTTTTAAGGCAAAAACCGTTTATGGTAGTGGATCCAAAATGCAAGGCAAGCAACTGCGTTCAGCATATTGTGGAACGCATGGACAGAAACAAACCCATAGAGTCTGCCGGGTTTGGCGCAATGTTCAAAAGACTGTTCAAATCCAACGCGAATGAAAACGCTGTGTAACATGGAGAGGTAGATTGTGTCAAGTTTCAGATGGGGTTTAATAGCCGCGCTCGTCGCCGTATTTATTTCTGTATCTCTTGGCATTCTTTTCGGCGTAAACCCGATTCATATATTCATTCGCGCTGTTATTTTTGGCGTAATATTTTTCGGATTCGGATTCGGACTTAGGTTTCTTATAAACAACTTTTTCCCCGAGGTTCTTTCAAACGAAGACGAATCGATTTCTTCGGAATACGAACAAAGCGGGCAGCAAGTCGATATCACTCTGGACGGCTCGGGCGAATATGCAGTTCCGGAATTGTACAGAACTCCGGGCGATCCTCAGGAAATGGGAAATATCGAAGACCTTATTTCTGGCGCTTTCAGGCCGAGAAGGACTGATGATGAAAAGCAAATGCCCGCGGCAGGTATAGACGCAGGAATTAAAACAGGTTACAATGGCATGGGAGGAATTCAAGACACTCCGATTCCTGATGACGATAACTTTCAGGATTTATCTGTTTTTGACAAGACTCCTGCAGAAAAACCTGCTGCCGCCGCTCCTCAGTTTACCCCAAGTTTTGGGGACGATTCCGGGGAAGGATTGGGAGGTTTGCCGGATCTGGACATGATGGCAAGGGCTTTTTCGTCATATGGCGGCGCTCCCGACGGTACGCCGGAGGAGATTTCAATGCCGATGCCGGCGCTTGCGCCAATGGCTCCGCCCGAGGATGTCATTGAAGAGCCGCCGCCTCGTCAGGTGTCGTCCGGCAACAAACCGCAAGCCTTGGAGGGTGATTTTGATCCCAAAAGTTTAGCGGAAGGCATAAGAACGGTATTAAGTAAAGACTAAAAAGGAAAGGTTTGGGAATGCCGGAAATTACAAGTGCAGAAAAAACAGAAGAGGAACTTTGGCAGCAATACCGCAAGAGCCGCGATCCTGCCATAAGGGAAGCTTTTATCAAACAATACGCTCCGCTGGTTAAATATGTTGCAGGTAAAGTCGCTGTCGGCATGCCCAATAATGTTGAATTTGACGATCTTGTAGGTTACGGAGTCTTCGGACTTATAGACGCAATAGACAAATACGACCCCGAAAAAAACGTTAAATTCAAAACCTATGCCGTTACGCGAATTAGGGGCGCGATTTTTGACGAGCTTAGATTGATCGACTTTGTGCCGCGTTCCGTAAGGCAAAAAACGCGCGAGATCGAATCGACAATTTCTTCATTGGAAGCGCATCTTGGAAGAACCGCAACCGATCAGGAAATTGCAAACGCGATGAACATGGACGAATCCGAGTACATGAAGACGATTCAGAAAATTTCGGGCACAAGCATTATTTCGCTTAACGACCTTTGGTATTCGGGCGATGACAATGACAAGGTGAGCATAGGCGACAGTATCGAATCGCCTTCAAGCTTGAACCCGGATGTAATGGTTGTAAACGAAGAAATCAGGCGCGTAATTGTCGAAGCCATAAACGAGCTTCCCGACAAGGAAAAGAAAATACTTGTGTTATACTATTATGAAGATTTAACCTTAAAGGATATAGGACGTGTGCTTCAGGTAACCGAATCGAGAGTTTCCCAGTTGCACACCAAAGCGGTTTTGCACCTTAGGTCCAAGCTGACAAATATCAGAAAGGGTATTGTATAGTATGGTAGATTTTATCCAGCTGCAGGAAATTGTAAAACAGCATCTGGAAAGTGACAGGGCAATCAGGTCTGTAGACGCTTCGGGTCCAACCCTTGAAGCCGCCGTAACGGAAGCTGCAGCTCTTCTTGATACGAATATCCGCCGCCTGGAATACGAAATCCTCGAAAGAGGCTCATCCGGCTTTATGGGCGCGGGAAAAAAAGACTGGCTTATCCGCGCTTATGAACGCGTCTCCGTCAAAAAGAAAACGCACGAAGAAGAATCGTTTGTTGACGATGAGTTTGACAAAGTGGATGTCATTCCCGACAAAGACGGAGATGCATTCGTTCAGTTCAGAAACGACGGCGTTTATTTAAAAGTCATTCCGCCTGTCGGAAGCGGCAGAAGAATTTATTCGGGCACCGCAGTTCAGGCGCTTAATTCCAGAAACGTTGACGAGTTTGACAATAAAATGGTTGACAAGCTTGTCGAAGCCGCAGACGGAATGTACGTTAAGGTTGCGGAGTACAAGCACAATCCTGCCAATGACAGTATGGCATCGGTAGAAGTTGACGATTCGGAAATGCATGTCTATATAACGGTAATGCCTCCGGGCGAAGGCGGCGCCGATTTGACTCTTGATTCCTATAAAAGTCTGCTTGGTCAAAACAGGGTTTATCACGGAGCAAAAGACGATTTCATTGTTCAGTTCTCCGACAGGCCGTCTTACAGGGAGAAAGTTGAAATTGCGGAAGGAACAAGACCTGTAAACGGAAAAGACGCGTATATTCATTATTACTTTGAAACCGATCAAACCAAAATAAAATTAAAAGAAGGCACAAACGGCAAGGTTAATTTCAAGGAACTGAACATCATTCAAAACGTTGTGCAGAATCAGCCGCTTGCAAAAAAAATGCCGCCCGAGGATGGCATAGACGGAACAACCGTTACGGGAAAAGTTCTGCCTTCAAAATCCGGCAGCGACATTCCGCTTCCCGTTGGAACGAATGTTCATGTCGGCGATGACGGCGACACAATTATTTCCGATATCAACGGACAGGTTATTGTCGTAAACGGAAAAATAAACGTTGAGCCGGTTCTGACTGTGGAAGGAGACGTGAATCTTAAAACCGGAAACATCATTTTCCTTGGAAATGTTGTCATTACGGGCAATGTCGAAGACGGTTTCTCCGTTAAAGCTGCCGGCAATATCGAAGTTAAGGGAACTGTATCAAAAGCCGAGCTTGATGCGGAAGGCGACATAATAATTTATCAGGGCGTTAACGGCAAGGGCGGCGGAAAAATCAGGGCAGGACGCTCGATCTGGTCGCGCTTTATGGAAAACTCGAATGTCGAAGCGGGCAACATGGTCGTTGTTTCCGACGGTATCATAAATTCGCAGGTGGACGCGATAAAGAACATTGTCGTTATGGGCAAACGCGCGAGCATCATGGGCGGACGACTTCGCGCGGGAGAGGAAATCAACGCAAAAGTGCTTGGCAATTCCACAAGCGGAACCGAAACGATATGCGAAGTCGGTTTTGATCCGCACAGCAAAATCGAACTTGAACGTCTTATGGCGATCAAGTTGCAGGCGGATGAAGAACTTGAAAATATGAGATTGGATCTTCAATCGCTGATCAATACAAAAAAACAGCGCAAGAGTCTGCCTGAGGACAAAGAAGCGTATCTTCAGGAATTAATGGAAAGAAGGCAGATTCTGACCGAAGAATTGGAAAAAGCGGTGGATGGAATTCAAAAGCTTCAGGAATATATGGGTCAAATGCAGGTGCGCGGAAAGGTTTCCGCATCTACAAAAGTATGGCCGGGAGTAAGAATCTGGATTCGTGATGTCAAGGAAGATGTGCGGGTGGAAACAAAGGCGGTTACATTTGTTCTGGAAAATGGGCTAATCAGGCAAACAAAATATGAAGAACCGGATGAGCTTGCAAAGAAGGGACTAGATGGCTATAGCTCCGATTGACCTCCAGACACTCTTTACCCAGGTTGAGAAGGTTGGGAAAGCGCAAGCTGCCGCCAAGGAAGGGCAGGCTCTCCAACAGGCGATTCAAGGCGCTCACATCCAGAAGAAAACAGAAGATGAAATCAGGCAGGTGAATCAGGCGCAGGATACGGGAGAAGGCGCGGACAAAATCGGCGACAACACAAGGCGGCATCAGGAAGGTTCGCATAACAATAAAAGAAAAAAAGAAGAAGAAGAAGCCGAAGAAGAAAAAAAACAGGCGGTTTTAAGAAATCCGTATCTGGGCAACAAAATCGATATCAGTTTATAAGAGAACGACAATGAACATTTGGCATATTGTATCAATTATCTGTTTCGCGCTTTGCCTTGTAATGTTTTTTTATTTTAAATGGTACATAAAAAAGCGCATAACTTCCTCGGGGTCGGACGAACGGCAGACGGAACTTATAAGGCTGATTAATGAAATTGACAGAATTACAGACAGGGATTCGCAGCTTGTGGAAGACAGGGTAAAAAAATTAAAAGTTCTTTTGCTGGATGTCGACAAGCGCATTTTACTGTACGAAAAAGATTTGGAAAATCTGGCTCTAAAGGAAGCTGCCAAAGCGGAAGAAAACAAAAAACCGGAAACCCTTTATACAAGTCTTGGACGCGGCGTTCGCATTGCGCTTGAAACGCCCGAAATTGAGCCCGCAATACAGCTTCCCCTTGAGCCTTTGCCTGCAAGCGAACCTGTTGAATCGCGGCAGAAAGAAACTCCAATCAAGGAAACTCCAATCAAGGAAAAACCTCCGTCCAGAAAACAGATAAGGGCGCATATCGATCTTCTTGCAAACGAAGGACTTTCTTCCGACGAAATTGCTTCCAAACTTGAAATTTCTGTCGCGGAAGTAAATCTTGCCATGAACCTGCGCCGCAGGTAAAACGCGTCTTTCTTTGGCGAGACACTTGCCGAACCTTTGTGGTATAATTGTTTTATCATGAATAAAAAAGCAGCATTGTTAGCGGTACTTTTTGTTCTTGCGGGAGCTTTGGTTTTTCCGCAAGGCGAGAACCTTACGGTCAAGGTTGCGGTAATTGGTCCAGGAGACGAGCTCTATTTTTGGTGGGGGCATATTGCCCTTGTCATCGAGGATTCAAGAACAGGACGCAGTTATTTTTACGATTACGGAATTTTCGACTTTAGGGGAGACAATTTCTTTTATAATTTCGCGATGGGGCGGTTATGGTATAGCTGCGGAGCGTCTTCTTCAAGATCCAATTATGATTTTTTCAGGAAAACAAACCGCGGCGTAAAAATTTTTACATTGGATTTATTGCCTGAAACAAGGCAAAAAATAAAAAATTTTGTCGATACGAACACTCTTCCGGAAAACAAGAATTATTTTTATCATCATTTCAGGGATAATTGCTCGACAAGAATCAGGGATATAATCGATCTTGCGACAGACGGTCAGTTTAAAAAACAATTTGAAAATGAAGAAAGCCGTTTTACATTAAGGCAGCAGGTTCGCCGTCATACATGGTTTTCTCCCGCCGCGGACTGGTTTTTGAATTTCCTGATGGGACAGGTTATTGACAAAAAAATCACCGTTTGGGAAGATATGTTTCTTCCTTCGGAAGTCGGAAAAAGAATTGATGATTTTTATTATAACGATATTAACGGCGAACTTAAAAAATTGGTTTCTTCTTCGGAAACCATTCTGATTATAGAAGGCCGTCCCCTGCCGCTTGAAACGCCGCGCGGGCAATGGCCGTTTCCGCTGATTTTGGGTTTGGTGTTATCTGCAATTTTTGGCGCGTTTTTTTTCATGCAGTACAAAAACATCAAAGCGGGCAGGGTATTGGCAGGAATTGGCATGAGTGTCTGCGGATTGTTTTTCGGCCTTCTTGGCGTTATGCTTTATTTTCTTGTATTTTTCTCGAATCATGATTACACATATCAAAACTTGAACATAATTTATTGCACGCCGCTTCTTCTTGTCAGTTTTGTTTTTGGCTTGTGCTATTCGTTTGCAAGAAAAAAAGAAAAACTCCTAAAATACGGCTTTTTGTCAAGATTTGTCTGGCTGATTACTTTGGCGGGTATAATATTATCCATGCTTCTAAAAGTTTTGCCGTGGTTTTATCATGATAATTTTGCAGGTCAAATATTGATGCTGCCGTTGGCTTTAGTTTTTGCCTTTCAGCCAAACGGACTGAAGGAATTTTGCGATAAATATTGCGTATGTGCAAAAAGATTTTTTATAAAGGAAAATTGATATGGCGGCAAGCGCGGAATGGAAAGACATCAAATACAAGGAAATCTTCGATCAGGAGATGAGGGGTCTTGTTCGCCGCCTGGAAGCGGACCCCGAATGCAAACCCGAAGATTTGGAAGGAATCCTGGAAAACCTGTACATAATGGACGGCGCGGACCAGGGCGGCAGGGGTTGTCTTCAGGATACGATAATGGAAGCCACAATAGCCGCCTATGAGGTTTTTATAGCCGGTTTAAAGGCAAAATCCGCCAATTGACCCAAGCGAAATCCCAAAATCCCGGTTATTTCCCTGTAACCATTTACTCCCTGCATGGTTGTATAGTCAGCAAGATCAATCGGACAAGCCGGTTGACCAAGCTGGTGTTTTTCATGTTCCTCCTATTTTTTCCTTCCCCCGGAGTTACTCCTTTCTCCGGGGTGTTTTTTTGTTATCCCAAAAAAAAAGGAGTCACCCTTAGGGCAACGCCTTTTTTTTAACTCCCTCGCGCGGATTCGAACCACGGACCCAGTGGTTAACAGCCACTTGCTCTGCCAGCTGAGCTACAAGGGATACTTCTATTCATAAAATTAATGAAAATGAAAAAAAATGTCAAGTGGCTAATATCGCTCCTGCAGGGATATGGGCACGATTTTTGTTTATGAAGGCGGTTAAACCCAGGAACAGAATAGTGTATGAAAAATCATACACTCAAACAATATAAAAATATTGTTAAAACATTGAAAAAACAGTTTTACATCTTGACAAGAAATAGTTATTTTGTAAGAATGTCCAAGATTCGATAGATTCTTCTTACGGATCATAAAATAGTCAGCAAAAGGAAAGTATATGCATAAAAGAATCTGCATAATGATCGTTGTTTTTTTGAGTTTTGCATCGTTGTGGGCACAAGTATCCGGCAGGACATTAATAATTAATGAGTTTACCGGCGGTCCGCGAAATGATGCACGGGGCATTGCCGATGCTATAGCAAATCAAAATGTTATCCGTGAGAATTTTACCATTGTCAGTACCGGCACCGCAGTATTTGCAATTAATGGAACCTTCCAAAGAGAGGGAGTCGGCTATAAAATCGATATTACCGTTTCCAGGGGCACTCGGGTACTAACAAGAGAAACCATGAGTTTTAATGACATTATGGAAGTAAACGGTTATATACCTTCGATTGCCGCAAGGTTGGCAATGGCGGCCAATCCCCGTATCACGGTCGATTACGCATTGATTCCCCTGCCGGGAGAGAATGCAACCATATTTACGCCAACAGAAATAACCTTCCATACCAATGAAATACCGGATTCCCACTTGGGAAGACCGGAACAAGGTCAACCCCCCCCCCCCCCCCCC
>Ga0209755_10001649_pt1 | contig 33806 bp, 20 predicted proteins | sample TergutCo191P1_FD_187301 | JGI IMG/M metagenome (GOLD analysis project Ga0209755, IMG submission 187301) | Cornitermes sp. P1 segment gut microbial communities from Petit-Saut dam, French Guiana - Co191P1 (SPAdes) (version 2) | ecosystem: Host-associated > Arthropoda: Insects > Digestive system... | reverse complement strand
CCAATGTTCCCCATGTGCTGGAGTTTGATGTCGAGGCTTTATAGCCTGTGGTTGGGTTGTAGGGTACTTTCATATCACGACCAGATTTTTTGTCGGGTTCTAGTCGCCAGTTTAGCCAGTTGGGTAATGATGTCAGTTCTTGTGGAAATTTAATACCATTGGTGGTCATAAATAAAACCTCCCAGAATTTGTCTTTTTACAGATTATTCTGGGAGGGGTTGGACACATTCGTTGGAGGTGTTTGTTAAGAGTTTGTTACTAGAGCTAAATAAATAATTTTTGCTTGCAAAAAGTCGTAAAATGCTGTATAATAGAATTGGATGTTTATGCTCATAATATGGAATTTTATGTAAGAATATATAGTGGAGGTGGTTTAGTTTGGTTTTGCTACAAAAAGCTAATTTACCAACAATAAATCGGGGACGGCTTGCGAAAATTAAAGTGTCTGCTTTCGTGTTTATCCTTGCTCTTATTTGTATGCCGCCAACGATGGTTTCTGCAGAAGAAGAGCATAGGATTTTGATTATAAATCGTAATGGGCAGCTTTATTTCAGCATATTTGAAGGTTCGTCAATGGATAACATTGACATTTTAGATAATTTTTATGTTTTTCCAGGCTCACAAAATCATTTCTACAACCCTGTTTCGCACAATATAAATTTGGATGACCCCATATCAAGCATTCGTCTTTTTTTGCTTAGGCGGGGTTATGTGGATTTAATTAATGACGATTTTGCAACCGAGTACGAAATAGCTCTAAGGGACACCGCTAGAGAGTCACGTGCAGGGCATTGGGATATTATTTTAACGCCTCCAACCACCCCTGCTCCCGAAACAACTCCTATCCCGACCACTACACCAACTCCCACACCAACCCCAGAACCAGAACAGAGCTGGTTTGATAATTTTTTAGATGGGGCATCTTCAGTTTTTTCTGCAATTGGTACATTTTTCGCTAATATATGGGAAAATTGGGGTACTCAGATTGTTTGGTTTTTAATAACTGGCGGAGCTATAGCATCGATTGCTAAATTTCTTCGCCACAAATATAAAAATAAGGACTTAGTTCTTATTTTGTGGGGCAATCGAGCGTCTGGCAAAACAGAAATGTTTAATCGCTTACACAGGCGAGCGAGTAGTAGCGGCATTGAATATAACCCAACGAAAACACTTGTGCCTGAGAAGGTAAAGGAACCCGTGATTGTTCAAAGTGACCCTCTTATAGTAGCCCATCTTTTGGCATACGATGCTGGAGGCAATGACCTGAGTTCCGCAGTTAACGCCATAAAATCCCGAAGGTTTAATCGCAAGAAGATTGTCTACATATATATGCTTTCTCCTGTGCGTGAAAATAAAGGGAGTATAGACAAAGAATATGTAGAACAACAATTAGAAAGATTGACAACGATGTTGAACATCTTCTTAAGAGTTAACGATATGGCAAGCAAAAAGCCCAAAAAGGTCATTTTATTTCTTAATAAGGCGGACATTATGGGGAAAGAAGCAGATGTTTTGCTCAGAAAACTTTTTGCACCGCACATAAAAGAAGCGGAAAATATTGACAGCAAAATAAAAGTTGAGGTTGTAGTTGGAAGTGCATCGAAAGATGTAGGTATCGATTTAATTAGAGAATCCATAGGGAAAACATTTGCAAGGAGGTAGAGAATGTTTACAAACTTATACTATAGCGATGAGCTTACGATTTACCCATTGGTTTTCGCCCCCATTACTGAAAAACAGGACATTTTGGTAGTAGCACCTAAATTCCTTAAAGATGTAGAGCCCTATTTGAGGAATAATTTGTTCGATAATTTATCAGGGGGCAGTTCATATATCAGCACAACAACATTCAATGAATTTATTGTAATTATATTTTTCGTCAAATCAAAATTGCTTGATGCTGGTCGCAGAGGGCTACATTTAGGATGTGGTTTCGCAATACCGAAGAGACTAATTAAGAAATTCTGGAGCAGAGAATTATTTGTCGAAATTATGTCAACGTATGAAGAGTTTTTTTCAATTAAGTCTCTTTTGCAGGATGATGCAGATGATGCCATTAAATGGTTTGACTCAGAAGATATTTGTGACACTAAGAATGCGAAAATATCGGAGTTTGTAAGCCAATTTATGGAATCTCAGGCACAAAAAGTTAAAGGATGGAGAAGGCTTACTTTTTGGAAAAACAACACTAACCACTCTGGTATTTATGAGCGTCTATTAAGGAAAACTGCTTATAAGGTCAAATTCACTTTTGACACGAGTTCCAAAATTTTAGTCGCCCCAGACTTGCACAATGTTGAGGATTTTGCAACGTGTATATTTGGAATGCTATCTCGCCTTATCTCCAAGAGACGATATAGGAATAAAATTTTACTTTCTAACGAAAAACTGTCAAATATTCCCATTACTTTCTTTTCGTCCGATACTAGAATACTTTGTAGGGAGTTGCCAGAATCATTAAGCGGTGTCAAAAAAACTACTAGTACAAAATTTTGTGAAACAACAATCATTCAATTGAAATATTAGCGTCACACAAAACACTCACGATGTACGTGGGTGTTTTGTGTTTTGATATTAGGTATACTTTGGTTGTTTGCCGCCCTTTTTGTGCTTCACAATAAAGCGGTTTCACTGCTTGGGACAGATGATTGGCAAACACCAAGCGCGCTGGCGGCAGAGTATTTTGAAAAAATTGACGCGCCCATAAAAAAGCTGTATTGGGTCGAAAATGCGGCTCATGCCACGGACTTAGATAATCCAGTTGATTTTTACAGTGCAATAAAGGAAATTATTGAATCAATGAAAATATAGGGACTGCCCGGTACGTGAGCAGCCCCTTTTTTGTTTATGCAGCATCGTTTTTATCGTACAGTTCTTTGTATACGCCGTTTTTGGCTATTAGCTCGTTGTGGGTGCCTGTTTCTACCACTACGCCCTCGTCCATGACCACAATCATGTCTGCTGTCACGGTGTTTTCTAGGTTGTGGGTGCAGATTAGGATGGTGTGGTCGCCTCGCAGGGAGTGGATGGTTTCCATTACGTAGGCTTCGGAGTCTTTGTCAAGTGCCGAGGTTGCCTCGTCAAAAACTATGGTCTTTGAGCCTTTTGCAAGGGCGCGGGCTATGGCAATCCTTTGGCGTTGCCCTCCTGACAGCACACCGCCTTTTTCGCCGGCAGGAGCCAAATAGCCGCCCTCAAGTTCTGTGATAAAGTCGTGGGCAAAGGCGCGTGCGGCGGCGGATTTTATGCTTTGGGTGTCTAGGTTGCCAGCGGCACCTAGGGCGATGTTTTCGGCAATTGACATATCAAATAGGGTGCAGGATTGGTCCACGAAGGCGAAGTTTTTTCGCCAGTTTTTTATGTTTACGTCTGCGAAGTTTATGTCGCCTATGGTTATGGGTAGGCTGTCACGTTCGTACATGCCTATTATGGTGCGCAGCAGGGTGGATTTGCCTGAGCCTGAGGCACCTACGAAGGCGACCATTTTGTTTTCTGGGATTTCAAGTGAAATATCCTTGAGGGTGTTTTCGCTGGCTTCCATATATTTGAAGTTTAGTTTCTGTATGTTTATTTGGTAGTTTGACGGAGTGCGAGGGGGGCCCGCAACAAGTGCGGGGTGACACACTTTGGCATTGTCAATCCGGTCTATTACTTTTTTTGCGGCTACAAGTGGCGGTTGCAGGTCGGCGTAGAGCTGACCTATTGTGCCAAAAGCGTGGGTGATGCCGTTTGACAGGGGCCATAAAAACATTAGGCTTGCCAGTGTCAGCACATTTTGTGTCACCAAAATACCGCCTAGCCCAAAGACCACAGCTATGGACAGCCAGCCTTGCAGGGTCAAAAACATAGCCTGAAGGGCAGAAATTGTCGCCCGCTTAAAATCCAAAAATTTCAATCTGCCTGTTGTTTTGTCAAAGCTTATCAGCGAGCGTTCCTGCATATTATAGGCACGGATGGTGAGTGCCCCTTGGAGCTTGTCACTCATGCGCGAGACCGCCGTGGCATTTTCCTCCAGCTGCTCCTTGCCAATACGGGCAATGGGCTTTGTAAAGCGGTTTTGCACCAAAAAGCCAATGCCGCCAACTGCCCATGCACCTAGCCCAATGCGCCAATCTACCATAAAAACAGTGATAGAGCCGCCAATAATCACAATTACACCACGCAAAAAGTTAGAAAGGGTGTTTCCGTAAAGTCCGTTTGATGCGGTGTCTGCCTCGGTGTTTATGGCGGCAACACCCTCGCCTGAGTGCCCGTGGGCAGTTTCTATGCCCGTTGCCACAAATGACTTGAAAAGGTCGTTTTTCAGGTTGCGCTCGGCTTTTAGGCACTGGACGATATATGTGTAAATTCCAAGTCCAGTTGAAAGCATAAATGTCAACAGCCCAAGCCCAAACCACATTAGGGCGTTCCATAAAATGCTTATGTCTCCCGCCAAAATGGCGTCCATGGCACCAGAGCTTACATAGCCGTACAAAAGCGGGAACAAAAACGACTGCGCCGAATAAATGAGCATGCCGAGCCAAAACAAGATGAAATAAGGCTTCATATATCTATGCAGTTTGAAAAAATATTTGCCCATTATGCAGCACCCCCTTCTACGATTTTGCCGCTATCAAGCGTTATAATGGTGTCACAGCTCTGGATTGCCCTTTGCCTGTGCGCCACCATAATGACCGTTTTGCCCTTGGCCATTTTCTCGAAGTTTTCCAGCACCTGGGCCTCTGTGATGGGGTCAAGGGCTGATGTGGCCTCGTCAAACAGGATGATTGGCGCGTCTTTGTAAAACGCACGGGCAAGGGCTATCCTTTGTCTTTGTCCGCCTGAAACGTTGTCGGCGGATTCGGTCAGCACTGTGTCAAAGCCCTCTGGTAATGATTCGATAAATTCAAGTATTCCTGCATCAGCGCATACCTTTTTAAGCCGCGCCATGTTAGGGTTGTCGGAGCAAGCTATGTTTTTGCCGATAGATTCGGGGAACATAAAGCTGTCCTGTGGAACGTATGAGAACATTTCGCCCCCGCCTGCGGTTATGGTGCCGCTGTCAGGCTCGTAAAGCCCCAGGATGAGCTTTAGGACGGTGGATTTGCCTGAGCCTGAACCGCCTACGAAGGCTACCTTTGAGCCGGGAGTGATGGTGAAGGACATGTCTTTTATGACCTGTACAGCTTCTTCGCCTTCGCCGTAGGTGAAGTTTACGCTCTCAAACGAAATTGAATCAGAGCTCGGACGGACGAGGGTGTGAGTCCCTACGTCGGGTGTCATCTCATTGAGGCGGGTAGCACTTGCGCGTAGGGTTTGCGCCCCATTTAGGTTTTGGGCGAGCATCATCAGCCATTCTGCCGACATCATGGCAATTACCAGAAATGCTATGTATTCGCCCACGTACATATAGCCGTTTATAACCGATGTGGCGGTTGTCACCATCACAATGCCAATGGGCGCAACAGACGCCAAAATCCCAAACATCACAAGGGGCAAGAATGTGCGCCCATGCTTTCTCTGCGCTTTCATAAAATTCTCATATTTTTCCAGATAGCGTTTTTCCATCACTTCCTCAAGCCCATAAGCGGTGATTGTGGGGATATTTTGGAGAGAATCGTTCACCGTGTTGTTAAATTCGCCCAAAAGCTCCTGATTGCGCTTGGAGGTCTTTTGTATTGGCAATGACAAAAGCACCTGTAATACCATAAGCACAGGGAATGTGGCATAAAAAATCAATGTGTATGTAACATTTGTCATAAACATAAAGATAAATGACGCGACAAGTGAAAATATCGAAGATGCAAACATCAAGCCGCCTTGGGTGATGAATTGCACAGCAGCAGGCACATCATTGGAAAAAACAGACAGCCTATCCCCGCTGCTGCCCTCCTGAAACTTCTTAAAGGGCAGGTGCAGGAAATATTTAGCAAAATTTTGACGAAAGCTATAGCCCACACGCCCGCCAAACCGCCCAAGCACCAGTGCTGCAACCAAAGCGCACACAGCATGGACAGCCACAATGCCCGAAAGCAATGCCAAAAGCCGCCAAATGCCCTCGGTAGAGCCCGCCTGAGCCTCCTGTCCAATGGCCCCCGTCATGGCAAAGGTGGCAACAGATGCCGCCGCAATCACCGCCGCCAAGAGCAGATACAAAAGGCTAACGCCCCCAAACCGCACATTATTCTTGCGCAGCGTGGTTAAAAATGTCTTAATCATTAAATCCCCAACTCCTTTCTAGATTGCTATTATACCACGCCCACGCAAAATGTCAATCAACTTATGGTTGAATTTTTACTAGATTTTTACACATTCCCGCCACACCATACCAAAACCACGCATTTTCCCCGCCCTATCAACATAAACTACAATTAAGCAAAGTATTAAGGAGGCTTCCCTATGAAAGCCTACATAGAAGAAAGAGCAGTTGAAGTCGCAAACTTCATCATCCAAAAGAACGCAACCGTAAGAGAAACAGCAAAAAAATTCGGAATCTCTAAATCTACTGTACATAAGGATGTAACTGAAAGACTTACTAAGATTAATCCTGGTTTGGCGAATCAGGCTAGGGCTGTTTTGGAGATTAACAAGTCGGAGAGGCACATTCGGGGTGGTATGGCTACTAAGGAGAAGTATATGACTGTGGTGAATACTGGGGTTAAGAAGAAATACTAAAAAAAAGCGGCTGCCGTATGGTGGTCGCTATTTTTGTGCATACTGGATTATAAAAAGGAGATGATTTTATGGCTAGTAATTATGCACATTCGATTGTGAGGCATGATTTTCAGTATGCTCATCGGTTTATGAATTATCATGAGGGGGAGGCGCAGTTTTTGCATGGGCATTCGGGGCTGATTGAGATTGAGATTGGCGGCGAGGTGGACGAGCGGACGGGCTATGCTTATCCTTGCAAGGAGGCGCAAAAGCTTTTAATAGAGGTTGCTGATAACTTCCACCATGGAACGCTTTTGCAAGAGGGCGACCCGCTTATTGAGCATTTGCTGGCGGGGTACGAGGCGGCGGGGATTCGCCATGGGGTGCCTGAGATAGACGCTGTGCGCCCCAAAAAGCTTGACCACCCCCTTGTGCGCTCGTATCCTGAGTGCCGAGTGTCAATCACTAAAAAGGTTACTACTTGCGAGAATTTTTGTGAGATTTTTTATGAGCTCTTGAAAGACAAGCTGAACATTAAAAAGATTACGTTTAGGTCATCGTCACTTAATGCGGCTACTAGATGTTATGAATAGCAGCAAAGGACGACCCCTCGGGGGGTATGCACAACGTGCAGCCCGCAAAAATCCATATAGCAGTTTTACCTTCCGTAGTCCTAAAGACTTCTTCACAAGTCCGCTTAAAGCCGCAGCACTTTGGCTTGCCTTTCGAGGAATGGGGATAGCGGTATTCTCCCGCTTTTTTCTGTGAAAAACTCTGTCGGCAAAAAATGAATCCCCCGCTTGTGGGCGGGGGATTAGGCTTTGAGAAATCATATAACAATTCAAAAACATTCATTGGCTTATTTTTTAGAGTTTGAAATACCCAACCAACTGCCGTAATGTTTCGGCTTGTGCGTTTAATTCTTGGCTTGCTGCCGCTGTTTCTTCGCTCACAGCTGTGTTGGTTTGTGTTACGTTGGAAATTTGGGCAATGCCACTACTTATTTGCTCTATGGCTTCGGCTTGTTCTTTGCTTGCGGCGGAAATTGAGCTTATCACTTCCAACACTTCGCCCGCACTCTCTACAATGGCGTTTAGGGATTCTGCTGTGGTTTCGGCTATGCCTGCGCCTGCGTCTACTCTGTTGATGGAATCTGTGATTAGGGCCGTGGTTTCAGTTGCGGCAACTTGGCTGCGGCCGGCCAGCGTGCGCACTTCATCCGCCACTACCGCAAAGCCTTTGCCGTGCTCCCCCGCTCTGGCGGCTTCTACACTCGCATTTAGGGCTAGGAGGTTTGTTTGAAACGCAATATCCTGCACGGTTTTTACTATTTGCCCGATGTTGCTAGAGCTTTCCTTAATCTGCTCCATAGCCGCAATCATCTGCTTCATAGCGTTTGCACCCTCGCCGGCGTTTTCGGTGGATTTATTGGATAGCTCGTTTGCGGTTGCTGCATTGTCGGCATTTCTAAGGGTTTGCTGGCTTATCATTTCTATAGAGGCATTTAATTCTTGCACAGAGCTTGACTGTTCCTGCGCGCCGCTTGCCAAATCAGCCGCATTTGTAGAGATTTGGTTAGCCCCTGCCAAAACATGGTCTGCGGCGTTTGATATACCCGACATGGTTTTGTGCAGAGTGCTTGAAATGCTGTTTAAGGATTCTTTGATAATGCTAAAATCGCCCACATATTCTCGTGTAATTGATTTTGTTAAATCGCCCTGCGCAACATCCGATAGCTTGTTCGATATTTCAGAAATATACGAGCCAATAGCCGTTATCGTTTCATCAAAGGCGGCTATAATATCTCTGAATACACCTCTGTATTGCTCGGGGTCTGCATTAAGGCTGTTTGCTGTAAATTTGCGGTCTATTTCAGCCAAATCAAAATTACCGCCCTTCATTTCTTTCATTCCCATTGCAATGGCTTTAAGAGGGCTATCTACAGCTTTTGCAATATCGTTAAGCCCTGACATAATTTCGCGCCAATCGCCCGTATATTTTGTGGTGTCAATTTGAAACGACATATCGCCATTAGTGGCAACGGCTTTAATCATGGCGTTTACTTCTGTGCTAACAGACTTTAAGCCATCAGAAAGATTATTCACCGCCTGCGGCACAAACACCCAATCACCTGTCCAGGTTTTAACATCAAGCCTTTTATCAAAATCACCATTGCCAATTTGGTTCATTGTGTCCACCAAAGATGTTATATCCGCTGTAACAGCAGCAGTTACGGTATTCATAGCCTTAATCATCTCTTTAAAGGCGTTTTGATATTTACTTTCGTCAATGCTATAGTGAATATTGCCTTCAATCAGATATTGCGAATGCACACTTGATAAATCTGCAATCATGTCACGTATAACCCCCGCAAGTCCGCAAACATCCGTAGTAAGTGCTTCTATCTCCTTAGGCAAAGACTTCGAGCGGTCAACATTAACACCAACATTTCCAGCGGCAATTTCTTTTACAGTTACACGAAGGTTGTCTAAAGGCTTCATGGATTTATTTATTAGTAAATATAAAAACATAACCGCAATAGCAAGACCTATGATGCCGATAACTATTATATAAAGTATTTGAGCGTTTATAGTTGCTAAGGCCTCGGCTTGAGGGATGCCTACAAAAAACATGCCGACTGGTGTTCTTCCATCTGCACCAAAAAGCGGGAAATAGTAGGCTGAATAAGGTAGTGTTCCAAACACATCTAATTGGAGTGCCAAGCCTTCCCCACGCCCCAAAACCTCCTCTGCAATGTCTGCACGAACAGGCGTGCCTACAGCGGGCTCGCCTGTATCTGGATGGATTAGTGTGGAAGCAATCGAAGTGTCGCCTGCAAAAACAGTAACATCAACGTCAAAAGTGTTGCCAATTCTAGTCACAAAGCCCTGCGTGGCAATGTCAAAGTTTACAGCCACAACCCCCACAAGCCTGTCGCCGTCCATAATGGGTGCGGCAGATGTCATAACTATTGGGGCTGTTGGCGTTGGCATGTACAGCGTGATTGTTTCCCTGCGAAGCCCAGCAGAAATGGACGGTCCAGCACCTACAAAGTCCCCGTACACATCACGCAAAGCAGAGCGGGCAAAGGCAATACCCTCAGTATCTGTAACAATGATGGATGTTGCACCCCAAAGGGCTTTTTGGTCAACCAAATATTGCCACGCGCCCAATCTATCGCCGCTGTCAAGGGTGCGGATAAGCTCTGCACTGCTTCCAAGTGCCGTAACTGATATAAATGTTTGATGTTCAAGCGAAGATAGATAGGCTCGAACTGATTGAGTAGTCGCCGCCATTCTTGTATCTTCCGCACTATTTACAAGTCCTGCGGTAGTGAATGATACATAAATAACAATCGATGCGATTATTAATGCTATAACCCCGATAATCGGGATTATAATTTTGGTTTTTAAGCTTTTAAACATAGTCATTCCCCCCAAATGTTAATTAATTATAACTTGCTTTGTCAACTCAAATGCACTAAAGAAATATGGATAATAATAAGCATTGTGGCTGATGGCAAGAAAATGTTGTTGCCCCATCATGTCATAAAATGAAATTATGTTAAAAAGATATGGGCTTGTAAAATTATTAAGCAAAAGTACCTCGCCTGTATCAAGTGTGTCTGCTACGTTAAAGCGCACTGTTCGTATAAACGCATCTTCGCCTAGCAGGTAGTCATGCGCTATGGTAAAGCGGATGAGCGACACATTGTGAATGGGCAGGCTTGCAAATAGCTTTACCTGCATATCGGAAACAGCATCCCACACTTGCCCATGGTCTACTTCGGTAATCCTAAAACCATCAAAATGTGTAGCTCCTGCTTGAAACACCGATACGAGCGTGCCGCCAAATTCTATATGCCACCCGTAAGAATCATCTTGACTTACCATTGACGCAAGCTCTGCATCGACTTGTGGGGCAACTGCAAACACGCTTGTACTAGCAACAAGCAGCATTACAGCGCAAGTGACCAGTAAGCCAGACTTCTTTTTTCGAGTGTCTAAAATAGAGGAAATACGGCTTTCTATGCCTTTTTTGCCTTTGTAGAAGTTTGTTGATAGGGCTGTTTTGATTTTTGTTTGATATGCAACAACGCCTATCAAGGCTTCGCCATATGATTGGCGTGTGCAAGCATCCGTACCATGCACAACCTCGGCATCGCAAGAAACCTCACAAAGCATGTCAATCACACGGGCGACCATGTGAATAACCGGATTAAACCAATGCAAAGCCGTTGCAAAAACCACCAAGTATTTGTATATCAAATCTTTTCGTTTGCAGTGGGTAAGCTCGTGACTCAAAATAAAGCGAAGTTCGCTTTGCTCCATATCCGCCCTAGGCAAGAATATTTTGGGTTTTATTATGCCGATTGCCATGGGGCTGCCAAATGGCGATATATGCAGCGACACACGCTCTTTTATCCCCATTTCGGTTTTAATGCCCTCAAAAGCGGCTAATACTCGGCTGTCAGTAACTTCCTCGCTCCATCTGCCCACAGCTTTAATGAAAATTAAATGCCTAACAATATGATAGACAAGAAAAACTGCAGCACCAACAAGCCACGCCAAAAATGCCAACTGCCACCAAAAAACATTGCGGGATTCGACACCTGCTTGAGCCTCTGTTGCGATTCGCTCAGCCTCAACGCGCTGCTCTATGGTTTCTGCATAAAACATAACGATAGGCGCAGATGGTGCGGGAATCTCCCAAATCACAACATCATTGCCCAAACTTGGTCTAAACGGGATGATGAAGCCAATTATGATAATAAGCCATATGTAATACTGCCATTTTGCCGAGTATCTGCGAGAGAAAAGCTGCGCAAATAGCATGTACAAGGCCGCAACAGCCGACATAACGACCGTGCAAACCAGCAGCGCAATCATAAAACTCTGCACACTATTCCCTCCCCTTTTTTAGCAATTCTGTCAATTCCGAAATATCTTCATCACTCAATGCTTTGTCTTTGTACGCGGCATTTATAAATTTTAGCACCGAATCGCCATGAAATTTTTTCACAAACTCCCCTGTTTCAAATGCCAAATAATCCTCTTTATCCACCAGCGGAAAAAAAGTGCGCTCCTTGCCGTTTTTTTCAGTACGCAAAAACCCCCGCTCAACCAGCCTAAGCAAAAGCGAAATTGCAGTCTGTAGCTTCCAACCCTCCTCGTTGCCATGCTGACTCATAATAATATTGGTCGTAATAGGCGGCTCGTTTGCCCATATAACCTTCATCACAGCAAACTCCGCATCTGGCAACTTCTTCATCTTGCCCATAACTACCCAGCTCCTTTCATAATTCTAGACGACTGCCTATTATAATAGTATACAACTGTCTACAATGAATGTCAAGAGGAAATTTTGTCCATCAATCAATTTAATATGTAGCTGCGTCAAACATAGGTTACACTTCTACACTCCCTGTCCAGTGGAGCTTCATTTAAAAGCTTGACTAACGATGTATTTTATTGTATAATTATGGTTATAGATTTAGTAAAGACTAGATGTTTTTTGGGTAATGCCATCGCCAACGGGAAAGAGCGGTCTATGCAAAGATAAGGAGGGTGTTGATTATGTGTAATTTTCCAGGATTCTTGGGGTCTGCCATCGGCATTTACGAGTTTCTGTCTAGCCGATTAACAAAGGACGAAAAGGTCATCAAAAAGCAGATTAGAAGACATGTGGAAAGCATTTGTTACGAGGTTAACAGGGAACATAATGAATCTGGTAAAACCGAGGATTATGTTGAGATTATCACTAACCCCATGATAAAAGTGATAAACAAAGCAGTTATCGGGCTTTTTGATAGAAAAGAGCATATAAGCAAGAAAAGCATTAGAGCTGAACTGGAGAAGGAGCCGCATGACATTCCAGAACATATCAAAGAGCAATTGTTAGAGCAGTTAGAGCTGGGGCTGGGAATTTCTTTTGAGTTTTGCCAGTTGAATTTTGACGCTTGGTTGGAGCGAAGTTTTGATGAAGTGAAATTTATTATGTACGAAATAAGGGATGTGGTCAGCAAAACCCACGATAATACCTTGGATATTATAGCGATGGTTGAGGAGATACTCAAAAGGATGTCTCCAGCCAATCCAGCCACATCTCCACCTGCATCGGCTTTCAACCTACCAACCAAAAACCCCAACTTCAAGGGACGCAAGGAAGCCCTTGGCAAAATTTCCACCGCCCTTGAAACCCAAAACAAATTCGCCCTAACGGGCCCTGGAGGTTTTGGCAAGACCCAGATTGCCGTTAAATACGCTTATGACAATTTGCATAGGTATAAACATGTTTGGCTTGTCAATGCGGACAGCGTATCTTTGATAGAACAGTCATATAGGAACTTTGCCCAGCGCATTGGGGAGGCGGGGGCCTCGGACATGAAATCGGATGAGATTTTGCATTTTATTCAGCGATGGTTTGCCAGCAATGATGGATGGCTGTTTATTTATGACAATGCTGAGGGGGTTGGGGGGCAGGATTTGAATAAATATCTGCCCCAGGATGGACTAAAAGGACATATCATCATATGCACAAGGGACACAAAATATGGCCATGGTGTTGTTGATAAGTATGAGGTTGGTGTTTTTACCCAACGCGAAGCCACAGACTTTTTGGGAAATGCCCTTGCAAAAGGGGGCGTACATATAACAGACAAAGAAGCCGAGGACATTTCGCACAGGCTGGGCCGTCTTCCCCTTGCCCTAAATCTTGCCGTCCTCTATCTTTACAACAACTCAACCACCACATCATGCTCTCAATATATACAATTGCTTAAAGAACATGGCATGGAACTTTTAGACGACCACAAAAGCATGGATTACGACGAAACCATAACAGCCACCTGGAAAATCTCCATGGATAAAATCCAATCAGAAGCTGCAAAACAACTCTTTAACCTATGTGCCTATTGCGCCCCTGACCACATACCCCTAGCAATGTTTATTGATGGCAGGGAATATTTGCCAAGCCCGCTTAAAGAGGAGCTTGAGCCTGATAATGTGCGCGGGCGTAATAAGTTATTGGGTGAGCTTAGCAAATATGGATTGGTGAGCTTGGATGTGATAGAAACAGCCGTCAAAGGGGATGGAAGCGAGCATGGTTTTTTATCGATACATAGACTTATCCAGGAGAATGTGAGGGGGATTCATGGGGATGATGGCAGATGGTTGCTTTGTTGTCTGGATATAACCCATAATACCTTTGCTTATAATTTTGGTGATGTGCTTTCTATGACTAGGTTTAAGCATAATGTACCCCATGCAGGGCAGATTGCGGATTATGTTGTGGAATTATTTGGTGAGGATGATGAGCTTCAAGTGAAGGCGGGATGGGTATATAATAGGGCTGGCTTTGGATTGACCCATGAAGGCGACTACCCCAAAGCATTGGAGTGGTATTATAAAGCTTTGGCTATCGCTGAAAAAGTCCTAGGTCTTGAACATCCACATACTGCAACAACTTACAATAATATTGCAGGAGTATACAATAACCAAGGCGACTACCCCAAAGCATTGGAGTGGTATTATAAAGGTTTGGCTATCTATGAAAAAGTCCTAGGTCTTGAACATTCATCTACTGCAACAGCTTACAATAATATCGCAGGAGTATACCACGACCAAGGCGACTACCCCAAAGCATTGGAGTGGTATAATAAAGCTTTGGTTGTCGACGAAAAAGTCCTAGGTCTTGAACATCCTTCTACTGCAACAACTTACAATAATATTGCAGCAGTATACAACAATCAAGGCGACTACCCCAAAGCATTGGAGTGGTATTATAAAGCTTTGGCTATCGCTGAAAAAGTCCTAGGTCTTGAACATCCACATACTGCAACAACTTACAATAATATTGCACTAGCATGCAACAACCAAGGCGACTACCCCAAAGTATTGGAGTGGTATTATAAAGCTTTGACTATCAGAGAAAAAGTCCTAGGTCTTGAACATCCACATACTGCAGCAACTTACAATAATATTGCAGGAGTATACAAAAACCAAGGCGACTACCCCAAAGCATTGGAGTGGTATTATAAAGCTTTGGCTATCTTTGAAAAAGTCCTAGGTCTTGAACATCCACATACTGCAGCAACTTACAATAATATTGCAGGAGTATACAAAAACCAAGGCGACTACCCCAAAGCATTGGAGTGGTATTATAAAGCTTTGGCTATCGCTGAAAAAGTCCTAGGTCTTGAACATCCACATACTGCAGCAACTTACAATAATATTGCAGGAGTATATGACAACCAAGGTGACTATCCCAAAGCATTGGAACTATATCTAAAATCCTACACAATAAACCTCGTCAAACTAGGCATCATCCATCCAAACACTCAAATAACAAAACGCAATATGGAACTTACCTACAGCGAAACAAACCCTAACAGACCTTTCGAGGAATGGCTGTTAGAGCAGGACTGCACATAACACCAAGACCGTCAAGGGGGAGCGAAACAGGGCGGAGGTTTTTTGACAGCACCACCGTCAAAAAATACTACCCCTTGCCCCTTTGCGGGCTGGTCACTTGCGCTCAATAATGTAGATACGGATTTGTTCCAGGCGCACTTTTTGCCAACAACCCCATAACCACCCATCTCTATCAAAAACTTTGACACAAAAAAGCGACTGGGCACATAACCCAATCGCTTTTAATTTTTTAACCAAGCCACACCGTCACCGCAAACCCACCTGTAAATATTCGTGGGTTCGTATATGGCTGGTAAAGTGGAGATGACGGGATTTGAACCCGTGACCCCCTGACTGCCAGTCAGGTGCGCTCCCGCTGCGCTACACCCCCATATTCTGACATTACTGCCAGAAATTGTATTTATTTTCTTTTTACAGCAAAACCATCTTTTAGTATTCTTTGGGCAGTAGTTTCGGTAACGTGCGCTCCCGCTGCGCTAATGCCCCATAGTGACTAAGTTTAACATAGTTTGCGGGTCTTGTCAAGAGGTTTTTGATAGGATGTTGTGATTTGTGTTGATGGTTGTTATTAAACAGACTGCAACTCGGTAATGCTTGTCAGTGCATAACGCTCGTTTTGCTCTGAAACAATTAATGGGAAAGGCAAATTGATTTCAGAGCAAGACGAGCTAAAGGGAGGTTTAGGTGTGGAGGTCGTCCACGCTGCACACGCGGTTTCTGCCGTTTCTTTTGGCGTGGTAGAGGGCGTCGTCTGCTTTTGAGATAAAGTCGTCCATGGTGCAAGTTCCGCCTTGGTTTGGGACAACGCAGTGCACTCCCACGCTAATGGTCACTTTGCATGGGGGGTGGCTGCCTATATTGATGTCCTCGTTTTCGATTGCAGTGCGTATGGACTCGGCAACTTTTGTAGCACCCAAAATTTCGGTGTCAGGCAGGACGATTGCAAATTCTTCACCGCCCCAGCGGGCGAATTTGTCTGTGGCGCGCTCAAGTTTTTTGCCAATGACATTTGCAACGCTTTTAAGTGCCTCGTCACCGTTTAGGTGCCCGTATGTGTCGTTAAACTGCTTGAAATGGTCAATGTCGAGGATTAAGATGCTAATGGGTTTTTGGTATCTTTTTGCCCGCTCCCACTCTTGCTCTAGCTGCGCGTTAAGGAAGCGGCGGTTGCCCACACCTGTAAGGACGTCTGTCATGCTTAGCTCTTGTATTTCCCGAATCAAGTTTACGATTTTCAGTTGGTTTTGGATACGCATTTTTACAACATGGGAGCTGTAGGGCTTGTAGATATAATCAACTGCACCAAGAGCAAGCCCGCGCACCTCGTCATCTTGGTGGTTAAGCCCTGTTACAAAAATGATTGGAATATCCTTGGTGTTTGGATGCTCTTTAAGGGTTTTAATGAGTTCAAAGCCAGTTATTTCAGGCATTAACACGTCAAGCAAAATCAAATCAGGCTCTAAAGAGACGGCAGATTCAAGACAATTTTTGCCATGACGCTCAGCATACACAATATAATCTTCATTTAAAATCCCTGTTAAAGCTCGCAAATTCATAGGGTCGTCGTCCACTATAAGTACAGAGTTTTTTAGCTCATTCATCTTACTTCACCTCCTAAGTTATTTTTCATTTCCCTCAAAGTTTTAAGTGCTGCCGAAAAGTCAAAGTCTTCAATTTGGCTACACAAAAGCTCAGACTGGGGGATTTTGCGAATATCGTCTAACATATCCAAACATGCCACATTCATGCTTGCCACCAGCGGCTCAATGGTTCCAAGCAGCGCAAGAGACACATCATCATTAACATATTCAGTATCTGCAAATGACACAGGCAGCACCTCGCCAATATTTGCCAAAACCCACTCAAGCTCGGCTTTAAGGTCACTTAGCTGTCCATTTGTTAAAACGTTATTTTCTGCCAGCACCTGCTCAACCTGCTTTGCCGCCAAAGCTAGGGCGTCTTCATGCAAAAGCCCTGCGGCACCCTTGATGGTGTGGGCTAGGCGGTGCGCCATCTCAATATCACCTGAATCAATGGCATTTTGTATAGCTTCAAATGTGCCTTTGTGCATTCTTGCAAAGTCAGCACGCAGCTTCATAAGAAGGGAAGGGTCGCGCTGGTAGTCGCTAATACCCATCTTAACGGCAGGTCTTTTTGCCTTTGCCGCTCTTGCAGCTTCAATAACCTCAGGGGGCTGCTTATCCCTAATAAACTTCGTTAAAACAGTGTTTAACTGCTTGGTTTGTATAGGCTTGGAAACAAAGGCGTTAAAGCCTTCTTTCATGAACTCGTCCGCAGCACCTATCATGGCGTTTGCCGTAAGTGCCACCACAACGCCCCAGTAGCCAAAGTCGCGGATTTGGTGCAGGCACTCTGTTCCCGTCATGCCAGGCATCATGTAATCCATGAAAATAATGTCATAAAATTCGCCCCGTTTAATTTTTGCCAAAGCATCAAAGCCGTTTGTGCAAGTTTCAACTTCTATGTCATAAAAGGCAAGAAGCCCCTTGGCAACATAAAGATTGGCTTCCACATCATCAACCACCAAAACCCTGCCATAAGGCATTGATTCAGGCTCGAATGTGAACTTTTTAAGTGCAGCCATATCTTTAAACTGCTCCAAATTCTCAGCAGTTTCACTGCCCAACACCTCGTCACCTGCCATTTGCTGCGGTATGCTGACAACCACAGTTGTCCCGATATTTACAGCACTTTCGACCTTAATTGTCGCACCCATAAGCTTTATAAGGTTGTAAACAATAGGCATGCCAAGTCCGGTGCCCTCAATAAAGCGGTAATTGCGCTCGTGATAGCGGGTGTATTCGTTGTCCAAATCATGAATTTGCTCAGGGGTCATGCCAAGTCCTGTGTCGGTAATGGAAATTTGGAGGGTTACGGCACCGTCTTGCTCGTCATCCTCTAAGCGCGCAAAAATCAGGTCAACCGAGCCTTCTAAGGTGTACTTGAAGGCGTTTGACATTATATTATTTACAATTTGTCCAATGCGCAAGGCGTCACCAATAAGGCGCGCAGGCAAATTCTCGTCCACGTGCACATTATACTTTATGCCTTTTGAGCTTGCAAAGCCTGCGTGAATGCTTGCAGTGTCTACCACAAAGCTCGCCACATCATATTCATTTTTGGCAAGCTCCATTTTGCCCACCTCAATTTTTGAAAGGTCCAAAATGTCGTTTACAATGCTAAGCAAAAGATTTGCCGAGTTGTGGATTTTTGTAAATGAATCCCAAGTTCGCTCAGACAAATTGGGGTTTTGCAGCTCAATTTCCGATATGCCCATGACAGCGGTAATGGGTGTGCGGATTTCATGGCTCATGCGTGCCAAAAAGGCTGATTTGGCTCGGTTAGACTCCTCAGCGACTTCGATAAGGTGCCTTTCTGCCTCAGCTTTTTTAATATCCCTCAAATCAAAGTTGTAGCCTATCAAAAAGGGCTTGCCTTTTCTGAAAATGCGGATATAAGCCACTTCTATGGGAACTTCTTTGCCATTTGCATCTAGATGTATCCAGTCAAATTTCACATGACCTTGCTCAAATCCGATTTTGATATTTTCGCTGTACAATTCAACGGAGTTTCTGCCGCAAGCCTGAAATTCTGGGTTGTATTTGCTATAGTTGTTAAGAAACTCCTCTTTTGTGTCAATGCCGAAAAGCTCGCAAACCTTGTCGTTGCAGTCAATCAGGTTAATATCTTCATCCCACAGCTTAATAAACATTGGAGAAGCCGCAAACAGGGCGTCAATGTATTCTCTGCTTTCGCGCTCCATTACTTCCATTTCTTTTTCTCTAAGCTGTGCTTCCATTTTCTTTATTTCGCGAAGGTCGCTTGTAAAGGCGTAAACAATGGCATCTTCATCATCACTTGAGCGCACAAGCTTAACCCAAATGGGCATAGGCTCGCCATCTGCTGTTTCTGTCATCCATTCAAAAGAAACGGCTTCATTTTCAAAAGCTTCTTTGACAAGCTCAATAGCTTTTTGGGCAGTGGGCGTGCCGCAGGGCTGAAACTCGGGAGCAAGTGTGGTAAAACGGTCAATATACTCCTGCTCAGTTTCGACCTTATACCACTCTATAGCTCGCTTATTTGTTTTTGTCATTTTTAGGTCTTTGTTCCACTCATTAATCATGCTAGGGGACAAATCCAGAATTTGCTGGATTTTTTCAAAGGCTTCACGCTCGCGTTTTTCCGCTTCTTTGCGGGCTGTAAGGTCAAGGGCATATTCCACAATAACAGTTTCGCCTTTGTAGTTTACGCTTGCCCATGTAATTTCCGTTGGCATGGGCGTGCCGTCAAGCTTTTGGCACATAATCTCGGTGCGGTAATAGCCAGACTCCATGGCTTTTTGCGTGCCTAGGATAAACACCTGCATGGAATTTCTGCCGTCTGGCTGCGTTTCGGGCATGGTTTGAGCCATCTGTTCGTACTCTAGCGTCTCAGTGGTTCCATACATTTCCCATGCTTCTTTGTTAGAAGTGATTGTATTGAGCCCTTTGTCGAACAAAGTGATGCCAATTGGCGCGTTATCCAGCATAAGTTGGGCTTGCTCGTGCGCCTCGCGCTCTTTTGTCATTGCTTCTTCTATAGGGCGCAAATCCAGCACATAACAAACGCACACAAAAGAATCCCCCATGGGAATCCTTGTCATGGTAACTTCCACAGGCACAATTTCTCCAAAAATCTTGTGCAGCCAGCGTTTGCGAATACCCTTACCTGTGGCAAAAATTTCTTCAAGCTCCTCATGGCAAATATCCACAGTGCTTTTGCCGCAGGCTTGATATTCAGGTGTAAATTCATAATATCTCTCAATAGCTTCTTTTTTAGAATCAAGCCCTAAAAACGTTGCCATGGCTAAATTACAGTCAATCAAATTCCCGTCTGTGTCCCATAAAGTGGAGGGAATGGAAACAGAATCATACATTAGCTGTTGTGCCCTAATTGCCCTTTGCTCTTTGTCAACTGCGGTTTGTATGGGTGCTATAACCATGCGGTGCATAAAAAGCCCGCCAACAAGCACCACAAGCACTATCAAGCCCCCTGCAATAACCAACAAATACATATACTGCATGTCAAAAGCAGCAGGAGTGCCAGATAATACCATAACAGACCAACTTGTCCCTATAATAGGGGCTATGGAGGCATATCTAAAATAGCCATAATTTAAACGAATAGCTCCAAGGCTTGGTGTGCCAAGAGCAAACTCGCCGCCTTCAAGCCTTGTCAAGTGGTTTGCCAGCTCATATCCTAGGTAAGGGTCGTAGCACACCTCAGGCACAGGGGGCAGGGCGGGCAGCCCATCAACAAGCACTTCCAAAATCCCAGCAGAATCCACACGCACAGCACCGTATTGGTCGATGATATAGCCGCGCTTGCCATAATCATCAAATCCGTGAAATGTGGCGTTGTAAATGTCAACAAAACGTGAGCCAATAGTGACAGCACCTACAAACTGTCCTTGATAATTGATGCGGTGGTTTGACCATATGTAAAGAAAGGTTTCGCCATATGCGTTAGGCAAGGATTCCTGAATGTTAAGAAAGAAGGGGAGTTCGCCATCTCTGGTGTTAAAAAACCACTGGCTGGCTGGGGAACCATAAGTCACCTGTCCCCATGATGTAAAGTCACTAAACTCAAAATCCACACCAAAGTGATAGGCGTTTAATGTGCCATAAGCGGTAAACATAAGATAAGCCTCAGGCCACGAGAGGGCGTGACCCATCATAGCTTCAAAAGCATAGAATTTATTATTTTGGTCATAATCGTCTGAAAGCCACCTTGCAATGGCGGTAGAATATGCCATTTGCTGCATAAGGCGCATATGAGGATTCATGAAAACCTGAAAATTTGCCGATGCTTCAATAGCATATTGGCGCGACATGCGCATTGCATTGTCGTCGGCAATATTTCGGGATAAAGATTGCCCGATAACAAATACAATAACCGCCAAAAATATCGGTATGACAAAGTAAATAATACGCATACGCCTGGCAATATTGCCTGTTTCGCGATGTGGACCAGAATCTCTCAACGGAATCACCTCTTTTGAGATTATACCATAACTTTTATTTAATTACAACACTTTTTTAAGAAAAGAGTAAGAAGTTTGAATGCAAGATACCCCCATAACCCCGCACCCCTAACCCGCCACCCCGCGCCCTCTCAACACTTATGAAACATTTGCCCAAATTAGACTGGCGTGAGCCCATTAGGACCCACGCCATCTTAGAAAGTGCGTTTACACCGCCTATAATCAATTACAACTTAAAATACGCCACCAATTTCTGCAACATTTCAGCCTGGGAATTAAGCTCTTGTGATGCTGCTGCTGTCTCCTCACTCACAGCCGAATTGCTTTGTGTAACCTTAGCAATTTGCGACAGCCCCTCGCTTATCTGAGACATAGCCTCGGCTTGCTCATTAGAAGCCTCGGCAATGCTCTTAATAATAGTTGATACCTCACCTACATCTGAAACTATAGCATCAAGTGTCCCGGCAGTATTGCCTGCTATTTCAGAACCGCTTTCAACACGGCTTATGCTTGTCGCAATAAGCTCATTGGTTTCTGATGCCGAGCCAGAGCTGCGTCCTGCTAGGGTGCGCACCTCGTCCGCAACCACTGCAAAGCCCTTGCCGTGCTCGCCTGCTCTTGCAGCTTCAACACTGGCATTAAGTGCAAGCAAATTAGTTTGGAAAGCAATATCTTCAATAGCTTTAATAACCTTTGAAATATCGCTAGAAGATTCCTTAATCTGCGCCATTGCACCAAGCATCTCCTGCATGGAATCATTGCCCTTTTGGGCACTTTGAGCTGAGCCTACAGAAAGCTGGCTTGCGCTGGTGGCACTTCGGGCATTTTTCTTTGTTTGCTCGTTTACTACGTCAATTGTGGCATGAAGTTCCTGCACCGAGCTTGCCTGCATTTGGGCACCTGTCGCCAAATCCTGCGCGCTGGTGGCAATTTGACCTGCACCTGACAAAACATGCTCCGATGCTGATGCAATATCCGACATAGTTTTATGCAGGGTTGACGAGATGTTGTTTAACGACTCCTTGATAGCCGCAAAGTCCCCCACAAACTCGCGAGTAACTCTGGTTGTTAAATCGCCGTCTGCAATTGACTTTAGATTCGTGGTTATGTCATTAATGTAGCCGGCAACAGATATTAAAGTTGCATCAAAGGCAACCAAAATACCCCTAAATGTACCGTTATAATTATCCACATTCGGGTCATATCCCGCTGCCGTAATTTTTTGGTCTACGCTAGCCAAATCCAAGTTGCCATTGCGCATCTCAATCATTGCCAATTCTATAACCCTGAGTGGCTTTTCCACAGAACCGGATATATCGTTAAGCCCAATCATGATTTTAGACCAATCGCCAGCATACTTATTTGTGTCAACTTTGGAGCTCAAATCGCCTTTGACAGAAATTGACTCAATCATGGTGTTTAATTCTGCACTTACACCGCTTAGATTTGCCAAAAGCTCGTCAACAGTGGTGTTCAAAATTGCCTTTTTGCCTGGTTGCTTTTTCAGGTCAGCATTGAAATTGCCTTTGTTCACGTTGTCAAGCACTCCCAAAAGCTCAAGCAAATCATTTACAAAGCCATCTGTAAAGCCATTAAGCGACTTCATAACATCATTGAAAGAGCCGTGGTATTTAGACTCGTCAATACGGTATTCAATATCGCCTTTGTCATTTACTTCCTTGGAGAAGTCTTCCATATCAGTTACAATGCTCTTCACCACGTCCACCAGCGCGTACACGTCCTTGGTCATGGCTCCAATTTCGTCTTTAGGCGCGTTTGTAAGGTCAATGTTAACATTAATATTGCCGTCTGCCACAGACTTTACGTTGCCGGCAAGGGTAGTGAGGGGCTTTAAGTTACGCGAAATCAAAACAAACATTATACCAGCAGCAAGGAGCACGCCGCCTACACCAATAATCATCATAGTGAAAACCATAGAAGATGTGGCAGCATCGGCATATGCAGTGGAAAAGTGAATTGCCATCATGCCTATGGTATTTCCGGCAGCACCCAAAAATGGCTTGTAAAAGCTAATTGTGCCGTTGCCGTCAATATAATGGTCTAATAAATATGTCCTGCCGCCATCAATTACAATATCTGCTATGTAGTCACTTACCTCGACTCCAATAGCGCGGCGTCCATCCACCACTAAAGTCGAGTTAACTGTTTCACGCCCACGGTAAATAGAGATGGGGGCGTCAAATAGATATGTAAGATTTTCTACAAAAGAATCTGTATTAAAATGGAAAATAGGTGCCATTGTACCAAGTACATAACCATTGTATATGATAGGCACGGTGGTGATAAGGCTCATGGGCATGGCGGCGGTGGAGGTGAAGGAGGTGGTGGACTGCCTGTGCTGAAGTGCGTTAACAGCATTTGCCAGTCCATCAATGTCATAATAAAAATCAAGGTCATGCAGCCTCACAATGGTGCGCCCCTCAAAGTCGCGCACGGTAAAGCTGTCAACAGCCATTGTGTGGCGCAGCTCGTTCAAGCGATTGATGATTATATTCCTGTTTTGAGCCCGGTTGTTGCCTGCATTCCAATCCATTATGGCAGAAAGAAGTGTGTAGTCATTGGAGGCTGAATGTGCCACCACATTGTTTTGGATGGATAGTTGGTCAACATGCGCATCAGCCAGCCTAGAAGAAGCGCATGCACGCTCCCAAATTAAGTCATCCGCCAATGAACTTGCTCGATTGGATGAATATAGCGCGATACCGAGAACGACCAGCACAATAATTCCTATGCTGGGGATAGTTAACTTACTTTTTAGACTTTTAAACATAAAAGCACACCCTTTCTTGGTTGTTTTTTTTGTTTTAAGGCAACTTCTAAGAAGCTTTGTCCGTAAAATTTTCCAAAGTATTAAATTTCTGCAGATTTGCCTTATAAGTCTAAAAAGTTTATTAAATATTATAATATCACACTTTAAGTTTTTTTGCAACCCCTTTTAGGATGGTATTTATATGAAAATTTAATTTGTTTTTGAATCAAATTTACATTAATATAAGATAATCTAATTTTACCAAAAATGCCCTTATTGCCTAAAATAACACATTTGAGCATAATTTCATTTTTTTATTAGGCGTATTGCAAACTAAAATGGTGTGGACCCACTTGGAACCCACACCATTTTGGAAAGCACATTCGTGCCTGTTATAATTACAACTTGAAATATCCCACAAGCTTTTGTAACATTTCTGCTTGAGAATTAAGCTCTTGTGATGCTGCTGCTGTCTCTTCACTCACAGCCGAATTGCTTTGTGTTACCTTAGATATTTGCGACAGCCCCTCACTTATTTGGGATATAGCCTCTGCTTGCTCATTAGAAGCAGCTGCAATATTGCTAATAATTGTAGAAACCTCGCTTACATTGTTTACTATAGCGTCAAGGGTAACTGCGGTGCTTTGTGCAATGTCCGAGCCGCTCTCCACGCGGCTTATGCTTGTTGCAATGAGCTCGTTTGTTTCTGATGCTGATGTGGAGCTGCGCCCAGCCAAGGTGCGCACCTCGTCCGCCACCACCGCAAAGCCCTTGCCGTGCTCACCAGCTCTAGCAGCTTCTACTGAAGCATTAAGTGCGAGTAAGTTGGTTTGGAAAGCAATATCCTCAATTGCCTTGATAACCTTGGAAATATCACTAGAGGACTCTTTAATTTGTCCCATAGCTTCAAGCATTTCCTGCATGGAGGTATTACCCAGCTGTGCATTTTCAGCTGAATTGTTAGAAAGCTCACTTGCAGACGTGGCATTTTTGGCATTTTGCTTAGTCTGCTCATTGATTACGTCAATTGTGGCACTTAATTCTTCAACAGAGCTTGCCTGCAGGCTGGCACCATTTGCAAGTTCTTGCGCGCTGGTAGATATTTGGTTTGCACCAGACAAAACATGCTCAGCCGCAGAAGAAATGTCTGCCATGGTTCTGTTTAAGGTGGAGGAAATGTTGTTAAGAGAGTCTTTTATTGCTGCAAAACTTCCTACATAATCGCGGGTTATATTGGTGGTTAGATTGCCATCGCCAATGCTTGACAAAGTTGCAGCAATTTCAGCAATATAATCCGAAAGGGTGGTCATTGTGGAATTGACAGAAGACTTGATTTTTTGGAAATCTCCCGCATAATTGCCTGACACCGTGGTGGAGAAGTCACCTTTAGAAAGGTTGCCCATTACGTTTCTAATTTCTGTAAGTGGCGTGTCCACGGCCTTTGCAATGCTGTTAAGCCCAACCATAATCTCGCGCCATCCGCCTTCGTATTTGCTTTCGTCAATCTTAAAGCTTAGCTCGCCTTTAACAGCGGCAGCGTCAATCATGGAGTTAAGTCCTTCGTTTACACTTTGAATGTTTGACACAGTTGCCCGGATGGTGTTTGGCAAAACCATTTTTTTGCCCGGAAGGTCGGTGGTGGTAATGTTGAAATTGCCTTTGTTAATTTCGCCAAGAGAGTTCAAAATACTCATAACATCACGCACAATGTTGTCAGGAATATTGTTTACGCCTTCAACCATCTCCTTAAAGGAGTTTTTGTACTTGGATGTATCAATTCTGTAATCAATATCACCGATGGTGTTATACTCGTGCTCTAGCTTAATTAGGTCTTCAACTATCCCTTTTATGGTGCCCACAAGACCGTGTATGTCCCCTGTAAGCTGACCAACTTCGTCTTTAGAGATGTCTTTGCTGTTTAGGTTAATGTTAAGCTTTCCGTCAGCCACGTTGCCTGCAAGCTGCACCAAGCTTTGGATTGGTCTAGAAATAACACGTGCAATAAGCAAAGCTATAACAATAGCCAAAATAACAACAACCACAGCAATTATAATAAGTGTGGTAACTGCGGTGGTTGCAGATTGGGCAGAACTTTCCCTGTCTGAATCCATTGCAGCATTGGCAGTAGCTACCATTTCGTCAGTTAAGGCAATAAGCTCGTTTACAATGTCGCGCCCTGAAATTGTGGTGTCAAAAGCACCTTGGTGGTTGCCTGCGCGAGAGTAGGCAATTGTGGCAACAAGCACATTGCGATACTCGTCAAACAGGCGGCGCACTTCATTACTGTTGTCAAAGCGTTCTTGTCGCCACTGCTGGGTCTGTCCCGGCTCATTGCGAGTGGAATTATCAAAAACTTCCAACTGATACCAAATCTCATCTCTCATATTCTCAGCTTCTGAGAGGAGACTGTCAAGTTCGTTATTACGGTAGTCAAAATCCAGCGGAGCCACCATAACAGAGCTTGTAACCACGCGGCGATAACCGCGTATGTTAGACTGTACTGTGTTTGCAGCACCGCGGCGTTCGACAGCACCTGCAAAAATGTCAGAGTATTGCGTAGCAATGTTGTTAAGCTGTGTCACAGCAATAACAACGAGAACGACAGTAAGCACAACAACCACTCCAAAGCCTAAAATCAGTTTTGACCTGATTTTCAAATTGTTAAACCATTTCATATTATTTCCTCCTTAGGATTTTATTGAAAGGCTGGTTATATTCCTATAATGCCCCCTTCGTGGCTATAATATCACATTTTGAACTTTCTGTAACCGTATTCAGGACGGGTTGGAAATAGTGAATTTACAAAATTTGCGTGGATATTTCTCAGAACTCCAAATAAAATAACCTAAATTTTAACAAAAACACATTTGAGGGCTCTCTCTCCCAATATCGTCACTTCCTCCGCGCTTGACGGGGGTGGGCGCGGATTGACGATATTGGAAGAACGCCTACATTAATTACAATTTGAAATACGCCACAAGTTTTTGCAGCATCTCAGCCTGAGAGTTTAGTTCCTCACTCGCTGCAGCCGTCTCTTGGGACACAGCCGAATTGCTCTGTGTAACCTTAGATATTTGCGATAGTCCTTCGCTTATTTGCGAAATAGACTCAGCCTGCTCATTAGAAGCAGCTGCAATATTGCTTATTATGGTTGACACTTCACTTACATTTGCTACTATAGCATCAAGTGTCCCGGCAGTGTTGCCTGCTATTTCAGAACCACTTTCAACTCTGCTTATGCTTGTTGCAATAAGCTCGTTTGTTTCTGATGCTGATGTGGAGCTGCGTCCTGCTAGGGTGCGCACCTCGTCAGCTACCACTGCAAAACCCTTGCCATGTTCGCCAGCTCTAGCAGCTTCTACTGAGGCATTAAGTGCAAGTAGGTTTGTTTGGAAGGCAATGTCTTCGATTACCTTGATAACCTTAGAAATATCACTAGAGGAATCTTTGATTTGTTCCATAGCTGCAAGCATTTCCTGCATGGATGTGTTGCCTTTTTGGGCACTTTCGGCTGAGCTATTAGACAAAGAGCTGGCAGACACGGCATTTTCGGCATTTTGGCGTGTTTGCTGGCTTATGATGTCTATTGTGGCACTTAGCTCCTCAACAGAGCTTGCCTGCATGCTGGCACCATTTGCCAGCTCCTGCGCACTGGTGGAAATTTGGCTTGCACCTGACAAAACATGCTCAGATGCTGAGGAGATGTCTGACATAGTTCTATGCAGGGTTGACGAGATGTTGTTGAGGGAGCTTTTAATCGCGCTAAAATTGCCCAAATAATCCCGCGTCACAGTGACAGTTAGGTTGCCTTTTGAAATTTCTTCCAATTTTTGGGATATATCATTGACATAGGAAGCTGTTTCGCTAACGGTTGCGTCAAAATTGGCGATAATCTGGTGGAACATTCCTTTGTATTTATTCGCATCCGAGGCAAATCCCGCATCAGTAATTTTTTTGTCAATAATATCTAAATCAAAATTCCCTACTTTCATTTCTTCCATTGCTATTTCTATAACTTTAAGGGGCTTGTACACTGTGTTTGTTATGGAGTTAAGCCCTTTCATAATATTGCGCCAGTCGTTGCTATAAAGGTCCGTATCAACTCTAAAATCCAAGTCTCCTTTGGCTGATATGGCAGAAATCATGGAATTAATCTCAGAGCCCACAGCCCTTAGGTTGGTGGTAAGCTTATTTACAGCGTCGGGCATGACAACCCAATCTCCGCTCCAATTGCTGGCATCCATGGATTTGGCAAAATCGCCATCTGCAACAAAACCTAGGGTTTGTGCAACATCTACTATGTCCGCCGTAATTGTGGATAAAAGCTTGTTAACCAAACCAATCATCTCGCCGTAGGAATTGTGGTATTTGGCGTCATCTATGGTGAAGTTCATATTTCCTGCTTCAACATACTGCTCATATGTTTTACCAAGGTCGTCCACCATGGACCTAATCACGTCCACAAGCTCGCAAACATCATGAGTAAGCGCGCCAATTTCGTCTTTGGACAGGTCTGCCCTGTTTATGTTTACATTAATATTTCCGTTTGAAACATCTTTTACAATTTTGGAAAGAGTGCCAATGGGCTTTAGCGAACGAGAAGTCAGCAAAAACATTATTACGCCAGCCACCAAAAGACCTGCAACTGCCAAAACAATCAAAATAGCTTGCAACGAGCTTGTGGTTGCATTTGTATGTTCATTTGAAAAGCCTGCAAAAAACATGCCTATAATAGAGCCGTCCCAGCCGTGAAGGGGGAAATAATACGCACTAAACGGAATGCCCCGCAAAGTCAACTCGCCTGAATAAGGGCGGTTTTGCTCCAAAACTGTTTGTATAACCTCGTCAGGCGCATTAATGCCCACTTCGCGCTGATTGTTGTCACCCAAAATGGTTGTGGTAATGCGCTCAGGTCCTCTAAAAATCGTGATTTCTGCATTTAGTGCTTCGGCAAAAGAATCAACAAAATCATTTGACGACATGACTATATTGGAAGAAAGTGTGCCAATAACCACACCATTATAAAAAATGGGCGTTAAATGAGACATTGCCATTGGCATGGCGTCAGTGGAAGAAAAGCTAGGCACGTCAGTTCCGCTAAGTCCCATCATAAACAGCGGCACACCATAAACGGAATCATTGTACATAGCAGGCGCGTGGGAGCGAAGCATTACCGTGGCTGATTGGTCAACAATAACAATAGATTCGATTCCCAAATCGGATTTAATGGGTCCTAAAGCCGTCATGAGTGCCTGTCTGCTTTGGGCAGCGTTTATGCCGGCGTTCCAGTTTCTTACATGCTCAACAACTGCCGCATTTGATGCAGCAGAAAGGCTGGCAATGCGGCTTCGCTCTTGCAAACTTTCCATGTAGGAATTTGTCGTTTGGATAGCCGTTTCAAGACGCTGCTCGGTGATTTCGTTTGCGAAGTTGTTTACGCTTATGGCTGTGTATAAAATAATTGCAGCCACAAGCAGGGTCAAAATGCCGACGCTTGGAATGATAATCTTGCTTTTTAAGCTTTTGAACATTTGAAAATCCTCCTTGAAATTTGACTTATTTGCTACCAATTGGCAAAAAAATACAATAATATCCATTTGCCAAAACTTTTACATGATTATACAGCAAAATTCAACAATAGTCAATATGAATTTTAACACAAATTTTCATAAATTTGGTTTAGAAAAGTTTTTCTTGACAAACATCTTCTATGGTGGTATAATACCTAAAATATTTTACATAAAATTTTTTATATAAAATATTTATAGTATATGGAAAGGGGGCTCTACGTGTTAGAGAAGAACTTTGAAAGCTTATATTTGATGTTTCGTTCCAACTATTATAAGCGGTTTATTGAGGAAATTGGGGTGAAGGAGGGGAGCCTTAGTGCTACCGAAAGTTATTGTGTGGAGATTATATATCTGCTTGATAAGCCGACGGTTTCGGATTTTGCGCAGTTTTTAAACCTTTCTGTGCCCAATGCGAATTATAAAATCAACAGTTTGGTAAAAAAAGGATATGTGGTAAGAGAGCAATCAAAAAAAGACCTTAGAGAGCAGCACCTTTCAGTCACAGATAAATTTCTTGATTATTACGGCTTAAATGACGCCTTGATAGCTCATTTGATGAAGCGGATTAGGGAGACATTTTCTCCTGAGGATTTGGAGGTTGTTGAGGGTATGATTGGGCGCATTGTTGTACTTATGCGAGAAGGTGCTGACCAAGTTGAGGGCAAAATTAACTAATTTTAGGAGGTAACACATGTTTCAATTAATTTCAGATGGTGGTTGCGATTTTACCAAAGAGGAAGCGGCACAGCTGGGTGTGGAAATTATCCCGTTTTTCGTGTCTTTTGACCAATCGACCTTTTTAAAAGAAGGCGTAGATATTAGCAAAGAGGACTATTTTAAGCGTCTTGCAGAGGATAAGAGCATTTTGCCAAAAACATCCCAGCCAAACCCGCAAGACTGCATTGACCATTACGAGCCGTACTTAAAAGCAGGCAAGGATTTAATTGTGCTTACAATTTCTTCTAAGCTTAGCGGAACGCACAATTCAGCCACTTTAGCCGCCGATATGATAAGTGACGATTATCCTGACAGAAAAATTATCGTGGTTGACTCCCTAAACGGCAGCGCAGGGCAAAACCTGATTTTGCGTGAGATGGTCAAAATGCGGGATGCAGGCTTTACAATCGACAAAATTGCCGAGCTTGCAACAGAGGTTATTAAAACCACAAAGCTTTATTTTACACCAGGCAATTTAGAGTTTCTAAAGCGCGGCGGCAGGGTGGGACCGACTACCGCTCGTGTTGGCGGGCTTTTGGGGCTGCACCCCATCTTGCATGTTGTGGACGGTGCTGTTGACCAGCTGGACTCTGTGCGCAGTAAAAATAAATACAGCCAGCTGGAAGAAGGTGCCATAGCGGCTCTAAAAGGCTCGCAGGATGTTAGTGTATGTATTGGGCAGATTTCTAACGAAGCGGTGGCTACAAGCTTCAAAAACAACATGGAAAGCGAGCTTGGCATTAAAATTGAAGCCCCCATAGTGAGCGTGGGTGCGGCAATTGGCTCGCATATAGGGCCTGGCTCGCTGGTTGTGGCATATTGCAAAAAATACGAGGCTTTGAAAAAATAGGAGGGCGACAATATGAACATGTGGTTTATAATTGCCCAAATTCTGGGCGTAATAACGATTGGTTTTGAATTTGCATCATACCAAATAAAAGATAAGACAAAATATTTTCTTGTAACAGGAATTGGCAGCTTTTTTTGGGCGACAATGTTTGTTGCAATCGGGCTTGCCACAGGCATGAGCACCCAAATTTCGCTGATTGTGGCTGCCACATACTCCACAGTCAGAAACCTTGTCTTTTGGCGCACCTTTGCCAAAAACACCCCAAAAAGCCGTGAGTTTGGCGTAAACTTCCTGCTGTTGATGATACTGATTGCCCTTGTTGCAGGCACAATGGCAGTGCTGCAGGCACCGCCTGAGGTCAGATGGCTGCATGTTATCGGCATGATTGCCGCCCTAAGCTTTGTGGTTGGGCAGTATATGCCTGGTGTGCATGCTGTGCGCATAACTGTGGTGTTCTACGCAATTGCGGTATTTGCCACCCAAACCCCCCTCAACATCCTCTACGGCGACTTCCGCTGGAATATCATGGGAATGCTAATCGAATCCGCCAAAGTTGTGTCTGTTATTGTATTCTACATCCGCCTATCAAAAGACCCTAAACGACCAGCACTGCAATTTGATAAACCCTAACATAGCAGTTTTACCTTGCGTAGTCCTTGCGACTGCTCCAAAGTCCGCTTGAAACCGCGGCACTTTGGCTTGCGCAAGGACAACGCAAGCTACAAACGCTATAATCAACCAAAAATGACCCCAATTGCGGGGTCATTTTTTAATGGGAGAGACTTTCGTTTGCTAGTCTAGATTGCGCTGTGAGTGAAAGAAACAATTGCTCCAAGCGGAATTTCAGTTACCGCGCCTAGGAAGTTGCCCCAGCCGCCAAAGCCGCCAAAGCCGCCGCAAGAGCCGCCGCCCCAGCTGTAGCCGTAGTCAAAACCAGTACACGCGCTGCCAATTGGGCACGCAGGCGGTGCGCCAATGCGAGTGATGAGCTTTACAACACATTCATCTACACAAGCAAGAACCCCTGTGAAACCAGAGCCAGCCGTTGTTAAGTAAAAGCTAAATTATTATAGCTTTTGCGCATCTTCAAACTCTTTTCTGGTAATAATGGCTGGATGGGCGTTTTCAACCCTTGTCCAGTTTTCTTTGGGCACAGAGACCTGACAGCCGCCCACGGACGTCATAACAGTTTTGTTTGCCACCGCCGTGCCTGTGTAACATTCATGCCCTATAACCTCCCGAATATGGCTCTGCTTCCAAAAAGCCAAAGCGGGCTGGCGGCTGCGGGCTTTGTACGCACCGCGGGTTGGGATGCCCTGCTCATTCAGAATTTCAGCAATCTCTTTGGCTTTTTTGCCCTGAATTGCCATGTCAAAAATCATACGGACAACATCAGCCGCCACAGGGTCAATCTCCAGCTTATTTTTGTTTGCAGGAGACTTTTTGTAGCCATAAACAGGCACCGAGCCTGCAAACTCCCCGCGCTTTTTTTTAGCATCCAAACCGGTTTTGGACTTTATGGACTGGTCTTTGGCGTATATGTCATTGATAAGGGATTTTAGGGCAATGTCCATATCATCAGCTGCTTTGTTTATGCTGTCATAATCATCATTCACTGAAATCATGCGAACCCCATAAAACGGAAAGATTTGTTCAAGATAACTGCCCAAATCAATATAGCTTCGTGAGAATCTTGAAAAGTCTTTGACGACAATGCAGGTAATATCGCCGCGCTTTGCGGCGTCAAGCATTTTGCCGGCGGCAGGGCGGTTAAGGTTTGTCCCAGAATAGCCATCATCACAAAACTCCAGCCTTTGGAGCTTATCTAGGCTCGGGTGTTTGTCCAAAAACCTATTAAGCAGCTCCCGCTGACCCTTTATGCTGTTGCTCTCGCCACCGCCTAGGGCGTCCTCCTTTGACAAACGCATATAAAGCGCGATTTTAGCCATAATCTCTCCATCACAATAATTTGCCAACAGCTTCAAAAGTTTCCCTATCAATTATAGCCTCGTGCATATCGGGCACATTCACCCATTCGTCAGGACCTGTGCGCCTGTGCTTCAAGCCTTGGTACAGCCGCTGTTTGCTTTTGCCTTGGGACACATAGCCCATATATACAGGATTTTGCAGCATCTTAATAATAGTTTGCCGCTGCCAAATGACACCTGCATTGCGCCCGCTTTTCAAAATGCCCTTTTCAAACCGGTATTTGTTAGGGGCGGATATGCCCAGAGCGTTGAGTTTGCGGGCAATGCCGGCAGAGCTCATCCCCTCAAGCTTCCAGCGAAAAATATCCTGCACCACAGGGGCGGCTACAGGGTCAACCACCAGCTTGCCCCTGTGTTCAGGGCATTTCAAATACCCATATGCGGCATGAAGCCCGATAAACTCACCTTTTTGCTGACGCATTTCCACAGAAGCTCCAGTCTTTCGCGAAATGTCCTTTGCATAAGTAGAGCTCATCAGGCTCTTTAACGAAATAAGAAGGCTGTCATAACCACCCGCAGGGTCGTGGTTGTCATAGCCATCATTCACCGATATAAACCTTAAACCCATAAACGGAAAGATTTTATCAAGATAATTCCCAGTTTCAATATAGCAACGCCCAAACCTAGACAAATCCTTAACAACAACACAGCCTATATCGCCCTTTTTGGCAGCGTCCATCATATTCTCAAAGCCCTCGCGCTCAAAATTGGTGCCTGTTTGCCCATTATCCTGAAAAACAGCCACAAGCTGCAAGTCCGCCTGCCTATCTATATACTGTCTAACAAGCTCAATCTGAGATCGG
>Ga0209755_10001647_pt1 | contig 33815 bp, 23 predicted proteins | sample TergutCo191P1_FD_187301 | JGI IMG/M metagenome (GOLD analysis project Ga0209755, IMG submission 187301) | Cornitermes sp. P1 segment gut microbial communities from Petit-Saut dam, French Guiana - Co191P1 (SPAdes) (version 2) | ecosystem: Host-associated > Arthropoda: Insects > Digestive system... | reverse complement strand
AGAAGAACAAAAACAGCTAGGTTGGTCGGCAAAGCGGGAGCTTGCCAAAATAAACTACCACATTCACACTTCAGCAGTTAAACACAACCTTGTGCCGGCCACACTCACGCCACAGCAGACTTCCATTGTTTACGCCAGTGAAGGCGATGTTTTGAATGTTGCTCTTTTTGGGATGACTGCAAAGCAGTGGCGGGATAAAAACGCTAATTTGAAGGGGAATATAAGGGATTATGCTTCTATAAACGAGCTGATTTGCCTTTCAAATATGGAAACCATAAATGCTGTGCTGATTAATGAGAAGGTTCCGCAGAAAGTGCGGTTGATTAAATTGAATGGCATTGCTATTCAGCAGATGAGAGTGCTGAATGACGTGGAAAGGAAGGTTTTGAGGTAGTGAAATTTTCAAAATAGGAGCTTTTATGAACAAAAAGGAAACCATTAGCGTGCAGGGAACGGAGATTGTTCTTTTCAAAAAAGAACAGGAGGATTATATTTCGCTTACGGATATAGCCAAAGTTCGTGATATGGAAGAATCATCTCAAGTTATAAGTTTATGGCTGAGAACTTACAGCACTATTGAGTATCTTGGATTATGGGAAATGCTAAACAATCCAGATTTTAAACCCCACATTTATGAGGGGTTTAAAAAAGAGTCGGCTAAACCACATTTTTGGATGTCGGCACAGAAATGGATTAATGAAACAAATGCTGTTGGCATTATTTCAAAATCTGGTCGCTATGGCGGCGGTACTTTCGCTCATTCGGATATTGCATTTAAATTTGCAGCTTGGATCTCTGCTGAATTTGAATTATATCTTATAACCGAATTTAAACGTTTAAAGATAGAAGAACAAAAACAGCTAGGTTGGTCGGCAAAGCGGGAGCTTGCCAAAATAAACTACCACATTCACACTTCAGCAGTTAAACACAACCTTGTGCCGGCCACACTCACGCCACAGCAGACTTCCATTGTTTACGCCAGTGAAGGCGATGTTTTGAATGTTGCTCTTTTTGGGATGACTGCAAAGCAGTGGCGGGATAAAAACGCTAATTTGAAGGGGAATATAAGGGATTATGCTTCTATAAACGAGCTGATTTGCCTTTCAAATATGGAAACCATAAATGCTGTGCTGATTAATGAGAAGGTTCCGCAGAAAGTGCGGTTGATTAAATTGAATGGCATTGCTATTCAGCAGATGAGAGTGCTGAATGACGTGGAAAGGAAAATTTTGAAGTGAATTTCCCAATCTACGCCCATTGCTTCGCTATGGACGGAAAACAGGCGTGTTATGGAGATAATGTAGAAAACTTCTGAACTGCTACCCCGTCAGCTAACATGATTTTCGCCAAATACACTCCTCCGGCATAAGACGATGCTCCCCACGCAACTTCCGAAACTGGACCCGTGTGGCTGAACACGTGCTTTCCCGAAAGAGTGTAGATGCTAAGAGAGGTTATGGTTTTGCCAGCCGCCGCTGAAAATAACACCTTTCCCGACCTTTGGCTAACCAAAACGCCAGAATTTTGCATAACGCCTTGGGCAGAAAACTGCTTCACGCTCGTTATGAACTTGCTCGTGTCTGCTGGCGCCACTTTGGAAACTATGTAGGCCAATGCGCCTAGCAAACCGGCATTGTAATCTATGCCGCCCTCAGCTTGCTCATAATTGTTTATATTGTCCGCATAACCTTCAGATGTCCAGGAACCCCCAACTAAAAATCCGTGATATTTGTTTCTTTCAGGGATGGTCACATCATTTATAGTATTGTTGTCGTTGAGATACACATTCACATGATGCGGCTGCTTTACCTCTTTTTCGCAACCCTTGCAAAAGCCAACCAAAAATGACTGCTTAGCTTTGTTGCTACCAAGAATATAATCTATCTGGTCATAAATAAACTGATCATATTCTTCTGAGCCAACGGCAGCGGAATAAAGAGCGGCAACAAAAGCGTGGTTTGCCGGATAGCGAAGCGCAGACCAGTTGTCCAAACCCTCTTTCAAAACTTTTTCCTCATTTTTTGTACCTGTAGCGTATCTGTTCGCAAATGAAGTACGCATCCACGAAAGCTGAGCAGCTCTCTCGTCAGGGAGTGTCATCGCAAGCGCATAAGGCGCTAGATCATGAGCGGTTCCATAATCAAGAGCCCACCAGTGATTTACTCTTGCGCTTCTGTTTTCTGCAATATCATCCATATAAGCAGCTTCGCCCGTTGTTTTATACATCTCTGCGGCGGCAGTCAAAAATATCGTGGTGGGATTGTTGCTGTCATATATATTATAACATGGAGAGCCATCACACGTTGATGCAGACGGAGCCTTTTTATCTTTGCGAGGTTTGGCATAAGCGTAGGCATTCTTTGCGTGCCTTAAACACAAGTCAGCATAAGCGGCATCGTATTTGCGATAGACTCTTGACATTTTTGCAAGAGCCGCTGCCGCAAAAGAAGCCATGCGCCCATCATCGGGATTTTTTTGCACTGCACGAGGTTCGCCACCCTGGTTAACAGGCTGAGTTGACATTTTGCCTGCGGTGACCCAGGTGGAGTGGTCGTATTCAGCGGTGCCTTTTTCGTAGTAAAAAGTGTTCTCGTTTGGCGTGGCTTTGATTATCCAGTCGGTTGCGTATTTTAGCTCTTCAAGCAAATCAGGCATATCGTTGGGTTTGCCACCCGCTATGCTCCAGTCCTGCGATTGCACATAGTCGCTATAATCCAAACCGTGATAAAGGTCATGAAAGCCTTTTGGAAAAGCCTCGTAGGCTGTAGCCAACATATAAGTAGCAAAGAAGAATGTCTGCCCGAACAGCATATGGTCTCCGCAATCAAACCATCCGCCTTCAAGGTTGTAACCATTGTCAGCGTCCCTAGTAAAACTGGTTCTGTAGGCTGGATTAGAATGCTCCATAATAAGCCAGTTAGGCCCAATGCCAGACCTCTGGCCTCCATAAAATCGCGTGACCATCCACAAAGCCTCTTTGTATTGCTCAGGCTCAAAAGCCCCTTTAACTTGAGCTAAAACAGGCACTTGCCCCGCAACGCAAACAAGAATTATGAGAAATATGGCCGTACAACGCTTCATAATTTTAATATAGAAACCTACAATGCCCAAACAACCATAAACCTGTCTGGCAGCACAACCAGCGAAACTTTGCTATTCTTGTCCTTTTCAATAAAATGACGAGATACGGTTTTGCCAACCGCATAACCGAAAAGCGCACCTGCCCAGCCATCCGACAGCCAATGTATATTGGTGGAAACGCCGACAGCCATATAAGTTGCATAACCATACAAGCCTATAGCCAGCGGAATATTATCCGGGTAAAATTCCGTCAATGTTGCTGCCATTGCCCACGCCGCAGAAGTATGACCGCTGGGCCAGCCGTCAAAAGGCACTCGCTCAAAAAATCCGAACTTCCAGTCCGTGCTAAAATCTTCGTCTCTCGGCTGCCTGTCGTCACCCCAAATATGCGGCTCCCTGCGACTTGTTAGGGCTTTTATCCCTGTTGTCAAAGCGGTTGAAATCATGGTGGCTTGCGCAAGCGCAACCCCAGCGGTTTGCATTTTTGAATCTTCATTATAACGCCCGATTCCATATAAGGAAAGCGGCACAAGAACAGGGCCAATGCCACCAGTCATAACTGCCGGGGCTCCGGCACTTGGAACCCAATCATTGTTGTAAGCGTATTGCCTGAACTTCCAATCACCGCCTGTTTGAACAAGAGCGTAAGTACCGCCGACCATAAAAGCGGAATTTACTCCGTAATTAAAAATAAATGTTTTTCCTGAGTTTATAAAAATTCCATCAAAAATTCTCAAAAAAGAAACTGGCTCATATTTTACGCTGTCAATCGTTTCTGCATTTGCACAAATGAAAAGGGTAAGGATTAGTGCTGAGATTTTTGTTTGCACCTCACACCTCATCCTTCTTGCTCAGCAGCAAATACGCAGCGGGAACAATCAGCAAACTGAAAACCAAAGACACTGTTATGCCGCCAATCACCGCAACGCCCATGGGAACTCGGCTCTCAGCTCCTGCGCCAAATGCTAAGGCTATCGGCAGAAACCCGCAAATGCTTGTGAGCGAAGTCATCAAAATCGGACGCAAACGGGCTCCTGCCGCACCCGCAACAGCATGGCGAAGATCCATGCCGGCTGCACGGCGCTGATTTGCAAACTCTACTATCAGAATTCCGTTCTTCGTCACGAGACCAACAAGCATAACCAAACCTATCTGGCTGAATATGTTCAAAGTGTGACCGCCAATATAAAGAGCCACTAATGCACCGGAAAGCGCTAGCGGAACTGTTAACATAATTGTGAACGGATGCCTGAAACTCTCAAACTGCGCCGCAAGCAACATATACACAATCAACAATGCCAAGCAGAAAACCATAGCCAAGCTTCCGCTCGCTTCCATAAAATCCCGTGAAGTTCCCGTAAGCTCGGTTCTGAAACTCTCTGGCAACTCCTTGCTGATAATGCCCTGCATTTCAGTTATTGCATCTCCAAGCGCAACGCCCTGCGCAGGACTTGCGGAAATTGTCGCCGATACATAACGGCTATAATTGAAAATAGACGGAGGAACCGCACGTTCCTTTAAATCAACAAGCTGATCCAGAGAAACCAAATCTCCCCTGTTGTTTCTCAGATAAAGAGTTTGCAAAGAAGCCGGCGTAGCACGGTTTTGAGAATTTATCTCTCCCATAATCTGATACTGCTTGCCATCCTTTAAAAAATATCCATAACGCATACCGCTATACGCAAGCTGCAACGCACCCGCAACATCACGTGGCGCAATGCCAGATGCCCGCAAATTATCCCTGTTCATTTCAACATCGAGCTGCGGCCTTGTGAACTTCAAATTCACATCTGCCATAGTCAAAAGCTGGCTCTGCTGAATTTTATCCATAAGGTCGGGCAAATATTTTTTCAAAGAATCGAGCTCAGAAGCCTTAACCACAACTTGCACAGGCAAACCGCTACGTGAACCGACTCGAATTGTCTGCTCTTGCTGAATTGAAATTCTAACGCCCTCAACCTGAGACAAAATTCCTCTTAAACTGTTCGCAATCTCCTGCTGAGTTCTTTTGCGCTTTGGAGGATCAACAAGCATTATAGAAGCAGCGCCATTATTCACAGAACCGGCCAAACCCGGAGCGGTTTGCACAAGCACGCGGTCAAGTTCGGGCACATTATCCAAAATCAAATTTTCTATCACTTTCATCTTATCGCTGATAAACAAAAACGGAGCACCCTCATGAGCGGTGACCTGAACATTAACTCTGGACCGATCCTCCAACGGAGCCAATTCGCTGGGCAAATTCATAAATGCAAAAATTGCAACCGCTGCGCATATCAAAATAATCGGAATCGCAAACAACGGACTTTTCAAAATCTTTCCCAAAAACCTTGCATAAGTAGAAGAGAGCTTTTCAAAGAACGGCGCAGTCGCTGTGTAAAACCAATTGCGCTTCTCGCCCTTTTTAAGAAAACGGCTGGAAAGCATACTGCCAAGCGTAAGCGCAACAAAAGACGAAATTATCGTTGAACCGCCTATAACAACGGAAAATTCCCTGAAAAGCCGTCCCGTAAATCCCTGCATAAAAAACAGAGGCAAAAATACTGCGCACAAAACCAAAGTCGTAGAAATAACTGCAACGAAAATTTCATTGACTCCCTTAACCGCCGCTTCTCTGGTTGGCAAGCCTTCTTCCACCTTTGCGAATATATTTTCCAAAACAACAATGGCATCGTCAACTACAATGCTTATCGCAAGCACAACTCCGAGCAAAGTTAAAATATTAATTGAAAAATCCAAAATCCATATAATAAAAAACACGCCTATCAATGAAATAGGAATTGTTAGCATTGGAATTAAAGTAGTTTTAAAATCTCTGAGAAATAAAAATATAATGGCTATCACAAGCACAAACGCTATAGCAATGGTCTCTTGCACTTCAGAAAGAGCCGCTCGCACAAATTTAGTATTGTCAAAAGACGGTTGAATAACAATGGATTCCGGCAAGTCTCTGCGAAACTCATCCAAGCGGCTGAGAACTTCGTCAACTATTTTAATCTGGTCAGAGCCTGGCTGAGGAATTACCGCCAAAGAAACCATCGGTCTTTTGTTCATCCTAACCGTGTTCCTGTCATTCTCCGCTCCCAGCACAACATCTGCAACATCACCCAAGCGAACAAACTTGTCTCCATCTGCAAGCAGAATAACATTGCGAAAATCATCTTCATTTTTTAATTTTGAATACGAACGCAAATTCACAATCGCAGAAGTTCCCTCCAATTGTCCGGCAGGAAGCTCCGTATCTTCTCTGTCAAGCGCATATTTAATCGCGTCTATTGTCAAGTTTGCTCCGGCCATTCTCACCGGATCTACATAAATGCGCATCGCATATCTTTTTATGCCCCAAATTCTGACTTCAGCAACTCCGGGCACAGTCTGAATTCTTTCCTGCATTCTCGTACCCTGCTCAGTGAGTTCCAGCAAGCTCAGAACATCGCTGGCAAGCGAAAGCACAACTATTGGCGAAGAATTTGCATCCGCTTTTGAAACTATGGGAATATCGGCATTTTCCGGAAGCCAGCGCTGAGCACGAGAAACCTTGTCTCGCACATCGTTTGCAGCTTGCTCCATATTTGCGCCCAAATTGAATTCTACGGTTATATTGGATTGCTCTTCGCGCGAAGTGGACATAAGCGTGCGAATTCCGTCTATGCCGTTAATTGCAGATTCAAGAGGTTCCGTGATTTGGTTAGCCACAACTTCTGCGTTTGCGCCTGTGTATGTGGTGCGAACATCAACAATCGGCGGATCTATGGCCGGGTATTCTCGAATTCCAACTTGATATAAACCTATGGAACCAAAAAGCACAATAAGCGCCGATAACATTATCGTTAGAACGGGTCTTCTTATGCTTGTTGACGCTAAACTCAATTTGCAAGTCCTCTGTAAAATTCACGTTGTCTTTCAAAACAAGCGTCCCAGGAAAATCGCTCGGCATAAGCCCTGCCTTTTGCGCCCATGGCTCGCATTTCATCTCTATTTTTCGCAATTTCGCAAACCGCGGCAGCCAAAGCTTTGGGTGTCATCTTGTTTAAAATAATGCCTCCGCCAGATTCGCGAGCGTGCTCTGCCGCTGCTCCTGTATTTGCATTTATTAAACATTGGCCGCTTGCCATTCCTTCCAAAATAGAAAAACCAAAAGTTTCCCAACCGCTAAGGGCAAAGCCAATCTCGCAAGAAGCTGTCCATTTTGCCATTTCTTCTTTGCTTTTGATAAAACCTATGTATTTTACGTGCTTGTATTTTTTCACCGCCTGTTCAACAAGGTTTATTCTGTTTCCCGTTCCTGCAAAAACAAGCTTGGGTTCAAGACCCAACTTTTCGCAAATAATGGGATATGCGTTCAGCAAAAGCGATAGCCCTTTTTCGTTGCAGGAGCGATGCGGGAAAAACATTGTTAATCTCTCTGGCTCTCCGCTCTTCAATTCTTCAACGAGAAGCTCGTTTTTTTGATTTGGGCAAAAAAGAGATGAATCTATGCCAAGCGGCAACCATTGCAAATTCTGCAAACCGTGAGCGTCCATTCTTTGCATAACTTCCTTGCAGGAAACCTGTATGCCTTTATAATTTTTGAACTGATGTCTTGCATAAGCCCAGGCCAGCGATTCCATTCTTTTCGCTAAGAATGAATTTATCTTTTTGAACGGGCGGTAAATATACGTAACCGGAAAATCCGCATGCCAAAAACCCGTTAACGCAGGTTTGCTCTTTGAACTTTCGCAAGCTCTGCGCACCGCTGCCGGAAGAACGTATGGGGAACCAACTTCCATTATATCCGCATTATATTTGTCTATGTAGGGTTTGATTTTATTTGCGCTGTAGATAAAACGGTATTCCCACCATTTGCCTGGAACCTTTAGTGCTTTAACGTGTTCTATGGTTAATGTCGGAGATATTTCTTCAGTTCTGTTGCAACTGTCTTGCATTAAAAAAACGAGTTTGAATTCATCCTGTTTTTTTTGGTAATACTCCATTTTTTGCATATGGTAATGGCGAACGCCGCCACCGCTAGGTGACCAAAAATTGTTTATATCCAAAACTACCTTCATGGGGCAGGCGTTATTTTTTCTTTGCTTTTTTTGCAGGTTTCTTAGGCGTTGCAACTTTTTTTGATTTAACCGCTTTTATCGCTTTTATGGCTTTTGCCAGTTTTGTTGTTTTCTTTGCTTTTGCTGGTTTTTTATTTACCGAGCGGCCGCATTTGACTGGACTGCTATGGGGGGCAGCCCCTGCTGTTGGCGCAGGTTTAGTTTTTTTTACGTATTTTCCTATCAGAACGCCTTTCGCCATATCGTCTGCTCTTTCGTTCCATTCATCGCCGCCATGCCCTACCACTTTTTCAAAGCTTGCCCATACCTTTAGATCGGCTATTCTGTTTACGTATATTTGCGATACAGCGCTGTTGGCTTTCCATTCGCCTGTAGCCCAGCTTTCAACGCCTTGATAATCATAGCAGATTGTTCCTTTCAACTGCTTTTTTGCCAAGAATTCCATGGCTTTCCAAGCGGCATAAAGCTCGCCGTCTATGTTTCGGCTCGCAGCCGGATGCGGAGTTATACCAAAATCATGGGCAATTTCAACCCCATTGTCCACCGCAACCCAAGACCAGCCAGCATACTCGCTTGAAGGCATAAAAGAACCGTCCACATAAACGCGAAGTCCTTTCTTCACGGTTTTCTTTCCGGTAATCCAAGCTTGCGCATCTTCCATTTGCACGAAAGACTTGTATTTTACGCCTGGCTTTCCCATGACACGTTTTTCGCAATCCGGCCAGCTGTAGCCAATCCAGTGCGTTCCATCTATAAATTTTGCTGCATAAATTTTCGGCATAGCAGGGAATATAGAAATTAATAGTTATAGCTATCTTGAATACTAGAAGCGCTCAAGCGGACATCCGGCAAATCCAAAACATAAATGGCAAAGCTCCACCCTGGGGCTGCGCCTGTCGGTCGCCAGTTGAAATCCATTTTCCAACAATGAAGCTCTCGGTAAAATTGCAAGGAATGAGATGTGAACTGCCCTTCTTCAAACGAATATTGCGAAGAATACTGCAAGTTCCACTTTCTGCTCGGATAAATAGAAGCAGACAGCATGGCTAAATGCCTGTAATCATCCCTGAAAGTATTTTTGCCTACCCTTGTGCTTGAAAAAGAAAAGCTATAATCAACGGCTGCATTCCAGACTTTATTCTCATATTTGCCGTTTTTGGAAGGAAGCCCTGCGTTGAAGTCTCCATACCAGGAGAATCTGCGATTTAAACTATAGTTCCAGCTTGTAAGCTGAGGAAAGCGGACCTTTTGCCTATCCTCCTCAAAAAGATGATAAACATTATGCGTGGTATATACCGTGAAAATATAGCTCTCCAAAAATTGAATTCCGAAAGTGGAGTTTATGGGAGACCACTGAAAAGAATCCGCTGCAAAGTTATAAGATGTGGAATGCGAAGTTGTTAATAATCTGAGGTTTTTGCTATAATCGTCCGGATCTGCGTTTTCATCCGCTTCCTCCAGGTCTGCCAGCAAATATTTTATGTCAAAATCATTGCCCAAACGGAAGCTCACAGTTTTCTGCTCTATTTGATAAGCTCTTTGCCCCAATATCGGATGCGGCGAGAATCTATAATTGGTATCCAATTCTGGCGCATAAGTATATCCTACAGTCGGGGAAAGGGTATGGCGAACTCCGGTAAACCTGCCCCACTCCGGAAGCCATATTCCGTATAATTTTGTTGCGACATCCAGCTTGAAATTATATCCTAAAAAATGCTGACCCCACTCATCCTTGGAAGGATCAAAAGCGTAGCGGCTTTTATCGTAAGTGGTATCAACATATTCCCTTGCCGTCCAGTCTCCTGATAAATTCACCGATGGAGTTACATTCAAAACATCAAAAAGGGTTCCCGTGTAGTTAAACGAAAGATTATGCGAAAGACCTGTGTGATAAGCTGTTGTGTCCACGGCATACACCGTATCGGGAGCCCTTTGTACATAATGGTTGAAACGATTATTATATGAGTAATTTATTTTTTCCCAAAACGGCGGTTCTATTCTTTCCCCGGACATATCAGATTCAAACATAGGACCGGAAGCTCTGAACTGAACATCCGGAACCTGCCGCCGCAAAAGACCGGTGCTTAAATTGTATTCCTGCCTTGTTTTAATCGTGATGTTTTTATTATCGCCAATCTTCTGATAATATGTCATCTCCGCATTTGCCTGCTGATCCAAAACGGTTTTTTCATCTATGCCGTTTGATTGTCTCAAGTCTCGCCTTGAAACAAATGAACCTTCGCCGTTAAGAGTTTTGCTGCGATCCGGCGTTATGTTTTGCGAATGTCTAAAGCGTATATCATAATCTTCCCAAAGCGTTCCATCGTTCCAATAGCCTGTTGCATTTATATAGCCGTCCAGCACATATCTTTTATTATAGCGAAATTCCTCATTCAAACTGCTTTTGCTAAAATCCGCAGCGCTGCCTTCCAAAACATTTGCGTAAAGCATAGCATCCCAGTAATCATTAGGAGCGTAATAAAAACCGAGATTGTTCATAAAAAAGCCCTGAGACTGATCTCCTCCGAACTTCGGAGTCAAAAGACCAGAGCGTCTTCCGCTTTTCATTGGAGAAACCATAAGCGGCAAAACCGCAACCGGAACCTCGCCCATATTCAAAACCACGGGCCGAGCAGTTACGCTTTCTTTGGGCTTGAGCACCATTCGTCTGCCGTAAAATGAATAATGCTGATGCTCAGGATTTGAGCAGGTTGAAAAATCTCCTCTCTCAATAAGAAATCTCTGTTCTTTCAAAGTATCTGCGCTTTGGATTGTCACCGCTCTTATAACAGTCCCGTTGAACTGCTGATTATCCATGTAGCTTGTGCCATAAACTATTTCTCCTATTTTAGTGGACATATTGTATTTCATTTTATAAGAAGCGAGCGTTGGCTGCGAAGTTTCCCTGAAAATTGGATTTCCTATAACCTCCACTACTTTTTCGCTTTGGCTATATACAACTGTATCTCCGCTGAGCAGTGCGGTGCGATATTTAAGCTGAGCCTTGTTGTTAAGGTTGAAAGTTTTGGACAACACATCGTATTCCAAATCAACTGCACGGTATTCCAGCGTATCGCTTGAACCATCTTCTATCATCCAACCGCCGCTCGAAGTTTGCACAGTATCTTCCGGCAGTTCTCTTTCTTCCAGTTCAAATTGAAAAAAATCCTGCGAATACGTGAGCGTACAAAAAAACAGGATTAGAATAAAAGGCATACTTTAATCCTGCAAACACCGCACGGAGAAGAAGTAAGTCTTATCGCCGTAGCTCCAGCGAATGTCATCAACATCGTTTAATACGCTACGGCCAAAAGCGTAGGTATTGCTGCCTTCGCCGGCACTCCACCATAAGCCAGCAGAGCCAGTGCCATAAAAGCTATTGCCATAACCATAGCCGCCCAGCGTGGCCGAAAAGCCATCGGCCTCCTTCAAATACTTGCCAGCCGTATTGCTGCTATAAGGGCTTATGGTATCGGAGACGTTTACAGTGCCGTTTATTTCGTCAACATAATAGAGCAAAGCGTCCCAGTCCGCATCGCTTGGAATATGCCAGCCTTCCGGGCAAATGCCACGGTGGTATGGATACTGTATTTGGCTTGCGCAGGAATTGGAATTGCAGCTAGACGGAAGCGCCATTGCCGCAGCCCAATTATACAAGCGTCCGTAAGCATCGCAAGTTGAATCGTTGCCGCATTTGCTGCCGCCAACAGCATAATTCAAATTTTCAGACATCCAGATTTGGGTACCTATGGCAACAGTATTGTAAGTCTGCCCGCTGCAAGTAACAGTTCCTTCTCCAATTGCCGTATTTTCGCAAGGGTTGATATTGCCGCTGCCAGCTTCATTGTCATTTGAAGAGCAGGCGATAAGAATAAGAAGTATAGCGCAGATACGAATCATTAGGGGCAATGTAGAAAATCCAGCCGATGCCGAATGACATTTTTTGTATATTAATAAAAAAGGATTTCCGGGAATATATGCCCACACCGACTGCAAAATTTCTCGCAAGCCTGCTTCGCAATTACATACTGCGAACAGGCAAAGACTGGAATTCAGCGGCAAAAACTTATGACCAAAAAGTAGCATTGCGAGAAGATTTTAAACCAGAATTTCTGGTAGGCAATTCAACGCAGCACAAAAGAATTTTGAGCTTATACCTGCACTGGCGGCACTCCGCAGGGCTTGCCCCGGAAAGAGATATGCTTGCAGGGCAAGAAGACGGCGATCGAGATGCGCCCCTCTGCGAACCGCTCCCCCATGCTGTTTTAATACACAATTTGCGCTCCGCATACAATACCGGCTCAATCTTCAGAACCGCAGACTGCTTTGGCTTTTCTGAGGTAAATCTCTCTGGGTACACGCCAAGCCTGGAACATCCTGCCCTCAAAGGTACCGCAAGAGGCTGCGAAACCTGGCTCAAAAGCCGTAGATGGGAATGCCCCTTAGACTGCATAAATTTCTACAAAGAGCAGAATTACGCCGTAATAGCCCTGGAAACAGGCGGAACAGACATAAAAGCCTTTGAATGGCCAGAAAAATTCCTAATTCTGGTTGGAAACGAAGAATTGGGCATAGCAAAGGAGCTGCTGGACCAGTGCGATAGCAAAATCTCAATACCCATGCAGGGCAGAAAAGCCAGCCTGAACGTGTCTTGCTCGTTTGCGGTGGCCGCAGCCTTAAAGTCCAAATGAAAAATTTCTATATTTTAGCCCTCTTTTGTGAGGTTATGTTTTGAACAATGCAACAGTTAAACGCGCTGCCGACAATGCAAGAATCTTGTCTGCGGCAATGGTACAAAAAGCCAAGTCCGGGCACCCAGGCGGTGCAATGGACTCTACGGAGTTTTTTACCATTTTATTTGGAGAATTCTTAAGATCCAACCCTAAAGACCCCTATTGGCGAGCACGAGACAGATTTTTTATGGACCCCGGACATATGTCCGCAGCGTTCTATTCGGCGCTTTGTTTCACAAAAAGGCTAACTACGGAAGATTTAAGCAATTTTAGACAGCTAGGCAGCCATACTCCAGGACACCCGGATTTGGACGTGATAAGAGGCGTAGAGAATACCTCCGGCCCGCTCGGACTTGGGCATGCTTTGGCCCTCGGCTCCGCTATTGCAGAGAGAATTCTGGTAAATCGCTTTGGAAAACTGTTTGAGCATAAGACTGTCTGTCTCTTATCCGACGGCACCGTTCAAGAGGAAATTGCCTATGGCGTTGGACGCATGGCAGGGCATTTAAAGCTCTCAAACCTCATATTTTACTTTGATTCCAACGGGATTCAGCTTTCAAGCCCAACCAACGAAGTTATGAGCCACAGCGTAGCCGCTCAATACGAGGCATGGGGTTGGCGAGTTTACAGCATAGACGGCCACAACCCGGACGAACTCAGAAAAGCATTTACGGATGCCTACTCGGAAACCGACAAGCCTGTTATTATAATAGGCAACACCACCATGGGAAAAGGCATTAAAGACGGAGAAAATAAACCATTTGAGAACAAGGTTTCCACGCACGGACAGCCTATAGATGCGGCTGGCGCTTCTACCAACAACACCATTGCAAGCTTGGGCGGAAACCCGGAAAATCCTTTTGTAGTTTGGCCCGAAGTTGAAGAGGCTTTTAATCTGCGCCTTAAGGATTTGCAAAAAGAAGCCGATGGCTGGCAAGGCAGATTTGAAACTTGGAAAAAGGTTTATCCTAATTTGGCAAAAGAATTGGAAGATTGGCAGAATAACAAGGCTCCAGTTTTGGATTTATCTGCAATTCCGCAAAAACAGGGCGTTGCAACAAGGGTAAATTCCGGTGCAATTCTCTCTTGGCTTGCAGACAATCAAAAAAATATGGTAGTCTCCTCTGCAGACCTTTCTAACAGCGATAATACGCAAGCATTCCTGGATAAAACAGGAATTTTCAAACCAGGCGATTTTAGCGGCGCATTTTTGCAGGCCGGAGTTGCGGAACTCACAATGGGTTCGGTTATGTGCGGCATTGTTTTGCACGGAGAATTCACAGCGACTTGCGCTACATTCTTTGTGTTCAGCGATTATATGAAGCCCATTATGAGGCTTGCATCTCTAATGGCGTTGCCTGTTAAATTCCTGTTCACTCACGATAGCTTCAGGGTTGGCGAAGACGGCCCAACCCACGAGCCTATTGAGCAAGAAGCCCAGGTTCGCTTGCTTGAAAACTTGACTTTGCCCAGCGGCAAGCCTGCTATGCTGGTCCTCCGCCCTGCGGATGCAACAGAAACAACGCTCGCTTGGGAAATGGCTATGGCAAACGGCAATAGCCCAACAGCTTTTATATTGTCCAGGCAAGTTATGCCGCCTTTGGAGAATCCGCATTCAAAGGCAAATGCCGCTGGATACATTGTGCAATACGCAGAAAATCCGGATATAACATTTGCCGCCAACGGTTCCGATGTTTATCTGTGCTGCCAGGCTGCGAACATTTTACGGAACGAAGGTCTTTCCATACGCGTAATAAGCGTTATGAGCCCAAGGCTTTTCGCAGATTTGCCGCAGAATGAACGTGAAGCTTTGATTCCTCGCTGGGGAGCAGCCTTTGCTGTTTCCAGCGGCGTGCCTTCTGTGTTCACGCCTGTTGTGGGGCCGCTTGGCCGTTCATGGGGGTTGGCTGAGTTTGGAAAATCTGCGCCATTCCCGGTTTTGGAGAAAGAATTTGGCTATACGCCGGAAGCTGTGGCAGAGAAGGCTCGAAACTATTTGGCTGAATACAGAGAGATGCGGAGAGAGCTATGCTCATAAGTTTCTTGAAAAAAGAAGAGGGAGAAGATGGGCCTCAGTCTAAATTTATGGGCAAGGGAGATATAATCTTCTTGCTTGTTGTAGGCGGGCTTATCGGAGGTTTTTGGTATTACAACAAGAGCACCAAAGAACAGACTTACAATCACTATGCAAAGTGCGATGCTCTGTTTTTTGAAGACAATCTGAGCGATGCCAAGAAGTGTTATGAAGAAGACGCTTTGAAATTGAATTATCGTTTGGATAGTTTGGATTCAATTGGTTCAAACAGAATTGAAAAAATAGAGTCTCTTTTGGAGGGAGATGCTTTGTTTTTTGCAGACAGCCTTGGCGAAGCGAGGCGTTGTTATGAAGCAGCGCTGAGGTTAGGCACAGAAGCTGTTAGCGAGGGCAGAGTTAAGAGAGTGGATAGCATTTTAAGCGCAGTTTCAAGCGATTAAACCTTCCAATAATTGCAGTCTAGCAAATACGCCAGCAATTCCTTGCCTTCCGCATTCTGCGAAAGTTCTTCAACCATCGGCAAATAACGGCGCATTCTCTCGTTTTGCTTTTGGCCCAGAAATCTGCGCTCCCTGTCCAGCTTCGCTTCCGCTCGCTGGCGAATGCGGCTGGCAAGCTCGTCTTCGTTTATGGGAGACATCTTTATAAAGTTTATGCCAAAATCTGCGGCTGTTTTTTGAATCTCAATTTCTTCAACAGGAGTGATTAGGGAAATGGCAAGGCCGCTTCTGCCAGCTCTCGCCGTGCGACCGCTGCGATGAACATAAACCTCGTGATCGCTTGGATGGTCGTAAACAATAACATGCGTAACATGGCTAACATCTATGCCGCGCGCTGCAACATCCGTGCATATCAAAAGCTTCAAAGCGTTTTGCCTGAATTCGCCCAAAACCTTTTCCCGCTCAGCCTGAGAAATATCTCCGGAAAGAGCTTTCACAGGAAAACCGTAATCGCGCAAAACCTGTTCCAGATATGCAATGTCTTTTTTCATATTGCAAAAAATCATGCAGCTTTCCGGATTTTCCCACTCCAGAATTTTAATCAGCAGAGAATCTTTGCTCATGGCTTCAGAAGCGTAATAGCGATGCTCCAGATTTTTCGCTATAACCTGATCGTATGAAAGAGAAAGGAAATCTGCGTTCTGGCGCTGAAATTCTCTTGCAAGGCTTTTCACAGTCTGGGGAATTGTTGCGCTGAACATTGTGCAGGAAATCTGTTTTGGCAAGTAGCGGCGAATTCGCTGCATATCGGGATAAAAGCCCATGCCAAGCATTTCGTCTGCCTCGTCCATAATCAAATCCCGAACGCTTCCAAAATCTATGTTGCCACGCTGAGCGTGGTCCAGCAAACGGCCCGGCGTTGCCACTATTATATGCACACCGGTTCTCAATGCGCGAATTTGATTTTCAAAACCTACTCCGCCAAAAATTGCGCAGGAGCGAATGCCAATATTTTTGGAAAGTTTTTCTGCCTCGCCGTGAACCTGCAGCGCAAGCTCGCGAGTGGGAACCAGAATAAGAACCTGAGGAAAAATATGCTCTGCAACTATCACCTGCAAAATAGGCAGCAAAAACGCTCCGGTTTTCCCGGAACCTGTTTTGGACTGAATAAGCATATCCCTGCCTTCAAGCATATATGGAATAGTCTTTTTCTGAACAGGCATCAACTCGTTCCAGCCGAGTTCCTTAACCGTTTCCCTCAAACCCTGAGGCAAATCTTCAACGGAATAATCCGGCAGTTTATTTTCCGGTTCTTTTATTTTAGAGGGCGTTGCAAAAGGAGAGTCGCTATCCATTACTGTATATCCACCAAAATGCTTTCATCTCTTTTTGCGCCAATGGAAATCATCCCTATTTTAACGCCAGCAAGTTCGGAAAGTCGTATTAAATATTTTTGCGCATTCTCTGGCAAATCGTTCCATGAACGGCACTTGGAAGTGGAACATTCCCAGCCCGGCATGGTTTCATAAACAGGCTCGCAAAGAGCTACCTGAGCCAGGCTATTTGGAAAATGCAAAACTTCGCGGCCTTCAATTTTATAGTCCGTGCAGATTTTTATTTCCTTAAAGGTATCCAGCACGTCAAGCTTGGTTATGGCCAAATGAGTCAAGCCGTTCACAGCGGCAGCCTTGCGAACAACGGGAGCATCAAACCATCCGCAACGCCTAGGCCTTCCGGTGGTGGCTCCATATTCTCCGCCAATGCTGCGAAGTTTTTCGCCAATTTCGTTTTGAAGTTCAGTTGGGAAAGGCCCGTTGCCCACCCTTGTGGTGTAGGCTTTCACAACGCCTATCACCTGCTCTATTGCCGTTGGTCCAACTCCGGAACCACAGCTTGCATAGCCAGCTACCGTGTTAGAAGAAGTGACAAAAGGATAAGTTCCATGATCCACATCTAAAATAGTTCCCTGCGCGCCCTCAAAAATAATCTGCTTTTTCGCTTTTAAGCTCTCTTGCAAATAAGGAGAAATATCGCAGATATAAGGTCTCAACTGCTCGCCAAGCTCTAAATACTCTTTTATAACGGGTTCCGAGTCTATGGCCTCGGCTTCAAACATTTTTTTGAATTCCTCGTTCCTGAACCCGGCTATATCCTCTATGCGAGGTCTTAAATCCTGTTCGCTCAGCAAATCGCCGACCCTCACCCCGTGCCTGTTCACCTTGTCACTGTAACAGGGACCAATGCCTCTGCCTGTAGTTCCAATGGCAGACTTTCCGGCTTTGGCTTCCTTCAATTTATCGCAAGCTATGTGCCAAGGCAGCACAACATGGGCATTTTCAGCTATTAAAATTCGGTTTTCAACGGAAATACCCTTTGAAATAAGGTCTTTTATCTCTAAAATCGCCTGTTTTGGGTCAAAAACAACGCCGTTCCCTATGATGCAAATCTTGTTTGCATGCATTATCCCGCTTGGAATAAGGTGAAAAATAAACTCTTTGTCGTCCACTTTTACCGTATGGCCGGCATTAGCGCCACCCTGAAACCTGACTATTATATCTGCATATAATGTTAAAAAATCAACGATTTTGGCCTTGCCTTCATCGCCCCACTGCGAACCTACAATCACTCTATTTGGCATAAGGCAAACAAAATACAAAAAAATCTACCGCTTTCGATTTTTTTTTTGTATTTTTATGATATATGCAAAAGGGTTCTTCTATGCGAAAATGCTTTTTTGGCGGTTTATTAACCGCATCGGCGCTCGTTATTTCTCTGGCTTCCTGCGGAAAACTTTCCGAACAGGCCGATTGGCGAAATAAAGAGCTAACTACTTCCTTTAGAGCAAAAGGTATCGACGGATACAGTTTTGAAGGCGCCCAAGGCGAAGGGGCAGACTTTCAGAACGCCACCGGTCGAGGCCCTTCGTTCAAGAGAGCGGAGCTCGGCTCTGCGAAATTCCAAAACTCCATGTTGGAAATCCCGGACTTTTCCGGAGCTAACCTGGCTGGAGCCAACTTCTCAAGCGCAGATATACGAGGCGCCAATTTCTCAGACGCAAACCTCGAAGGTGCAAACTTCTACAGGACAACGCTATTAAACGCCGAAGGCACCATAGAAAGGGCGACTAACTTTTCCGGAGCCTCGCTTACAAGGGCGAACCTCACCTCAATGAAGGTATCTGAGGGTCTAAGCTTCAAGAACACCGACTTGACGGGCGCGAAAATTATAGGAGTGGACTTAACCGCTGCCGATTTTGGCGGAGTTGTAGCCCAGAACACCGATTTCACCAATTCCGAGCTTGCAAACTCCAATTTCAAGGGAGCTCAGGTTACGGGAGCGAATTTCTCCAAATGCAATTTGACAAACGCCAACTTTGCAGATGTGGATTTGAACAATTCAAATTTCACCGGAGCTGGTTTGCAAAGAGTGAATTTCTCCGGAGCCGTGTTTGGCAATGCCAATTTCACCAGTGCAGATTTTTCTCTGACTTCGTTCAGCAATGCGGATTTGAAAAGAACAAAACTTCAGAAAGCTATTTTTGCGCAAGCTACCGTGTCTGACATGGATTTTAACAACATGACGATAACCGGAGTGGTATTTGACAAAAGCACGGTTAGCGGCTCGTCATTTATAGAGACAAAAATGGTTGGAGCTAGCTTCTTTGACGCGGTTGTTGATAAATGCGATTTCATAAGCGCAGACATGAAATCCGCCGTTTTTGACGGCACAGATATGAAGCGTTCTCAATTTATAAAAGCAGATTTGACAAAGGCAAACTTTGCGAATTCCACTTTGGACAGAATTATATTCAACGAAGCTTCTATGGTAAACGCAAATTTTGAAGGCGCGAAACTGAGCCAAGTCAGCTTTGCAAACGTTGATATGCAAAATTCAAAATTCAACGCTGATACAAGACTTGACAAAGTTGATTTTTCCGGAGCGAATTTATCTCGCTCAAAAATGGACAAATTCCAGGCAAACGGAGTTGTTTATAACAATGCCACGAATTTCCCATCTGGTTTTGACCCTGATAAAAATGGTTTTATAAATGCAGATGGCGGTGGCCGTAGCGGCGGTTCCAAAAAGAAAATATCCTCCGATGATGACGGAGGATTTGACGAAGCTCCTCCAGCTCCTCAGATAAAGAAAAGACAAAAAGCGGCAGATGAAGATGAAGATACTGGCTCCGCCAAGAAACGTGCGAGACCTAAAAAGAAATAGTGTTCTTTTTTTGCATACTCTTTTTATTAACGGTTCTTTCCGCCACGGCGGAAACACCTTCTTGGAAATTGCAAATTACAGGCAATAAGGTTTACAGCGAAAATTTTCTGATTGAACAATTGGACTTGCCTACCGAAATGGACGTGATTTCGCCAGAAAGGCGAAGCTTTATAATTAAACTTGCAAAGGGAAATCTGGACTACTTTTACCAGAATAACGGCTATTTCAGCGAAAACATTTCGCTATCCATAAGCGAAGAAATGGCAGATACCGTAAAGGTGGAGGTATATACATTTAGCATATATGAGGGAGAAAAGTATAAATTCGGCTCTGCAGCCATTGTGCTTAACGAAGGCGTGGCTCTTATAGATCCCGACAAACTTTCCGTTCCAAAAGGCGGAATTTACGATCCTGAGGTTATAAGCAATGACAGAAAAACAATAGAAGACGTTTACCTTAAACAGGGCTATCTGCATATAACGGTTGAACATTTGGAGCTTATAGACACAACGGATAAAAAAGTAAACGTTCATTATTTCACAAACCCAAAGCATCAGGTTGTCATGGGGAATTTCAACAGCAAAACTTTTCGCGCCGGTTTATTGCCCGGGCAAACCGAACCGGAAACAGGGCTTTCAGATACGGCTTGGCTAAACAAGCTCTGGGAAATAAAGCGAGATTCCATAGTGAATCAAAAGTATTTCTTTTCATTCAGAACAAAATTGCTCTCAACGCAATTGTTTTCTCAGGTTAAGCTTGAAGATTCATTGCAGGAGAATGGACTCTCAAATATTTCATTGACCGTTTACGAAAGAGTTCCCGGAGAAGCGAATTATGGATTCTTCTTTGAGCAGATTTACGGTTTTGGAATTTCGTATTCCGCTTTGCACAAAAATTTGTTCGGCTCTTTTCACGAGGGCGGCGCCAGCGTTATGCTTGCGCAAAATCGCCAGGAACTCTCTTTGAACTACGCCCATCCATTGCTTTTTGGAACTCGCGTGTCTTGGATACCTACTGCCATAAGGCTTGATGAGAGGATATTTTTCAATCACGAAAAATTGCCCGCTCCAACCAATCCAGACAGCCTTGTTGAAAGATGGGAGATTGTGAACAGAGCGAATTTGTCTTTTGGCCTTTCCGCTCGCAACCACATTCGCAACAGACATACGTTTGACTTCAGATTTTTGAAATTGCAAGGCGAAGGAGATGAAGATGCAAAAGATTATTTTAAGGTGAAATACGAATGCGGGCTTACTTTTGATTTTACAGACAACAGCTATGATCCGATTAGAGGATTTAAATTCACTCCCAATGTTGGCGCAGGCGGCGAATTGCAACATGAATCTTTTGGCAAAGTGAAAGATTCAAAAATTTCGGATTTTTGGAAAGTAGGATTGGAACATGGATTCTTTTATACGGAAACATCAGCTTATATCTATTCCCCCATATTTCGAAGATATTTGCTAAGCGCATTTGCTTTTAGCTATGGAAATATTTTCAACAAGGCTCCTAAAGACGATGCAGAAAGTTTTTATCAGGGTGGCAGCAGAACTTTGCGCGGTTATAAATTCAGAACGGTGTTTCCATACAAAATGGAAAATGACACAAGCAAAGCGGGCGGCCATTCTCCCGAATATTTCAGAGTAAATGAGGAACTCAGATTTATCACGCCTTGGAAACCGCTGAGAAATTGGCAGCTTGTGCAATTCACGGATTGGGTTCATATAAGCGATTCAGACGATTCTTTCAACTCAGCGCAAGAAATGTCGATAGGCATGGGAGTGCGCTATAAATGGCAGTTCTTAACTTTTCGTTTAGACTACGTTTTAAAAACGCAGTTCACGGATTTCAAAACCGACAAATTCTCATGGTCGCACATAGTTTTTGATTTATCCCAAGCGATTTGAATATCTCCTTATATCCACAAACGATGCCACAAGCGGGAGTATCACTATGTGAGCGATGGCTATGCTCAAAATTCCTATCACAGTTACCACTCCAAGGCTCTTTAAGCCCGGGTGAGAGGAAAAACATACGCTCGCAAAAGCTACTATCGGGATTACGTAAGAAATTAGCACTGTTATGCCGCTGCTGGCAAACACAAATCTGAGCGAACCAGTTCCCTCATCCCAGTATCTTTGCCACAGAAACAAGGAACCATCTATGGAAATGCCTATCAAAAAAGGCAATGCCAAAATGCTGTAAACCGTAAGCGGAATGTTTAGCACATGCAAAATTCCGAAAAACCATGCAAAACCAAAAGCAGGAGATACCAAAATTAAAAATATGCGATTTCTGCTGCTTTGATAAATTAAAAGCCAAAGCAAAATGGCCGCCCCGCCAAGTCCCGTGCAAAAAGCCAATTGCGGCAAACTCAAATCAAACAGAGCCGCGCGTATTATAGGTTCCCCGGTACTTTTAAGAGGGATGCCAAAAATGGAAATTTCCCTTACGCTCCTGGCAAACCTGCGGCACTCAATCCCATTGTCAATATCAAATGCCGGGAAAATAAAACCGAACTCCCCAATGCTGCCGTCTTTGCCTAAAAATTTCATCTGATAACTTTCTGGCAAATCAACCGTTCCAACTAGTTTCAAACTCCAGTTCTCCATAATCTTATTTACATTCGCCGAATCGCTACCTTGCAACTTCTCCAATATTTCAGGAGTCAAAGCCGCATGAATTTCCCTTAAAATTCTCAGCTTTTTATCCTGCTCCCTCGGCAAAAGACTCGCTAAAGTCACCCAGTTTATCTGAGGATAATTGTCCACTGCATATTCTGCAAATCTTGCGCTCGGAAAAAATACTATAACTGGCTCTGCGCTGTATTCGCCAATGCTTCTCAAAGTTTCATACACAGGCTCAGAGGGTTTTGGAAATTCCGTTTTTGAAAAGCGATACTCCATTTCCGGGAAAATTCCATAAACAGCAAGCGCTGTGGTTGCCAAAAAAATTGATAGCGGATATCTTTTACCCACGCTCAAATGCTTTGGCGAAAAATCAGAAAACTTGTAGGTTATTTTTACAAACAGACGAAATTTGTGTTTTCTTTGCAAAACTATAAGCATCGCAGGAAGCACTGTGCTTATGGCTATCCAGTTAAATAAAATCCCAAGCCCTCCTGCCAACCCAAGCTCCCTAATACCCTGCAATGGAACTGACAGCAAACAAAAAAACATGGAAGAACTTATGAATGCGCTAACTGCAAAAGGCTGCCCTATGCCCAGCAAAGTGCTTTCCAGCGCAAGTTTCACGCTCAAGCCTTTTTGCATCTCTTCCGTATATCTGGAAAGCAAATGCACTGCATTTCTCCCTCCTATAGCCGGTATAATCAAACCAAGCATTATAGTCAGTATGTTTATTCTGCCAAACAGCACTGCAGCAGCAGCGAAAGTCCATAGAGCGGCCATGCCCAGACAAAGCGCAGTTACAAAAGAGATTGCCGGTATTCTAAAGCAGGAGGCTACGAATATCGCAAGCAGGATTGCAGCAGAAACCATTGCCAAAGTTCTCAGCTCAGACAATACGGTTCTGCTGCTCGCTATAAAATCGTATATTGCTCCCCCGTAAAGCACTTCCATATTTTCATGGCTTATCAAAGAATCTGCTTTTGCTTTTACAAAGCCATGCAATTCTCTCATATCCATGAGATTTGAATTGTCTTTTGCGGGATAAATTTCGAGCACGCGCACTGTTCCGTCTGCGTTGCCCCTAAAGCTTTTGAGCCTGTGGTGGTATTTCTGCTCAATGTCTTCCAAAGAAAAAATATTGCTTGCTTCGGAAGTGTCTTTTACCAGCTGCACTATAAATGGATTCAGCTTTTCCTTTTGCTTTGCGGTGAGTTCTTTAATTCTGTTGTCTATTGTTTCCAAATCTGAAAGATTTATGTACAACAGCTTGTGCTCAATGTAAAAATCAGATTCCGTGCGGTACTCCGCCATGTTCACAAGCGGGTTCTGTTCCAAAGTTTTTGCCAGCCTGGATATAAAGGCTGCATTTGCCGCGCTGTCCAGGGATTTTGAAAGAACTATCAAAGATTGCCATCCACCGAATTTTTTGCGCACGCTGTCCTGCGCTATTATTGCAGGATGCTCTTTTGGGAGTAAATCGGCCAAGCCAAGCTCCCAACGAAGATTTGAAACTGGATATACGCTCAAAACAGACAATATCAAGGAAAAGATTATTATCAATCCAGGCGCGTTCTGCAAAAACAGCAAAAATCTTGTTAGAAAAGAAAACATTTGTAAATTCTTAATTTAGTAAATGAAAATAGTCTTTATATTGCTTTTTCTTTTGGCGTTTTGCGCAAGCGCGCAAGAGGCTGGCGAAGACACGTCTGTTGTGAAAATAGAGCACAAAAGCATATTGCTAAGCGCCGTGTCTTGGCCCTTTGTATATATTGTCCAGCCTGCCATTGAATTTTTAATATATCCCGTTATACCGCCGCTAATCTATATGTCAAGGGAAAACCTTATAGACAAGGGAGCCAATCTAATAACTTTCGGCGAAAACAAGCAAATAATGTTTTACCCGCTGATAAATACCAAAATCGGCAGCCAAGCAAATATAGGCTTTGCGTATTGGCATTCCAATCTTTTTTTAAACGACGATAATATGTTTTTTTCTCCGCATCTTTTTGTCAACTCAGACTGGGACGCAACCTTGCGCTATCAAAAAAAGAGAATTCTCGGAAGTTCCTTTTATTGGGGGTTGAACGCAAGCTATAGGGAAGACGGAGACAATTTATTCAGAGATATAAAAGGGTATCAATATTCCTATTCCGACAGTTCCGTTATCTCTTCTCCATATATTGGATTCAATTTATTTGGCAATTGGGGTTTGGAATTTGGCGCAGGTTTGAATTTTTACAGATTTGATGAGCCAAACATCAACGATTCTGTTTTTACAGGAGAGGATGTTTCCAATAGAGGGTTCTACAGAAATTACCAAGCCTATCCGCTAACCATTTCCCTGCTGCACAATAGCCTTGACGTGCCATACGCCGCAACCAAAGGCCGCAAATTTTCCCTTAGCTACACTTATACGCCCGTAAGCCGCTACAATGGAAGTGCAGATCATAATTACCACGCTGTTGAAAGCCGCCTTGTGAATTATACTTTGCTTGGCAGCAGAAGCTATGCCATGACGGTAGCGGAGAGCAATGCCAGCAGGGAGAGACTGAAGAATCTCTCTTTTTCGGAAGCCATTGAAATGTTCAACCCGATCAATATAAGAGAAGAAGTCTTGGACAGGCGCGTGTTTATAACTCAGATAAAAGCTCGCTATATGATAGAAGAAGCAGAAGGCAAAGCTCCTTTCACGGCCATGGGCAAACTTGGCGGCAATTTTCCTCTTAGAGCTTATAAAGACGGTTATTTTACAGCACCTTTGGTAGCAGGCATTTCCACAGAATATCGATGGCCCATAGACCGTTTTGCCGATGCGCTTATCTTTAACGAATACGGCATATACGGAGAAGATTTCAGTAAATTATCCGCATCCAACATCAAAAATTCTTATGGTTTTGGTTTTAGAATTCGCACGCCCAATCTATTCATAACTCGCTTTGCTCTTGCCTTCCATGGTTTGCAGGGAATAACCTTAATTCTGACCACAAGGCCAGAGTTTCAGTGAGGTTTTTCTATATTAATCAACGATGTTTCGCATTTTATTTACATTGCTAATCTGCATTTCTTCGCTGTTTGCAGCGAACAATGCCAAAAGCGAGCCTGTTCTGCTTGAATCCATAGTTGCCGTTGTGGACGGCAAAGTTATTCTGCGCTCAGACTTGATGGCTCAGCTTTACCAATACCAGACCACGCCAGGTTTTTTGCAATTGCCGGAGCGCGAGCAAATGACCAGAGTATTGGATAAGATAATAGAGGAAAAAGTTTTGCTCTCGCGCGTTTCAAGAGATTCCATAACCGTGGACGACGTGGAGCTTACGCAGAGAGTAGATTCGCATGTAAAGGGCTTGGCCGCCAGGCAAGGCGCAACCGTAGCTGCGCTGGAAAAAGCCATAAAGGCACAGCTTGGAATTAACATGGCGCAGTACAGGGAAAAGCTGATGGAGAGATTCCGAGACGAAATGCTGCTCTCCCGCATAAGGCAAAAGCATGTGGGCATTATAAGCCCGACTAAAAAAGAAGTTGAAGAGTTTTACGCTATTTACAAAGACAGCATTCCCCGCCAATACGATTGTCTTTTGTTCAGCACAATAAGCCTGGCAATTGAACCGAGCAAGCAAATATCGGACTCCGTTAAAAACATGGCCCTTGCAATCATAGATTCTCTGGATAGGGGCGTACCTTGGACATTGATGGCAAAAAACAATTCGCAAGATTCTTTGAGCGACACTTCTGCTTATTTACGCAGAGGTTCCGGAGAGGCTGATTACGAAAGAGCAGCCATGAGGCTGAGGATTGGCGAGTGGGCTGACCAGCCTGTTTTAACAAAAGAAGGCTGGAATGTAATCAGACTTTTGGGAAAGAAAGATGATGGCATAAAAACCGCGCGCATTCTTTTAAGAGTGCATCCATCCAATGCAGATTCCGCTAACGTTCTGCGCAGGCTGGATTCGCTTAAGAGCGAGGTTGAAAGAGGAAAGATAAGTTTTTCAAAAGCGGCGGAGCAATTCAGCGCAGACAGGGAGACTTCTTACAAGGGTGGAAGTTTTGGTTGGCAAGAAAGGAAGCAGGTGGATCCAACTTATGGCAGAGTTATATCTTTTCTTGGCTTGGGTGAAATTTCAGTTCCAGAAATCATTGATGGTTCTTACAGGATTTTCCGCTTGGACAGCGAAGCTCCAATAAGAGAATACAATATGGAAGAGGATTATCCCATTCTTGAGAATATCACATCTTCGTATATGTCGAATAAAAAACTTCAATCTTTGATAGACCAGTGGAGAAACGAGGTCTATATAGATATAAGGTTGTAAATCTTATTGCCCGCTTTTACTATATACATTCCTTTTGTTTGAACCCCGATTTGCAATTGGGGCTTAAAATTTTCAGCCTTTACGGAGTATATTAGCACGCCTCGCAGGTTATAGAGTTCTACTTTTGTATTTGCCGGAACGTTTTGCAATATTATGGCATTGGGCACGGTATAAACGGATAGCTTGGCATTTGCAATATTTTTAATCGCTATAGGAGTGGTTACTGCACTGCTGCTACTGCTACTGCGAACGCTGCTGCTTGACGGAACGCTGCTGCTTGATGATGCAATGCTGCTGCTACTGGGGCTTGGAACGCAACTTGAAGCGCTCAGCTTGTTAACCTCGGAGTCGAAGAATGTCATGCGGCTGGTCCACCAGGTTTTCAACTTGCCTACCTCAGTTTTGTACTCAGCTTCGGTTTTCGGAATTGTGGGTTTAAAGCTTGAAGTTGTTTCATAAAGCCCGGTTGTAAAATTGGCTTGAGCGTGAGGTGCGAGAACATTGGCTATAGAATCTATGAATGCCGGTATTGTTTCAAAGAAGCTTTTGTTATTAGTCCAAGCTTCTTTAAATTTGCATCTGAATTGATTATCATCCCAAAGTTTTCTGTAAAAAGTGTTCTTGGGTCTTATGGCCTCGCTTGTTGTGTAAAAATGCTTTGGATAAGTATTCATTGACACGCTCGCTGCTAAATCAAAATCCCAAAGCGGACCAGCGAATATTTTTGTGCCTGCATCTTTGTAGGCGTAATTTGAGCCTGGCGGGTAACCTCCTTGAGCATCCGTTCCACTGTTGAAATCAAGATTATCAATAGCCTGCTGAATCAACACATATCTGGCCCAGCTATCAACGTCCATTTTGCTCCAAGGATCATTATTTTTGTCCACCCTGCTGAACATATCATTTATTTCTGTTTGAACAAATTTTACCGTATCATTGTTAATGTTGCAATTTTTTAGAGGATTGGTATCGCAGCCTCCCAGCTCCGGCGATCTTACGCGCACGTTTTTCATGGTCGTATAAGGGCTGGGCGCAGGAAATCCAACTTGATCCGATTCTAAATCGCGAAAATCAAATTCAACAAGAAAACCTCTCAGCTTGTCTATATCAACACGCCCAGGATGATCTTGAATCTGTTCCGTTAACTGATAAATCCCTCTATATTGATTATTCAGATACAGGTGTACGAATTCTGAGTTAGGCGTAAAGCCCGGCATAATTTTTTTGCCTAATCTGAAAGCAATGGCATTCAATGCGAAAGTTTGGTCATAATAGTTGGCAAGCAAATTCCAGCTTTTCGCAGCCGGCCTGCCAAAGAGACTTTGTTTTTTATCGAATTTAATCCTATAGGCTTTTTTCTTGTATTCAGGAAGGGCAGTGGAATTCCCTCGCACGCGAATTGAATCGCTTTCGCCGCCGTTGTTCTCTGGAAGAACTACAAGATCATTCCTGGGATTATTTGGGTCTGTTAGCTCAAAATTCGTCATGCTAACATAATCCATAATTCTAACGCACCCAACAAAACAGTTTTGCTGATTCGGAGGAACAGTTGTCGTAACCGGTTCGCTGTTGGAAGTTATTTTAATCGTGGGAATCTGCGCAACCGCAGTTACGCTTAGGCAAGCTATAGTTGCCAATGCAAGTTTTAGCATGCCATATTTCATAGTCACCTCACAGGCAGTCGCAGAATGCGTTTTTCAGTTCCAAACGATACTCTTACAATATACATTCCTTTTGGCATTTCGCTTAGCGATATTGTATAAACGCCGCTTGCAAAATTCATGGTCTTTTCCAATTTGCCGCCAAGGTTGTAAACTTCAATGCGAGCAGAATTTTTGGCTTGCAACTCCACGCCGTTTTTAATAGCCAATATTGCATTGCTGTTTGCTATTTGCGGAAGCATTATCGGTGAAGTTCCAAGGCTGCTGCTACTGCTGCTGCGAACACTGCTGCTAGATGATGCTATGCTGCTGCTGCTGAGAGCGCTGCTGCTAGATGCTACGCTGCTACTGCTAACGCTACTACTGCTGCTGGGGAGAGCCTGGCAACCCGCTGGCTGCGTTTGCGTTATATCGTTGCCGGTGTTGATGTTGAGCTTATTGACTTCCGTGCTAAAGAACGACATACGGTTGGTCCACCAGGTTTTAAGAGTGTTGATTTTACTCTTGTAGGCTTGTTCGCTTGCTTTAATAGTGTTAAGATCTCCGCACATCTGCTGACAGGTATATGCTCCGAAATTGGCTACGGCCCGGCCCGATAAAACATTGGTCAGGGAATCAACAAAGGCGGGAATTGCATTGAAATCGCTTTGGTGGGCATCCCATGCTTTTTTAAATTTAGCCATGAAAACCTGGTCCTCCCAAAGTTTTATGTAAAAAGGGTGCTTTGGTTTTATAGGCTCGTTGTAGTAGGAAAAAGTATTTGGCCAGTTTCCCATCATATTCGTGCCAACGCCTGCAGAGAGATCAAAATCCCAAAGAGGACCGGCGTGAATGCGTTTGCCGCAATCCTTATATGCATAATTGGAGGCAGGTTCAGGAACATTTGAACCATTCATCGCATTGCCTGCAGCCATAGCTTTGTTGTTGAAATCAAAATTGTCCATAAGCTGCTGTATCAATACATATTTAGCCCAGCTCTCCATATCCATTAAATCGCGATGGCTATTATTGTTCCCCGCCAAGCCATTGAACATGGCATTAACTTCGTCCTGAACAAATTTTATAGCGCTTGCAACAGAGCTATTAAGGGTAGGATTGGTAGCTTGACCGCTCCAACAATTTGGCAAACTGCTGATTTTGTTGCTGCAGTCCACTTCTGGCGATCTTATGCGCGTAAACATTGTCAAATTTGTAGGCGGCTTGTATTTAATCTCATTCGCATCCGCATCGTGATAATCAAATTCAACGAGCCATCCACGCTCTTCATCAATATCAATCCTGTTTGAACCAACTTGTATTTGCTCTGTCAACAAATAAATACCCTTATATTTATCATTTAGATATAAATCCACGAATTGAAAAGTGTTAGTATATGCAAGACCTAATTTTTGGCCAAGCCTAAGGGCAATAGCATTTAGCATAAGGCTATTGTCGTAGAAGTTGGCGAGCAGAACCCAGCTTTTCGCAGTTGGTTTGTTAAAGAGACCCTGCTTTTTGTCGAACTTAATCCTGTAAGGTTTTTTGTTCGTACTATTGGTAGAGTTGCCACGTATGCGAATGGAGTCGCTTTCACCGCCGTTGTTTTCTGGAAGTACAGTAAGATCGTTCCTGGAATTATTCGGATCTGTCATCTCAAACTTTGTCATGGAAACATAGTTCATGGTAGCAGTCGAACCAGATCCAGACACCGTTGGGTCCTGGTTATTCTTAGTATTTATCCTAATTGTAGGAAAAGAATTATTCGTTTGCGCAAACGAATAAATGCTTAGGCAAGCTATAGTCGCCAATGCAAGTTTTAGCATGCCGTATCTCATAATTTACCTCACAGGAAGACGGAGAATTCGCTTTTCTGAACCAAACGATACTTTTACTATATACATTCCCTTTGGCATATCGCTCAGCGAAACGGAATAAACACCGCTTGCGAAATTCATGGTCTTTTCCAATTTGCCGCCGAGGTTGTAAACTTCAATGCGAGCAGAGTTCGTAGCTTGCAACTCCACGCCATTCTTAATAGCCAATATTGCATTGCTTCTTGCAACTTTCGGAAGCGCTATAGGAGAAGTGCCATTGACAATAGGTATAGTGCAAGTAGTTTGCCTGCCTTTGCAATCGCCATTCGCAGTGGCAGATCTAGTAACAGTAATATTAAAGTCTCCTACAGATGTAGGAGTGAGATTTCCCCATGTATGGCTAGTGCTTTCTACACTAAGATCAGAGCCAAAGCCTTCATTGCATCTCAAGACAAAAACATTCCTCTGAACAGCCACGTTTACCGTTCCTGTTGTTGATGAATTTGACAAAGAGCAAACAAACGGATTGGAATCGTTGTTATTGCTACTGCTGGACTGTACCGAGCTACTACTGCTGGATTGCATCAAACTGCTGCTGGACTGCGCCAAGCTGCTACTGCTGCTAGATTGCGCAAGGCTACTGGAGCTGGGAACGCTGCTGGAGCTTGGAGTGGTGGAGTTGCAGTTAGTAACAGAAGTGGTCAATTTATTAACCTCTGTGTCAAACCAGTTTACGCGGCTGTTCCACCAACTTTTCAGTTTGGCAACCTCTGCTGTATATGTAGCTTCGCTATTCGGTCTGGTATCTCCAAATGCCATGCCATCGGTATATGCAGAGAAATTGGCCTGGGCACGGCTTTTTACTTTATTGGCTATGTTGTCCATAGTGCCAGTCACAGCGGAGAATTTGCTTTTATTGTCAGTCCACGCTTTTTTTAAATGGCACGTAAATACAGGATCACTCCACATCTTTTGATAGAATGCATTTCTAGGCCTTATGGGTTCGGTATAATTGACATAGTGCTTTGGCCAATTTTGCATCATAAAACCAGGATCTTGCACGCCTGCGGCCAAATCAAAATCCCAAAGCGGGCCTGCTTTTATTTTTCCGCCGGCATCTTTATATGCGTAGTTTGAGCCAGGTTTTGTGTTTTGCGTAGATACCTTGCTATTAAAATCAAAATTATCCATAAACTGCTGAACCAAAACATATTTGGCCCAACTTTCAAGGTCCATACTGCTATAATTTCCTGAGTTCACGCCACTGAACATCGCATTGACTTCGGTTTGAACAAACCTTACCGTATCATTGTTAATGTTGCAATTTCTCAAAGGATTCGTATCGCAGCCTCCCAATTCCGGTTCTCTTATGCGTATGTTTCCCATATTCTCATAAGGACTAGGTGCAGTAAACCCTACTTGATCCGCATCTAAAGGATGATAATCCATTTCAATAAGCCAGCCCTTATCCTTTCCAGCGTCAATATTAACTCTGCCAGCACCAGCTTGCATTTGCTCCGTTAGCATATAAATTCCTTTATAATTACTATTTATATACACGTCCACAAATTCATAGCTATTCGTAAATTCCAAGCCTACAGCCCTGCCAAGTTCAAAGGCAGCTGCATTCAAGCAAAAGGTGTAGTCATAGTAATTGGCTATCAAAACCCAGCTTTTTGCCTTCTCTTTGCCAAAAAGACTCTGTTTTTTGTCGAATTTAATCCTGTAGGGTTTTTTATTGCTGCCTGCAGTGGAGTTGCCACGCACACGAACGGAATCCGTCTCGCCTTGCGGCTCAGGGGTTAATGTGAGATTATTCCTCGGATTGCTCTGGTCATTTAACTCGAAATTCGTTATAGAAACGTAGTTCATAGTTTGACTGCAATTCATAAAGCAGCCTTGCTGCTGCGTTACCGTCGGCTCCTGATTGTTTTTGGTGGTTATCCTAATGGTAGGAATTTGCGCAACCGCAATTACGCTCAGGCAAAGCACAGCAGCCAATGCGAGTTTTAATGTGTTGTATCTCATAGATACCTCCCTATTAAAAAAACTAGAAAATAACAACAACCTCTGTGTCAAAACGACGGTGGGTTAGCTCGCTATCTCCATCAATTACTTTCAAACGCGTTCCGTAGGTATTTCTCCACTGAAACGCAGAATTCTTTGCAAAACCAAAAGTCAAACCAGCTCTCAATTGAGCCTTAAAATCCTTGCTCTCCATATCTTCGGAATAAAGAGCAGCCTCCGCAATGGGAATTACCTGCCTCAACCCCTTAAACCCAGTCTCTATAGGAAAATACTCCTGAATCCTAACTCCCCAAATATAAACATCCGCAAGAGGATTTTCGCCAAAAGTAAACTCAGACTCGCTCACAAAAAGCTTTGCAGTGTACTTAAAAGAAAGCGAAACGACCCATGGATTCATATCGCTATACGCAGTAGTATCATAAAAATATCCATCGCGCGAATTTCCGTATTCTATAATCTCATCGCGCGAATAATGCCCTATTATGCCGGCCAAAATCAAATTGACTTTTGGGCTCTCATATTCAACGCTGTAATTTTGGTGATAACGGTGGCGCCAAGCTTTAGTAGAATCTACCTTCCAAGAAAATCCGCCTACCAAACGCAAACTCTCGCCCAATTTGTGCCTATACTGAAGCGTCAAATCGTGATCCAAAACGCCCAAATTCTCCACTTCATCGTTTATCTTGGAACGACTGTGAAAATAACGCTCATCCAGCCCGGCGCTCTCTTCCAAACCAAATGATTTTTTCATATAACCTGCTCGCACAGCGCCAAAATCAGCAAAGCTATATTGCCCATAGAGCTTGTCTATAGTCAAATAGCTATCTCCTTCTTTGTATTCAAAACCAAATTCCGCTCTAACTTTCCTAACAGGACGGGCAGAAATTTCAATTTTTCCATAGCCTATTCTACTGTATGCCGTTTCCGAATTGCTCTTTTTGTCGTTTATATCAATGCCAGCTTCAAAAACAGAGCTTACCTTTATCTCGTTTTCATTCTTTCCCTTCCCTTCTTTATCTTCTTTCTCAATTTTCTCTATCTTCTCTAATTTAACCGATTTTTCCGCTTTATCCTGTTTTTCCGCTTTATCAGGTTTGGCTATAGCAATGGCTGGAATGAGAACCATCGCCAATATTAAAATGCCAAACCTAGTCATATTCACAACCTCTTGTAAACCAGTTTAACTTCTGCGCTATCGGTTAAATAATTCATTTTTATTATGGCAACCTTTAAAACATCATAGCCAAAACGTTTTTTTATGTCGTCATAAAGCTCCTGCTTCATTCCTTTTCCGAGCAACTTGGTATTATCGTATAGCAGAACCACTGTATCTGCATTGCCCATAAACGCTCTCTCGCAAACGAACATGCTGCTGACCAGCATAACATCTGCCAAAAGAACCGCAAGCAACGGCAACTCGTCTGTGGCCAGCGAATTCATAACTCCCAGAATTATGGAGGCAAAAAGGAAGGTCATCTCGCGAATCTGTATCTGCTCCGTTCTGTAGCGCAAAATTGAAAGAATCGCAAACAAGCCAAAAGCAAAACCGGTTTTCACCTTTACCGAAGCGAGAAGCGAAGTAACTAAAAATATCAAGACATTTGACATTATAAAGCTAAATGAATGCTCTCTTATGCGATGTTCCTTCGCATAAATACCACAAATCAAGATGTAAGCAAACACTATATTCAACACAAAGCGTACGCCAAGCGATGTTATAAAGTTTAAATCATCCGGACCAATCATAATGTTCATACTGAACTCCTTTCATAAACTAGTTTCTTTATTCTGGGCAAAAAACGGTTTTTCTTTGCTTCGTTGTGAGTTAGCGCAAC
>Ga0209755_10001646_pt1 | contig 33816 bp, 31 predicted proteins | sample TergutCo191P1_FD_187301 | JGI IMG/M metagenome (GOLD analysis project Ga0209755, IMG submission 187301) | Cornitermes sp. P1 segment gut microbial communities from Petit-Saut dam, French Guiana - Co191P1 (SPAdes) (version 2) | ecosystem: Host-associated > Arthropoda: Insects > Digestive system... | reverse complement strand
CCCCCCCAATTAATAAATTACACTGTTTCTAAAAAAAATACTCTTTTAAAAGAAAAATCGTCTCTAATGCCGCTCATTGATGCGGAAAAAATATGTCCTAAGGAGTTTTTATGAAAAAGAGAAACATTTTCAAGTTGTTAGGGATTGCCGCTGTAATTGCGATAATCGGATTATCGTCTGTAAGCTGTGATTTAACCTGCCAACACGACGGAGGCACTCCAAGAACTATGACTGTCACTGGTATATCATCAGATTATTACGGCATGACTGGTATGTTAGCATTTGGCAGTGAGGATGGGAATACTGTATATTCATATGTTTACGGCAATATTAGTAGTTCAGGTACATTAACAGGAAGTACAAAATGCTTCGATTGTGATGAACCATGCGGATTAAATGGCAGAGTCATTGTTGTTCTTATGATTGCTAATAATAGTGGAAGTGCGGTATATTCAGGTGGTATTATGTCGGTTCAAACAATTACCGGAAATCGTTCTTTCACATGGGGTCAATTTGAAAAAGTAAATTCTATCAATATGCCTGCGAATTTACTCAATCTAATAAAATAAATTTAATTAACGTACGCCTGTTATCGTTTCCAAAGCGGCAACAGGCGGCGATGTAAACCAGCTTTATGTTCTTCACGTCACTGCGAAAAATTCTTAATTTTTTCAGCCTTCACAAATAAGTTCAAAAGTGATATAAATTAATCAGAAGGGAGGGGTTATGAAAAAGGCCGCCTTAATCATGGGAAGTGACAGCGATTTGCCTGTCATGGAAAAAGCGTTTAAAAGATTAAAAGATTTTAACATTCCCTTTGAAGCGCATGTAATGAGCGCTCACCGTACGCCCGATAAAGCCGCGGAATTTGCCAAAAATGCCCAAAAAAACGGTTTTGGCGTGATAATAGCGGCAGCCGGAATGGCGGCGCACCTTGCTGGAGTGCTTGCGGCGCATACTACGCTCCCTGTTATCGGTATCCCTATTAAATCATCATTAGACGGCCTTGACGCTCTTTTAGCCATGGTACAGATGCCTCCCGGTATCCCAGTGGCGACGGTAGCCATTGACGGCGCCGATAACGCAGCGATTTTAGCGGCGCAAATTCTCGCGGCAGCCGATGAAACGCTTGCGAAAAAACTCTGCGAAATGAAGGCCGATATGGAAAAAAAAGTTATAGAAAAGGACAGACAGTTACAGGAAAAAATAAGTCAATAAACCACGGAGAATAATAATGCAGGAAAAATGCGGGGTATTCGGAATATATTCAAAAAAAAATGATGTTGATGTAGCCTCGCAGGCTTACATGGCGTTATATGCGCTTCAGCACCGCGGACAGGAAAGCTGCGGCATTGCGGTCTGCAATGAAGGCTTAATGCAGTACCACAGCGACCTTGGTCTTGTTCCTGATGTTTTTTCAAAGGAAACTCTTGATAAGCTCGGCAAAGGCAGTATGGCAGTGGGACATGTGCGCTATTCTCCGCTGGATCAAAAAAACAGGTCGAACTCCCAGCCGCTTGTTGTGCGTCATATAAAAGGCCCCATGGCAATTGCGCATAACGGAAGCCTTACAAACGCGCTTCCCCTTCGCGAAAAACTTCAGATGGAAGGCACTGTTTTCCACACGACAAACGATACGGAAATTATCATCAACATTATAACAAAAAAAAGAATACACACTCAGTCGATAGAAGAAGCGGTTGAAAAAGCCATGTACGATATTGAAGGCGCCTATTCTCTTGTTATAATGTCGCCTACCAAATTGATAGCTGCGCGCGACAGTCAGGGTTTCAGGCCGTTGTGCATGGGAAATCTTGACGGCGGCATTGTGTTCGCGTCGGAAAGCTGCGCTCTTGATTCGCTTGGCGCCGAATTTATCCGTGACATAGAACCCGGAGAAATTGTTGTCGTAAATAAAGAAGGACTTAGAAGCATTAAAACGCACTGCGGCAAAAAGAGCGGAATGTGCGTCTTTGAATATATTTATTTCGCGCGCCCCGATTCTGTCATTCAGGGTTCATGTGTTCACACAGCGCGTTTAAACGCCGGCGCTTTTCTGGCGGAAGATCATCCCGTTAAAGCGGATGTGGTTATCGGTGTTCCCGATTCTGGTCTTGACGCGGCTCTTGGTTTTTCGCGCAGGTCTGGCATTCCTTATGAATTTGGTTTTATAAAAAACCGTTACATAGGACGCACTTTTATTCAGCCGACACAGGAAGAAAGGGACAGTGCGGTGCGCATTAAATTAAACACAATAGAAGCGAGCGTTAAAGGAAAAAAAGTTGTTTTAATCGACGATTCAATTGTGCGCGGAACTACGATGCGGCGCATCGTCAAACTGGTACGCGAAACAGGAGCGAAGGAAGTCCACCTTAGAATATCCTCGCCTCCGTTTATAAATCCGTGTTATTTCGGAACGGATATCGACAGCCGTGATAATTTAATCGCGTGCAAAATGTCCGTAGAAGAGATACGCGAATATTTAGGCGCGGACAGTCTTGGTTACCTTTCCATTGAACATGTTCCGAAAATCGCCGAGAACGCAACATGCGGCTTCTGCGACGGCTGCTTCACAGGAATCTATCCCGTGCCGGAACCGGTTATTGTTAAAGACAAATACAATAAAAAGATAGGTGAAAATAATGGAAAATAGCTACAGCGAAAGTTATAAAAAAGCCGGCGTCGACGTTACCGCAGGTTATAAAGCCGTAGAACTTATTAAGAAACATGTTGACAGAACAAAAATACCCGGCGTCCTTGAAAGTATCGGCGGATTCGGAGGACTTTTTTCACTTCCTAAAACGGGCGTTGAAGAGCCTGTTTTGGTGTCGGCAACAGACGGCGTCGGCACAAAATTAAAAATTGCAGCAATAATGGACAGGCATAATACGATTGGAATAGACTGCGTTGCGATGTGCGTTAACGATTTAATCTGCACGGGCGCTAAACCATTATTCTTTCTTGATTATATCGCCATCGGAAAAAATATACCAAAAAAAGTTGAACAGATAGTGGCCGGAGTTGCCGAAGGATGCGTGCAGGCAGGCTGCGCTCTTATCGGTGGAGAAACAGCGGAGCATCCCGGAATGATGATAGAAGACGAATATGATATCGCGGGTTTTTCCGTAGGCATCGTTGATAAATCAAAAATTTTTAAAAAGAACAGCGTAAAAAACGGCGATAAAATTATCGCAATAGCGTCTTCCGGCGTTCATTCAAACGGTTTTTCCCTTACGCGTAAAATTTTTGGAATTACAAAAGACAGCAGCATACTTAAAAAAAAGTACAAAGAACTCGGAAGAACATTGGGCGAAGAGCTTTTGATTCCGACAAAAATTTATGTAAAACCTGTGTTAAAACTGATTAACACAGTTCCTGTTAAATCAATATGCAACATAACAGGCGGCGGTTTTCAGGAAAATATTCCAAGAGCGTTCAACGAAAAATACGGAGCCGTAATCCAAAAAAGTGAAATAAAAACCCAGGCGATATTCAAATTGATTCAGGATGAAGGAGAAATACCTGAAAGGGATATGTTCAATACGTATAACATGGGGGTTGGAATGTGTGTAATTGTATCACCCGAAAACGCCGGCAAGGCAGTGGCAAGTCTTAAATCAAGCAAGGAAGACGCGTATATTATTGGCGAAGTAAAATCCGGCGTCTGCGGAGTTATAATTGAATAGGGAATCTAACCGCGCAGATGCATTAAAGAAGGAGCTGTTTTGACTAAAATAGCCGTGTTAGTCAGCGGAGGCGGAACAAACCTTCAGGCTCTTATAGATTCATGGAAAGCAGGCTCTCTTTCAGGTGGAGAGCTTTCGCTTGTTATTTCTTCCGTAGAAGGAGCCTTTGCGCTTGAACGCGCTCAAAAAGCGGGAATAAAAACGCTCACAATTGCTAGAAAGAAATATGAAAGCCAGACGGATTTTGATTCATGCATCGCAGATGCGTTATCTGAAGAAAAAATAGACCTTGCAGTCCTTGCCGGTTTTTTATCAATCCTTGGAGAAAAAGTTCTTAATAAATACTCAAATAAAATAATCAATGTGCATCCCGCTTTAATACCTTCTTTTTGCGGCAAGGGTTTTTACGGCCTTCGCGTGCATAAAGCCGTTCTTGAATACGGCGTAAAAATAACAGGCGCTACAGTTCACCTTGTAAACGAGATAGTAGACGGCGGGAAAATAATTTTGCAAAAAGCGGTTGACGTGTCAGCTGATGATACGCCTCAGTCGCTTCAACAGCGTGTGATGCGCGAATGCGAATGGGTTCTTCTTCCGAAAGCGGTGGCAATGTTTTGCAGTGGAGAGGTTTTTTAATTTAGAGTGAAGGATAAATAATAAGGGGGATTAAAATGAATGTTTTGGTTGTAGGTTCAGGCGGAAGAGAACATGCGATAATTAAATCGCTTAAAAAAAATTCGCGTATAAGCAAGATATACGCGGCTCCCGGAAACGGCGGAATAAGCTGTGACGCTAACTGCATCAATATAAAAGCGACGGCAATTAACGCTATAACGGATTTTGTTATAGAGTGTTACATTCAATACATTGTCGTAGCTCCTGATGATCCTCTCGCTCTTGGTTTGGTTGACGCGCTTGAAAAAAAAGGAAAAAGGTGTTTCGGCCCCAGCAAGGCGGCGGCAAGAATAGAAAGCAGCAAAGTTTTTTCTAAAGGTATAATGAGAAAATACGGCATTCCGACAGCCGCGTTTGAAACATTTACAGAGCCCGATAAAGCTGTCAGTTACGTAAAATCCGCTATGGTTTCTTTTCCGCTTGTAATAAAAGCTGACGGTCTTGCTCTCGGCAAGGGCGTAATAATTGCGGCAAATCAGGCGGATGCAATTACAGCGATTCAATCCATAATGATCGAGAAAAAATTCGGGGATTCCGGTTCAGCAATCGTAATAGAAGAATATTTGGAAGGGCATGAAGTTTCGATACTTTCTTTTACAGACGGAAAAACAATTGTCCCGATGATTTCATCGATGGATCACAAGAGAGTTTTTGACGGAAACAAAGGTTTAAACACAGGCGGCATGGGAGCAATCACGCCGAACCCGCACTACACGCCGGAAATAGCCGAGATTTGCAATAGAACCATTTTCCTTCCGACGATGTGGGCTTTACAAAAAGAAGGCTGTCCCTTTAAAGGCTGTCTTTATTTCGGACTTATGCTTACCAAAGACGGCCCTAAAGTAATCGAGTACAACTGCCGCTTTGGAGACCCCGAAGCGCAGGCAATCCTGCCTCTTTTAGAAACCGATCTTTTCGAAATAATGGAAGCCGTCACGGATGAAAAACTGGACACGATAGATATCCGCTGGAAAAACGCGAGTTCCGCCTGCGTAATCCTTGCAAGCGCAGGTTATCCCGAGTCTTACGAGACAGGCATTGCCATAAACGGATTGAATGAGCAAGGCGGCTCTCCGCTCATTTCAGCGCCTGAAACCATGCTTACAGTTTATCACAGCGGAACAGAGAACAGAAACGGCTCGTTTTTTACAGCGGGAGGCAGGGTGCTTGGCATAAGCGCGGCAGGGCTGTCTTTGAATATGGCGCTGAATACAGTTTACAATGCAGCCGCAGGGATAAATTTTGACGGAATACATTACCGCAAAGATATTGGAAAATATTAAAAAGTATAGTATAATGTAATAGAGGTTATATGAGGAAACACATTTTATGCAGAAAAATGTTAATTTTCGCGGCTCTTCTTTGCTTTTTTGCTTCGATTCCTCATGTAAACGCTCAGCAAATTCAAAATTACAATCCTCATGCTCTTGAATACTTTAAAAAAAGCCTTGAATACCTTACTCAGGGTGATTATTACAATACAATTTTAAACTGTAACAATGTAATAAGATTAGACCCGAATTCCGCCATTAATTATGTGATAAGAAGCAGGGCGTATTATGAGATGAATGAGTACGATAAGGCAATCGCGGACTGCAATCAGGCAATCAGGTTAGACAGAAACAACGCCGCGGCCTATGTAATCAGAGGAAACGCGTACGCCAAAAAAAATGAGCTTAACAGGGCTATCTCCGACTGGGAAGCGGCCCTTAGAATAAACCCGAATATTCCGGAAGCCGCGCAGAATATCGATCTTGCGCGTCTTAATCAGCTGCGTGTTTTAAAGTATACAAAGTAAGTTCCCCGTAAGAAGCTGGACAACATCCGTAAAAAGTGATAAAATCGATCCGTACATGAAAAAAACGCCGTTTTACGCTTCAGGACTAAAATTTTCATGTAAACGCTGTTCTGCGTGCTGTAGATACGAAGCAGGTTTTGTTTTTCTAACAGAAAAAGACAAGGATTCTCTTGCGGCAGAACTAAAAATGGACATAAGCAGCTTTATATCGGCTTATTGCCGGTGGGTTGTAGACTGGAAAGGAGAATTAATTTTATCTTTAAGGGAAAAGTCCAACAAAGACTGCATTTTATGGGACAATGGCTGCACAGTATATTCGGCGCGCCCTGTTCAATGCGTCGCTTTTCCATTCTGGAGGTCAGTTCTTTCGTCGGCTGAAGCATGGGAGATTGCCGCAAGCGGCTGTCCTGGAATGAATCAGGGAGAGCTGTACACACAAGAGGAAATAGAGGAGAGAATTGATTTGCGCGGGGAACTTCAATATGTAAGCCGCTCAAAAGAAAACGCGGGGGAAGAGTCATGAACATAAAATTCTGGGGCGTGCGCGGATCAATCCCGACGCCGACTCCTCCTTCCCGCATAAAAAGCAAAATCTCCGCGATTATAGAGCAGATAACTCCTGAAGATTTGGAAAGCCCGGAAAGCAGAGAAAAGTTTTTAGCGGGTCTTCCTCCTTGGCTTTTCGGCACAGTCGGAGGAAACAGTCCCTGCGTTACGATTACTTTTGAAGACAATACAGATTGCATTGTTTTTGACTGCGGCTCCGGCATGCGCGAAATGGGAATATCTCACGTCACGGAAAAAAGTAAAATCGATCATTACCACGTTTTCCTTTCGCATTTTCACTGGGATCACATACAGGGGCTTCCGTTTTTCGGACCGGGTTACAATCCGGCGAACAAAATTGATTTTTATTCGCCCGCCGGAAACCTTGAGCCTGTTTTAAGCGGACAGATGGTTCATCCATACTTTCCGGTTAATCTTGGCGCAATGGGAGCGGCAAAAACTTTCCACTACATGGAAAATGAAGTAAACATAAGCGGGCGCGCAATTACCGCAAAAAGAATGAATCACCCCGGAGATTCATACGCTTATTGCATAAATGAAAACGGAAAAAGACTTATATACGCAACGGATACCGAGCTTACATCGGGCGATTTTTTAAAGAACGATGAAAACAACGCGTTTTTTAAAGACGCCGACATGATAGTAATTGACTGTCAGTACACTTTAGGCGAAGCAATTGAAAAATATAACTGGGGACACAGCGCGTTCAGTCTGGCTGTTGACTTTTCAGCTAACTGGAACATTAAACACATGGTAATGTACCATCACGATCCTACTTATGACGATCAAAAACTTTACGGTATTTTGCAGTCGGCCAGGTGGTATGTCGAAAGAATGAACATAAAAGGAATCGAATTAACCCTTGCCTTTGAAGGTTTGGAAATAACAATATAACCGGGTAGATCATTGGCGGAAGAAAAAAAGAAGAAAAAAAAGTTTAACATAGTAAAAACTCTCATTAATGTTTTCTGCCTTGTTTTGGCGCTTTCCATTTTTGTAATTACGTTCGCTGTAGGCGTTTTTATGTATTTAAACTCGCCTGTTACAGCCAAACCAATAACTTTGATTGACGGCGACTCAATCAGATCAGATGAAGACGGTGCGTATTTTATTGATATTCGAAGAGGAGAGACTTCTCAGTCAGTAGGAATGCGTCTTGAAAGAAACGGTTTTATCAACTCAAGGTACTTATGGAATCTTCTTTGCCGTTTTAGTAAAGAACCTGTTAAAACCGGCACATACAGAATCGAAATGCCATTGAGTTTAATCGCGATTCACGACATACTAATTTCCGGAAGGGAAATACTTTATAAAGTGACGATACCGGAAGGCGTTACTATAAGAAAGATGGCAATAATTTTTGAAGAAGCGGGCATTTGTTCAACGGATGAATTTCTTGCTTCAGCTCATGACAGCGCCATTCTTGACAGTTACGATATACCAAACAAATCCATGGAAGGATATCTTTTTCCTGACACATATTTGTTTCCAAGCGAATATCCGCCTGCCATGATAATTAAAAAAATGACAGATAACTTTTTTAATAAGATAGAGAGCGTCTATCCGCAGGTGCGCGATATGTCCATGAAGGAACTCAATGATAAAATTATTTTAGCTTCCATTGTTGAGCGTGAATACAGAATCAAAGAAGAAGCTCCTCTTATGGCAGGAGTATTTATTAACCGCCTTAAAATAAATATGGCGCTTCAATCATGCGCTACGGTTCAGTATATTATCACGGAAATACAGGGTAAACCTCATCCCAATGTAATTTTATTGCAGGACCTTGAAATCAGAAACCCGTACAATACGTACATTTACCCGGGTCTTCCGCCGGGACCGATATCAACACCGGGATTTACAGCTCTTAACGCCGTATTAAACCCCGAAGATACAAATTATTTATATTTTCGCCTTACAGATCCGCAAAGCGGCAGGCATTATTTTTCGCGTTCTTATGACGATCACATAAGAGCGGGACAGCTTTTACCCAAACCGTCATGGCCTTAATTTCCAAAGCGACAATTCAGGAAGTCAGCGATAAACTGGACGCTGTTTCTGTTGTCGGCGATTATGTCCGCCTTGAAAAAAAAAGCGGAAGATGGTGGGGAAGGTGTCCCTTTCACGGAGGGGGACAGGAAAAAACGCCTTCGTTTAAAGTAGACCCGGACTTAAAAATGTACCACTGCTTTGGCTGCTCCAAAGGCGGAAGCGTAATCGGTTTTATAATGGAGATGGAAAAAATTTCCTATCCCGAAGCGATAAAAAATCTTGCCGGAAAAATGAACATCGAAATAATTTATGACGAAAGCGATAATCCGGAAAAAGAAGACAGATCGTCAATAAAAGAAGAGCTCTTTGAATTATATAAAAGAACCACTGTTACATTCCGGCATTTTTTACTTGAAAAAAAAGAAGGGGAGAATGCTTTAAATTATATTAAGGAGAGGGGAATTACAAACGAGATGATCGATCTCTTTAAACTTGGCTACGCTCCTTCTGACAGGGATTTTCTTTACGGATTTTTAAAACAGAAAGGCTACTCCGAAGATTTTCTTGGCAAGTCAGGATTATTCTCGGCCAATTACAAGAAAATCCCGCTATTCTCAGGAAGGCTCATGTTTCCAATTGCCGACCTGCAGGGAAGGATTGTAGCTTTCGGCGGAAGAGCGCTTCCCGGCATTCTTCAATCCGACGGAAAAGAACCTCCCAAATATATTAACTCTCCTGAAACAGAGATTTACAGCAAGGGAAAAACCCTTTTTGCCATTGAGCAGGCAAAACCGCAGATGCGTCAAAGCAAAACCGTATACCTTGCGGAAGGGTATATGGACGTAATCGCGCTTCATCAGGCCGGAGTATCAAACGCTGTCGCTCCATTGGGGACTGCATTCACGGATGAGCAGGCAAAATTCCTTCACAGGTGGGCGGATGATTTCATATTGTTATTCGATTCCGATGAAGCCGGTCAAAAAGCGGCCTATAAGGCCATTATAACCTGCAGAAAGAACGGTATTACCTGTTCCATAGCCAACTTACAGGAAGGATTAAAGACCGAAATCGGTCAGGAAAAGGCGTCGAATTCCAAGGATCCGGCGGATATTTTACAAAAATTCGGCTCAGAGATATTGAAAAAAATTTTAAAATTCATTATAAATGACTTTGAATACCTTATTGAGCGCGCAAAGCGTCAATTTATTGAGCCTTCGGGAGATATTAATAAGGCAGCGGAATTCATGTTTCCTTTTTTGGATGCCCTGGATTCCGAAGTCGATTTTTCTGACAGCATTACTAGGATTGCGGATATTTACAAGATTGAACGAAGCGCAGTCCAAAAGGATTATTCAAAATGGAAAGCGGGAGGAACGTCAAGAAATTACAGCAATAATCAAAATGAATCTGATACTGATCTTAGTGTAAACCGGAAAGTTACGCGAAACGACGAGCTTAGCCTTCTTACGTGCATTGCCGTTAACATTGAATTGTATCCCGAATTCCGCGCGGCTTTGGAGATTAAAGATATTGATGACTGGGCCGCGAAGGAACTTTTCATCGCGCTTGAAGAATGTTTTAAACATGATGAAGGCGGCGCGGATTCCCTGCTTGCAAGGATTAAAGACAGCGCCTTGCGTAATTATTTAATAGACAGGGGAACTTCAGGAGAATATAAAGGCGATTCTCATAAATTTATGGAGGACGGAATTAACAGAATCAGGATTAAGAAACTTGAAAAAAGGCTTGTAGAAATAAACGCGCAGATGCGCGAAAATGAACGCAAAAATGACGACTCTCTTAACATTGAAGAATTATTGATGGAAAAAATAACAATTGATTCTCAGATAAGAAAACTTGAAGGAAGATAAATAATGCTTAATTTTTTAAAATTTAATTTTAAAAAAGTTTCTCCTCTTATAAAACATTTTTATAATAAACCGCCGCGAAGGGCATACGCAAAAATGCAGGCAGAAAGCAGTGAAAATAAACTTGAAGAGCTTCTCGCTGCCGCGATGGATCAGGCGATTTCTGATCCCGCGATAATTAAATTATTGGAATACGCAAAAGTAAAGAAGACGCTTTCTTACGAAGAGCTTTCAGATTTTCTTCCTGAGCACATAACAAACTCCGATAAAATAGAACAAGTTTTGGCTCTGTTGGAAGCAAACGCCGTTCAGCTTGTGGAAGAAGAAAGCTCAGGCGAAGAAGATGAAACTGATAACAGAAAGGATCAGGCGGCGTCAAAGAAAAGAAACGTTTCGGGAGATAAAGATTCCTCTCTTGTTGATGATCCGATAAGACTGTACTTAAGGGAAATAGGAAGGGAGCATTTATTAACGGCGGAACAAGAAATTGAGCTGTCCAAACAGATGGAAACTGGCGAAAAAGAAGTAATAGAAGTTATAAAAAGGTCCGGAATGATAATCCCGGAGTTTTATTACATCGCCCAAAAAGCTTTTTCTAAAAGGGACATGCGCGAATTAAATCTTTCCAAAAAAGAAATAACAGAGCACATGACAGAGTACAGAAGGCTGAATCAATTCTACAAAGAAACGCTTCGCTTGATTCATCTTGATTTAAAAAATTATATGGAATTAAAAAAATCGCTGATTTTAAAAGATGAGGATTACAAAGAAGACAAGGAATGTTCCGTTATCAGAAAGAGGATAATGAAAGCCGTAAAAAGCACGCAGATACATCCTGATGAAATTCAGAGCTTTTCCGATAAATTTATTCAGGCTTCCAAAAAAATTAAAAGATACAATAAAGAAAAAGAAAGGCTTGAAAAACATTTAAAAGTGGGCTCCCAGAAAGAACTTCGCACCCTTGGAAGATATTTAACAATTAAAGAAGAAAGGGATAAACTTGAAAAAGAACTTGGGCTTTCTTCGGACGAGATAAAAGAAAAAATTAGGCTTGTTCAGGTAACAGAAAAAAAATTAAAAAACCTTGAAGTTGAATTTGAAGAGCCGATCGAAAGTATTCTTAAAATGGCAAATGAAATATTCCACGGCCGTATTATGATGAAAAACGCGAAGGACAGGCTTATAAGAGCCAACCTTCGCCTTGTTGTAAGTATCGCCAAAAAATATACAAACAGGGGCCTTCACTTTTTCGATCTTGTACAGGAAGGCAATATAGGCCTTATAAAAGCAGTTGAAAAATTTGAATACCAAAAAGGTTTTAAATTTTCAACGTACGCTACATGGTGGATAAGGCAGGCGATTACAAGATCAATCTCCGATCAAGCAAGAACAATCCGCGTTCCTGTCCACATGATCGAGCAAATCAATAAAGTAGTGCGCGAATCAAGGCAGCTTTTGCAGGCGCTGGGAAGGGAACCCACTGACGAAGAAATTGCTGAAAAACTGGGCTGGACGGCGATTAGGGTAAAATCCGTTAAAAATGTCGCGCGCGAACCCATAAGCCTTGAAACGCCCATAGGTGAAGAAGAAGATTCTCTCCTTGGAGATTTTATCGAAGATAAAGACGTTGAAAACCCCGCCAATCAGACCGCGTTTAAAGTGCTTCAGGAACAGCTTGGCGGAGTTCTTTCCACGCTTCCCGCGCGCGAACAGGAAGTGTTAAAAATGCGCTTCGGTCTTGACGACGGTTATTCTCTTACGCTCGAAGAAGTTGGTTTATATTTTAACGTAACACGCGAACGAATAAGACAGATAGAGGCAAAAGCACTCAGGCGCCTGAGGCATCCGAAAAGAAGCCGCAGGCTGAAAGATTATTTGGACCATTAGGTCCACAGGAGGGATTTACTATGATAACGGAGAGTGATTTAGACAAACTCAGATCTTTACAGGAGATCATCTATGAAAAAATCGGTCTTGAAAAAAGCATCCAGGAAATACCAAAATTGCTTGGAACACAGGAAGAACTTTTAAACAGAATAAAAAAGACCTATATCGACAAAAATTCCGATTATGAAAAAATCAAAGCGGAAGAAGTTGACCTCAAAAACAAGCTTTTTGAGGCCGAGTCGTCAAGAGAAAAATCCGAAAAGAACATGGACAGCATAAGCACTCAAAGGGAGTATGAAGCGCTGGACAAGGAAATCAGGGATTCTACCGAAAAAGAGCAGCAGTACAGAAAAGAACTTCAGCAAAAAGAAAGAATTCTCTCTGAACTTGACGAGCAGATTAAACAGCAAACCGCTTTAATGGAACAGCAGGAAAAAGAACTTGAAGAGCGCAGAAAAAAAATCGAATCGGAAATAAATGAAAAGCAAAAACAAATTGACGTTCTTCGCAAGAAAGAAAGTAAATTGAACGAGAATCTTGACAGCGAAGTTGTTTTCAAGTTTGAAAGGATCATCAAAAATAAAATGGGTATCGGCATAGTGGCAATTAAAGGAAACGTCTGTATGGGCTGCCACATGATACTTCCGGTTCAATTTGCGAATGAGATTCGTTTAGGAGACGATTTTATTTTCTGTCCTTATTGTTCGCGCATCCTGTTTTATGAAGAATCAGCGGAAGGCGAGCAGGAATATATTAATACGGAAGATACCGGCGCTCTTTCTGACCTTGACGAAATGGAAGAGGAAGAGTATGAAGATGATGAGGAAGAAGAAGAAATCGTTAATATTGATTCAGAAGAGTAGTTATTAAGTGATGAGCCAGGCTGCCGCTCTTAAGGATTATCTTTAAGGGAGGAAAGTCCGGACTCCGCAGGGTATGATGCCGGGTAACACCCGGGCTCGGTACGCAAGTGCCGGGACAGACAGCGCCACAGAAAATATACCGTCTGACCTGACCACTTAAAATACTGTATTTTTTATACAATTTGTATAATTTTTCGGTATTTTAAGTGGTCAGGCTGGGTAAGGGTGAAAAGGCGGGGTAAGAGCCCACCTCGGCACTGGCAACAGCGCCGGAAAGATTCCGTGCTTTTATTAAAAGCCGGAAAACGGCAAGCCTCATCAGGAGCAAAGTCAAATATGCGCATAAAAGAGCGAAGCTCTTTTGCCGGCGGCCCGCCGGTTAAGCGCGGGTAGACTGCAGAAAAGAGCAGGAAACAGCTTTTTTAGACAGATGGCAGCGCCTGACCACCAAAAACATGATTGTTTCATCCAGTTAATAAAGTTAAATTGGTGTTTTTGGTGGTCAGGTTACAGAATCCGGCTTATGGTTCATCGCTTTTTTTATTTATTTTTAACTAAATTTTGCTAAATAATTGACATAGATCATGAATTTCTATAGAATTCTCCTCAGAAACAATGAACAATAACAGATCATGGTCAAACTATGGGCGTCATATATACCTTCTCAAACGAATTCGTTCGATTGGGATTGTCTTTTTATCAATTTTGATTGTTGTAATTTCTGTATTGGTTGTTTTACAGGTAAAAAATAATGTTACAAATGAAAGACGGGAACTTTTACAGATTTGGAATGACGAAAATTATGAGAAAGCATACGAAATTACAAAAAACGCTCTTGCGGAAAATCCTGTAGATTATTTTTTACTTACAATAAACGGTTTTTCTGCATATCAGCTTGGAATATCCCAGATAAATAATCAAAATACTTTAAATTATATAAACGAATGTATTTTTTCTTTAAGAAAAGCAATTATACAAAAAGATGCTAAAAAAGACGGACGCACTTTTTATGTTCTCGGGAAAGCGTACGGATATAAAGGCGCGGAATACGCAGACCTTGCCGTAAAATATCTTGAGATGGCAAACGCTCTTTCGTATGAAGCGTCAGATATCCCGGAGTATCTGGGGCTTGCCTACGCTGCCTACGGCGATTACAGAAACAGCGTAGCATCATTTACAAAAAGTTTTGTTCCCGGCGTTCCTCCTTCGGATAATCTTTTGCTTTCAATCGCGCGTTCTTACATCGCGATGGAAGATTATGATATGGCTCTTGGTTATTTGCAGCGCTGCATTGAGACGTCGCCCGATTCAAAGTCGATTGTCATGTCGCGTTTTCTGTTAGCTGAAATATTCAGCAGTACGGGAGACCTTGACAGCGCTGAATCGCAATATATTAGTATTTTAGAAAATTCAGGGGAGAATGCGGAAGTTCGTTTTCTGTTAGGTGAACTTTACAGCATGAAAGGCGATACGACAAGAGCCCGCTCTGAATGGAGAATGGCATATAGACAGGACCCGGCTCATGCAAGAGCAAGAGCGCGGTTAAATATATAACGGAGGTAGCCCATGTTTGGCAGCATTTCATCGGATTTTGGTATTGATTTAGGAACTTGCAATACGCTTATCTTTATAAAAGGAAAAGGTATAGTTTTAAATGAACCGTCTGTTGTCGCCGTTGAGCGCGGCACAAAAAGAATTGTAGCGGTCGGCGTGGACGCCAAACGAATGCTCTGGAAAACTCCCGAAAATATTATCGCAATAAGACCCATGCGCGACGGCGTAATCGCTGACATTGAATCAACAGAAAAAATGATCCGCTGTTTTATCGATCGCGTATTTCCGCGTTACAGATTTATTAAGCCAAGAATGGTAATCGGCGTTCCATCCTGCATTACAGAGGTTGAAAGGCGCGCTGTAGAAGAAAGCGCTTACAAATCAGGCGCAAGGGAAGTGCGCGTAATAGAAGAAAGTCTCGCCGCCGCAATCGGCGCGGATATTCCTATAAGAGAGCCTGCGGGCCACATGATCCTTGATATCGGAGGCGGCACAACAGAAATTTCCGTTATATCGCTCGGAGGAATGGTTGTAACAAGCGCAATCAGAATCGGAGGAGACGAGTTTGACGATTCAATTATTAAACATATCCGCAGTGTTCACAATCTTATTATCGGAGAGCAGATGGCGGAAAGACTCAAAATAGAAATCGGAAACGCTTCTCCCGACAGAGTGATTGACAAAATGGAAGTGAAAGGAAATGACGCAATAACAGGGCTTCCGCGCAGACTTGAAATCGATTCCGTAGAAGTAAGAGAAGCCTTAAAAGATCCGATAACGCAGATAATTGACGAAATGAAAACAGTGCTCGGAAAAACTCCTCCTGAGCTTGCGGCAGATATCGTAGATCGCGGAATTGTAATGACAGGCGGCGGTTCTCTTTTAAAAGGACTTGATAAGCTTATTCAAAAAGAAACCGGCGTTCCGGCGATTATCGCAGAACAGCCTGAATTATGCGTTGCCCTCGGCGCCGGAAAATATTTTGATTATATTAAAGGCGCGGACCTTACAAAGAATATTTATGACAGATTGAATGGTTAACTGTTATGAGATCGCGCAGAAGCAGAGATAAAACACCTGGCGCGCAAATAAATTTATCTGCTTTTGTTTTTGTGCTTCTTGTAATATTTTCATCAGTTTTATTGCTTCTTTCTAAACAGGACTTTGTTTTCAGCATTAAAAATGTAGGGCTTACAATTTTTTCCGGGATAAGAGGCGGCATATACGAAGTAACTTCATTTGTATCAAGGACAGTCCTTAGCATCAGTGAATTGTCGGATTTAAGAAAAGAACACGCAGACCTTTTAAAACAGCTTGACCGGTTTGAAGAACTTGAACGCAGTAACGCGGAAATTTATCAGGAAAATATCCGCCTTAAGGAACAGCTTGAATTTTCAAGAACGATGCGTTACCGCCGCATTCCGGCTCAGATTTCAGGAAAAGACCCTGACAATCTTTATTCCGCAATTGTAATAAACAAGGGAACCTTCTCGGGAGTTTCGAATAACATGGCTGTCGTCGCGTGGCAGAACGGCACTCAGGCGCTTGTCGGAAAAGTAATTCAAACGGGTATTTTCGAAAGTCTTATTATGCCGGTTTTTGATACCAGTTCTCTTGTGTCCTCGCGCTTGTCAGTTTCGCGTTTTGAAGGAATTGTTGAAGGGCAGGGTAACGCGGAAATTCCTCTTCTTTTGCGCTTTGTCCCAAGAAGAGCAAGAGATGAAATCAGCATAGGAGATATAGTTGTTTCAAGCGGCATGGGAGGAGTAATCCCGCCGGGAATTAATATAGGCCGCGTTAACAGAATTAAAACTCTTGAGTATGAAACCACGTTGGAAATAGAAGTTTTCCCGATGATAGATTTTTCAAGACTGGAATATGTTTTTGTTATTGAAGCTGAAAACATAAATGAAGAAGAAATGTCGAATTATAATTATTCAGGATTAAACAATGACTAGAAGTATTATTTGGACAGTTGTTTTTTGCATTGTTGGCGCAATTTTGCAGTCTATTATAAAAAGAATAGTCCCCTATGTTCCAGATTTAGCCCTGTGCGTTTTAGTTTTTTCAGCTTATGTTAACGGCACAATGTCCGGGCAGGTATCCGGATTTCTCTCGGGATTGTTTTACGATTTTCTTTCATCAACGCCTCTTGGTTTAAATAGTCTTATCCGCACATTAATCGGCGCTTTTACAGGGCTTTTTAAAGGATCGTTTTTTCTTGATGTGATTTTTCTGCCGATAATTATCTGCTCGCTTTCAACATTATTAAAAGCCGTGATTATTTTTCTTCTTCATCTTATTATGGGCTCCATAGTTACATTAACGTATTCGTTAACAACACCCGTTCTGTGGATAGAACTCGGGTTAAACGCCGCATGCGCGCCGTTCTTATTCTTGCTGCTGAAACATTTTAAACCTATTTTGGCGGACAGGAGATAATAATGCACGAAAATGACGGAAACAGAATCAATATATTTTTAATTCTTCTTTTCATCATATTTTTCGCGTATACTGGAAGGCTTTTCAGCATGCAAATTCTCTCCGGGGACGTGTATCTTATGCGCGCGATGGATATTTCGCGCAGAACATATTCAATTCCGACGCAAAGGGGAGAAATTTACGATCGTAATTTTGACAAGCCGCTTGTAATAAACAAGGACATTTTCGCAGTAACAATTACTCCCGCCGAAGTTCCGCGCGGAGAGATGGACAATGTTATTAATTCCGTAAGCAAATACTTAAATCTTTCATTTGATGAAATAAAAGCAAAACTTCCAAACCAGTATCTTCAGCTTTATCAGCCTCTGGAAATTGCGTCTAACGTTCCATTTAATGTAATAGCGTCTCTTGCGGAGAGAAAAAATACGCTTCCTGGAATTTCATGGCATATTAAATCAGTGCGGAATTACGTAGATGTCTCAAGCCTTTCTCATATATTGGGTTATGTCGGCGATATCACGCGGGATGAACTGACGATGCTTTATAATCAGGGGTATCAACCGGGAGATTTAATAGGAAAATCGGGCATTGAAAGGCAATACGATGAACTATTGCGCGGAAAAACAGGCTGGGAAACCAGAACTGTCGACGTCAGGGGAAGGCGCATAACAGGTTTAGAAAATATTATGCGCGTGCCTCCTGAGATGGGAAAAAATCTTGTTCTTACGATAGACGCAGAGCTTCAAACATTAGCTGAAAAAGCGCTTGGAAATCAAAACGGCGCCGCTATTGTAATGAAGCCGTCCACAGGCGAAATACTCGCGATGGTTTCTTACCCTTGGTATGATCCGAATATTTTTACGGCAGGTCTTGGTGAAGAGTACCGCGCGCATGTTGATGATCCAAATAAACCTTTTTTAAACCGCGCAATTCAATCCAATTATCCGCCGGCCTCGACTTTTAAAATTATTTTAACTACAGCAGTTATTTCAGAAAACGCTTTTTCCCCCGAGCAGTCAATTTATTGTCCCGGAATGATTAGTTACGGAAACCGCAACTGGCACTGCCATCTTCGTTCAGGGCATGGAAGGCTTAATTTAAGGGGAGCGCTCGGACAATCATGCAATATTTATTATATGACGGTGGGAAGAGATCATCTTCGTTCCGATAGAATTATTAATTACGCGAAAGATTACGGTTACGGTGAAATTACTCAAATCGATCTCCCCGGAGAAATACCGGGGCTTATCCCGACGCCGCAATGGAAAGAACGTAACGTCCATGAACGATGGGTAGCAGGAGATACGATGAACATGTCCATAGGGCAAGGTTATACTCTTGTTACGCCGCTTCAAATGTGCAACATGGTCAGTATGGTAGTGAATAACGGAAAAATTTATAAACCGCATGTCTTAAAAGAGGTGCGTGATCCAATTACAAATGCAGTTGAAAAAGTAGTAATTCCTGAATTAATTCACGAAAGCGCGATCAACCCTTCTGTATTTGAAACTGTGCGTCAGGATATGAGAGGCGTTGTAAGTCAGGGAACGGCGCAGTACCCTTTAAATATAAGGACAGTGCAAATCGCGGGAAAATCTGGAACCGCGGAAATTGGCCTGACGGATCGATGGCATTCATGGTTTACGGCTTACGCTCCTTTTAACAGCGTTAATCCGGATGAACAAATAGTTGTTACAGTAATTATAGAAGCTTCATCTTTTCAGGTTTGGAGAGCTTCGGCAGCTTCGGCTATAATTTTTCAGGGGTATTTCGGAAAACAAACTTATGAAGAAGCGATTCGCTTTTTAGGATTTCAAAGCATGATACAGGAACAGCCGCAATGAAATTCAGCGATATACTTAGAATTGATTATTTATTATTACTTCCTGTTTTAATTATTATAACGCTCGGCGTGTTATTTATTTATTCATCAGGCGTAACTTACGAAGGCATTCAGGTTTCCAATGAATATTTCAGACAGATAATATGGGCATCTGCCGGATTGCTTGCAGCTTTTATTCTGTCGCTTGTAAATTACAGAAGATTCTATAACTTCTCCATGTATATTTACGTTATCTCATTAATACCTCTTTTATATACGCTTTTTTTCGGCCATGTTATATATAACGCTTCCCGCTGGCTCAGAATCGGCTCATTTGGAATTCAAATGTCGGAGTTTGTAAAAATTTCCGTAATAATTATGCTTGCGCGTTATCTTGCGGACACAGATCATAACAAAGAATCTTTCCCTCGTTTTTTAATGAGCTGCGCAATTGTTTTTATTCCAATGGGTATGGTTCTTCTTCAGCCTGATCTTGGAACAGCCCTTGTATATATTGCAATACTCCTTACCATGATATTTTTGGCCGGAGTAAAAATGCGATATGTAGCCTTCATGATTTCCTGTATTGCGCTGACCGGAATACTGCTTGTTCTGCCTCTTTGGCAGGCTTTTATTCTGCAAAAATCCATTTCATTTATTGTTATTCTTACCAACATAAGAATAGTTTTGCTTGTCGCGCTTTTCTTTACGGTCATCGCGGGCATAGCGCTTTTTGGATATATAAAATTCAAGAAAAGATATTTTTTCTGGGTCGTTTACGGAGCTGCCATCGTTATATTCTCTCTTTGCGCGTCGTATGTTGCGCGTTACGTTTTAAAAGATTATCAGATGATGCGTCTTATTGTTTTCTTAAATCCTAACGTAGACCCGAGAGGGGCAGGCTGGAATATTATTCAGTCTGTAACCGCAATAGGCGCCGGAGGATTTTTAGGAAGAGGTTTTCTGCAGGGAACTCAAAGCCATTACAGGTTTCTTCCGGAACAAAGCACGGATTTTATCTTTTCTATTTTTTCGGAAGAAACCGGATTTATAGGCGGCTTTTTCATTTTTGCTCTTTTTCTTTTAATATGTTTTCGCCTTATAGTTACAATGAAAACTGTTACAGACCCTTTCGCGAAATACATCTGCGCCGGATTGGCGGGAATGATAAGTTTTCACTTTATGATTAATGTAGGAATGACAATGGGCATTATGCCGATAACAGGGCTTCCTTTATTGTTCATGTCATACGGCGGATCTTCCATTTTATCATCAATGATCGCAATCGGCATTGTATTAAACATATATGTAAAAAGGTTTAATCGTTGAGACAAGTCTTGTATATTGATCCTGTTAAAGTTTTCGGCGCAAAATTGCTTCAGGTTGATAAACCTTCGCGTTATGCCGGAGGAGAAACAGGACGTTTGGCAAAAAAAGAAAGCAGTTTTCAAACGCTGATAGCTTTTCCCGATCTTTATGAAATCGGAATGGGTAATCAGGCGCTTCGCATTATTTATAACCGCATGAATAATATTGAAGATATCTCCTGCGATCGTTGTTTTGCGCCTGCTCCTGACTTTGAAAAATTGTTACGTGAAAATAATACCCCTCTTTACGGATTGGACACAGGAATAAGCCTTCTAAATCTTGATTTACTTATGTTCACTCTAGGCTATGAGCTTGGACTTAACGGAATATTAACCATGCTGGATGTTTCAGGAATACCGCTTCACTGCGATGAAAGAAATGAAAATCATCCAATTGTTATTGCCGGAGGCCCTGCGGTTTCCAATCCCAGTTCCTTTTCGCCTTTTATCGACGCTTTCTGGATGGGAGAAGCAGAAGCCGGCTTTTTTGATTTGGCTTTAGAATTGGCGGAAATAAAAAAAAGAGGGGAGGGTACTTACGGCGAAGCTTCCTGTAAAAAAGAACTGCTTGAAAGAATAGCGTCTCATCCCAATATGTGGGTTAAAGGAAAAACAAATGCCTCACGAGCAATTTCAGCTGACTTTATAAAAGACGCTTGCGTTTATCCTATACCAAGCATGAAAACAATACAAAATCACGGCACTGTAGAAATTATGCGGGGATGCCCGAACGGATGCCGTTTTTGCCATGCCGGTTTTTGGTACAGGCCCGCAAGATGTAAAGATGAAGAACTTATAATAGCGCAGGTCAACGAAATGGTAAAAAAAGGCGGCTGGCAGGAAATCAGCCTGTCTTCCTTATCATCAGGGGATTACCCGGGAATTGAAAATTTAATTGAAAGTTTAAACAACAGATTTAAAGACATGCACGTTTCATTTCAATTGCCTTCGCTTAAAGTATCAAGTTTTGCTTTATCAATACTTGAGAAAATTTCCCTGACAAGAAAAAGCGGCATTACATTCGCTGTCGAAACTCCTCATGAACTATGGCAGCTTTCAATCAATAAAGAAGTAAAAATTGATTCTGTTGCCGCTATTCTGGAAGAAGCAAGGAAGAGCGGCTGGAAAGGAGCCAAGTTTTATTTCATGATTGGTTTACCAAAACCTTTACCAGGAGATGAAACTACGGCCTTGAATGAAGAAGAAGAAATTGTATCGTTTGTTTCCGGCCTCGGGCGAAGAAGCCGAATGCATTTTAATATAAATGTTGGAATATTTATCCCAAAACCTCATACCCCTTATCAATGGGCGCCTCAAATTGACAGCGAAACAGCGGAAAAAAAATTAAACTATATTAAGTCAAAATTAAAACCCCTTGGACATAAGGTAAGCGTATCAGATTCATTAATTTCCCGCATAGAAGGATTGTTAAGCAGGGGAGATGAAAGAGCAGGTTTTTTATGCGAGGAGGCGTGGAAAAACGGAAGCCGGTTGGATGCTTGGGACGAATATATAGACAGGGAAAAATGGCTTTCCATTTTTAAAAATAACGCGGATTATATCGATTCGATATTTTCATGCAAAGCAGATACTTTGCCATGGGCCGGGATTGATTCCTGCGTCTCTGTTAAATATTTGAAAAATGAACTTGAGAGATCTGATAAATCAATTAAAACGCCTTCCTGCCTTGAAAAATGCTGCGCATGCGGCGTATGTAAGGATGAGTGTTTGCCGCAAAAATTTAAAAAAATTACGAAAGCGGCTTATGATGAAAATTACGTTAACCAGTCAAATAATATAGTTAACGAAAAACTTGAAAGCAAAAGTGATCCGTCGATATACAGGGTTGTATTTAGTTTTTCAAAAAAAGGAACTGCGGTCTTTCACGGACATTTAAGCTTAATAGAAATATTCTCGATGTCTTTTAAAAGAGCCGGTATTCCTGTAATGTATACGCAAGGATTCAATCCGCTTGCAAAGATGGAATTTGCGTCTCCTTTGGCTACGGGTATCAGCGCAGATAATGAAATAGCTGCAGTAAATTTTGAAGAATATTTTACGCCTTCAGCCTTTACAGAAAGACTGAATAGCTGTCTTCCTGACGGAATATTAATTAATAAAGCGCAATGTTACCTTATAAAATCCGGCATGAAAAAACATTCTTTATCGTCGTTATTCTGGGGTTCTTCATATACAGGCAGAGAAAAAATTGATTACGTTAACGCAAAGAATGAGAAACTTTACAGACAGGAAAACATTCAACAATCTGTTTTTGAGTTAAACCGCAGTGAAGTTCTGGCAAGGAACACTATTGATGATTCAAATGAATGGGCTTCATATTTTGACGTGTACGGTTTTCTTTATAATATATGATATTATTTGGTAGACAGAATATACATTATGAATAGTAATATTTATGCGTAAACCACGCGCTTTAAATGTATGGAACGCGTGATACGCTAATTATTTGGCATTATAAAAATATTAATAAGCGTGGGTTTACTGTATATACGGGAAAATGTTTCAGGGTTCTGCCCTACGGCCACAATGTACATTAAAACATAGGCCTGGGATCCGTATATATTTGAATTGGGAGGTTCAACGTCCAGATTTGTATTTATGTCTATTATATTTAAATCACTTGTATATGTAAAATACGGATAATCGCCCGGCTGAGAGGTAAAGTTATTATTAGTTGTACGTTTTAAAAAATATTTTGTGCCGTTATTTACAGATAATGTAACCGGATGAGTGCTCATGGTATCGTTAAAATCAATAACAAGTTCCCCTCCGTTTGTGGTTAAAATGGTGCTTATATCCACTCCTTCAAGTTCAAGTTCGTAAAAGTTCCGCCTTGAAAAAGTATTATACTCGGTTACTGTATTTATATTTGCGGGATTCGCAAATATATCCAAATCGGCAAAATGGCTTGCGAGCACCGTGTTTATTAATCTTCTTTCTTCGTAGCTTGACGTAATATCGCTGGATGACAAACGATCGCTTAGATATATTTTATAAAAAATAGTATAGCCTGTAGCGTAATAATAAATGCCTTTGTCAATGTTATGCACGCTGACATTTGCTCTAGTGTTAAAAGTCCTGCCTCCGGAAATCACCTGCTCAAGATAATATTGCTCCATAATTCCGCAGGACGATAAAAGGCATATAAATAATAAAAAACAAATCGCTTTAAGCCATCTGTTAATCATTATATTCATCTGGTTTCTATAGCTATTATCCGGTTTCTGGCAAAGAACTGCCAGACTAAAATATCAGGCCAGTTTGCAAGAACAGCGCGGTATGCTTCAACCGCCTCCTGAGATTTTCCAAGCTTTTCATAGAGCCTTCCGATGTTAAATTGAGCGCGGGGAGCCGCGGGAAATTCAAAGTTATGGGCTACGGCTTTTTGCAGGTATTCGATTGACTGCTCTATTTTGCCCATTTCTTCCGCAGCGACGGCAGCGTTAAATAACGCAAGAGGTCCAAGATACGTCTTGTCTCCATTTTTGAAAGACTCAAGCCATGCTTCTTCCGCTTTTTGCCAGTCAAGCCTGCCTGAATATATCTGCCCTATTAAAGACCACGCCTTGCTTCCGGAATAGCCTTTATTTTTTTCCGCGAACGCTTCAATTTCTGCAAGGAGCGTTGAAACTTCATCTGTTGAATAATCATCTATGCTGTAAAAATTCCTGTCTTGTGAAAATATTTCCTCATACCTGCCTGACAACTCATCCAATTCGGCAATAGCCTTCTTGTTCAGATTATCGCTTACCGTAAGATAAACAATCAATCCCGCAAAAAGGATAAGTATAAGGCCGATTGTAACAATAATCGCCTTTCTGTTTTTTTGGACAAAATCATTTATTTTGTCCCCAATACTTTCTTTCTCTGTTTTGTTTTGCATCATCACTCCTTAGGTGTTATATTAAGCTCTTTTATCAATCTTGACAAATAAGTGCGCTGTATGACAAGAGCCCTGGCGGTTTCTGTCTGATTCCAGCTGTTCTCTTCCAGCACTTTCAAGATAAAATTTGTCTTGAATATATTAACAGCCGTTTTCAGGTTACGCTCGGATTCTTCTCCCTCATAGCTTGAATCTCCCAATCCGTCGCGATTGGGCTTCAGAAACAAATCTTCCCTTCCAATCCACCTGTTTTTCCCGATAACACAGGAGCGCTCTATGCAGTTCTGGAGCTCTCTTACATTACCCGGCCAGTTATATGACAGCATAGCCTCAATTGCGTCATTTGAAAACCCGTTAAACTGCTTTTTTGTTTCTTTCATGTAATTTTTAAGGAAAAAATTGGCTAATTCGATAATATCTTCAGGGCGCTGGCGAAGCGGCGGGATATAAATCGGAAGAACATTCAGGCGGTAATAAAGGTCATTTCTAAATTCCTTGTTCTGCACCCGCTCTTCAAGGTCCCTGTTTGTAGCCGCGATAATGCGGACATTTACAGTTACCGTGCTGTCAGAACCCACTTTTTCAAATTTCCTCTCCTGTATAACGCGAAGTATTTTTGCCTGAAGTGACAAGGGCAGGTCTCCAATTTCATCCAGAAAGATAGTCCCTGAATCTGCCAGTTCAAAACGCCCCTTCCTGTTCGCGATGGCGTTCGTAAAGGCACCTTTAACATGACCGAATAATTCGCTTTCCAAAAGTCCTTCAGGAAGAGCCGCGCAGTTAACCCTTACAAAAGGAGCGGCCTTGCGGGCGCTTTTTAAATGTATCTGTTCGGCGAATAATTCTTTGCCTACTCCGCTTTCACCCAGCAATAAAACCGACGAGTCTGTCTTTGCCACCTTACCGATGATATCCATAATCTCCATGACAGCGGGGCTCTTTGTAATTATCGTATGATACTGATCGTTTTTTATTTGATCTCTCAGCTGCTTGATTTCGCTGTGCGCTTCTTCAATACTTTTCGCGTTTATAATTGCAAGACCTGCCTGATTTGCAAAAATTTCAAGCCATTCAATGTCTTCCTGGGTAAAATCGGCGTCATTCTTTTTATTTATTAATTCAAGAACGCCAATGCAGTCGTCTTTAACGCGCATCGGAACTGCCATAATTTTTTTTGATTTAAAATTAATTTCTTCGCCGATATTACTTAGATGCCTCTTGTCATTCTGAACATCGTTTACAATCAGCGATTTATTATTCAAAGCTACCCAGCCTGCGATTCCTTCTCCCAGCTTCACCGTATACTTTTGAACTTCCTTGCCCTTTGTTCCGAGGGCAACTTCAAAATAAAGCTCGTTTTTATTTTTGTCCATTAATAAAAGGCTTGAAGCTTCGGCATCCGAGAGCCGCGTTGCCGATTCCATAATCCTGGACAACAGGCCGTGAATATCCCTGTAATTCGAGTTAATGAGAGAGTTTATCTCGATAAGAGTATGAAATTTATTAACGTCAATCTTTGACAGCATGGCCGCCCTAAAATATTTAAGGTTATTCTTCCTGTAAATTCTTAGGCTTAAGAACAGAACCCAGAGTATAGGTTGAATCCGAAGATTCTTCTTCTGTCATGTAACGGGATAATTCTTCCCTTTGCACCTTCTTCTGATAATCACGAATGGAGAATGCAACCTTTTGTTTGTCTATCTGAATTTCCAGAACAACCGCTTTTATCTTGTCGCCGGCTTTGTACTTTTTAAGAGCTTCGTCCGGATCATCCTCGCGTTTCTCGACAAGATTGGTTTTGTGAATAAGGCCTTCAATACCGCCCGGAATTCGCAGGAATACGCCGAAATCCGTAATGGACGCGACCTCTCCTTCTACAGGGGATCCAACCCTGTAATTCTCGTTAAAGTTCTTCCATGGGTCTTCGGAAAGCTGTTTTACGCCGAGCTTTATGTTACGGTTATCCTTGTCCAGCGAAATAACCATAACTTCAATTTCCTGACCCGCGGAAAGACCGAAGTTTTGTCCCTTTCTTGTCCACGACATATCGTCTGAATGAAGGAATCCGTCGATGCCGTCTTCAAGTTCTATAAACGCGCCGGCTTTTGTTACTTTAACCACTTTGCGTTTTATTCTTGTTCCAACAGGGAATTTATCTTCGATGGTTTCCCATGGATTTTCCTGAACCTGTTTAAGGCCGAGCGATACCCTGCCCGCCTGAAGATCGTAGCCAAGGATCATACACTCTACGGGATCTCCGGGTTTTAACATATCCTGCGGTTTCTGAACTTTCTTAAGCCACGAAAATTCCGAAATGTGCGCAAGGCCTTCTATTCCTTCTTCGAGTTCAATAAACGCGCCGAAGTCTGTAAGCTTTGTTACTTTTCCTTTAACAATATCGTTAACGTGATATTTTTCTTCAAAGTGAACCCAGGGGTCATCCGAATAATGCTTTAAGGAAAGATTGATTCTTTTTTCCTGCCTGTCAATTCTTATAACTTTTAATTTTATTTCCTGGCCTTTTTTTACAAAGTCTTTCGGGCGCGTAACATGTCCCCAGCTCATATCGTTGATATGCAGAAGCCCGTCAAAACCGCCAAGGTCTATAAACGCGCCGAAGGAAGTAAAACTTTTTACTATGCCCGTAACATCGGTTCCTATCGGCGTGTTTTCGAAGAAGTCTCCCCTCTTGCGATCCAGGTCTTCTTCCATGAACTTGCGTCTGTTTACAACAATGTTAATTTTTCCGTCCGAATAAAGACGCTCAACGTATACTTTAATTTTTTGATTTAATAATTTTTCCGGTTTGTCAATTTTTTGAACATCAGCCTGACTGACGGGAAGGAACGCGTGAACCGCGGCGCCGAGATTTACGTCAAAGCCGCCCTTAACCTGTTTTTCAACTTTTCCTTCGACAGCCTTTTTATCCGTAAAAGCCTGTCTTAAATTTTTCCAGAAAAGTTTAGCGTCCGCTTTTTGTTTTGAGACAATTACTTCTCCGTATTTGTTTTCCTTTGCGATAAGGATAACAGACACTGAATCCCCGATATTCGGAATATCGGAAAATTCTGTTATAGGAATTTTTCCCTCTGATTTGTAACCTACGTCGATGAATACCTGATCCTGTGTAACTTGAATTACCTTGCCTTCTACAAGCTGGCCTTCTTCAAGCTGTTCAAGCGTCTTGAGGTATTCCTCCTGTAATTGAGTTTGAATGTTTTCTCCGTCTCTTGCCTGACCTGAGTCAGCCGGACTTGTGTCCGTCGGTCCAGTGACCGCGCGCACTTCCCTCTCTGCCATTTTCTTACCCTTTATATTAGTCTATATCCTCTATCAATTTCTCATAAACTTGAATAATGGTCAAGTCACTGGTGTCTATATATTTGACTCCTTCAGCGATTTTTAAGCTCCCCTCAACCTTGTTTTTATCAATCTCGTCACGCTGTAAAATGGCAGTTTTTATCTCTTCAAGGGTCAATTTTGACACTCCCTGATCAAATCGCCGCCTGGCCCTGGAATCGGCCGATGCGTCAAGATAAAACCTGTGCTCCGCGTTTGGAAAAACTACTGTTGTCATGTCTCTTCCTTCCACTACAATATTGCGCCCATTCGCCAGGGAACGGACAATATCGTTTACAATATGCCTGACTGGGACAATTGCCGAAAGCGGCGCAGAATGACGATCGATTTCATCGTTGTGCAGAAGAGCTGTTACATCCTCTCCGTTCAGTAAAACGCTGTCTTTTTCATATCCAATATCGATGTTTTTGGCAAATTCTATCACATTTTCACTGTTTGTTATGTCGATTTTCGCGCGCAGGCAGCCAAGCGTAATCGTTCTGTACAGTTTCCCTGAATTTATGTACGTAAAAGCAAGTTTTTCAGCCAGCAGTTTGGCTATAGTGCTTTTCCCGGAACCCGCCGGCCCGTCAATCGCAATTACCATGAATTTAACTCCTTTAATTCAATATTTGTTAATGGTCTTGAGACGCCCTGAGACAGGTCTCCAAGGCGGACAGAGCCTATTCGTACCCTTTGTAATAGACTTGGGTGCAGATGGAAATGGGAAAAGACACGGCGGATTTCACGGTTTTTACCTTCGATTAGGATAATACGAAGACTCTTTCTGCCGGTCTTTTCAACGTTCTTCGCCTTATAATATTCGCCTTCAATTTCAATGCCAGAGTTAAAGGCATCAACTACTTCATTCTGAATTACGCCCGTGGCTTCCACTATGTACTCTTTTTCAAGTTCGCAGCTTGGGTGCCCAAGGCGGCTTGCGAACGAGCCGTCATTTGTAAAAAAAATAAGTCCGCACGAGAGAAAATCAAGACGGCCTACGCTGTAAAGTCTCTCGTTTATTGTATCCGGCAAAAGACTGAGCGCCAAAGGGCGTCCTTGAGGATCATTTGAACTGCAAATAAAATTCGGCGGTTTGTTTAAAGCAAGATAAATTTTTCTGCTTTCAAGCTGAACAGGTTTTCCGTCAAGAAGGATAACATCGCACTCTTCTACTTTGCTCCCCTGCGCTGTAACTGTTACGCCGTTTACAGAAACCCTGCCCTGCGCAATTATATCTTCGGAAGCTCTTCTGGAAGCGACTCCAGCGTGGGAAAGAAAAACCTGCAGTCTAATATTTCTCCCCCTGCAGCTCGAATTTTTCTTTATCTATTTCTGTTAGTTTCGGAAGGTCGGCAATCGAATTAAGATGGAACTGTTTAAGGAAATCCTTTGTTGTCCCGTACATAACAGGACGTCCCGGAATATCTTTTTTTCCGGCTTCTTTTACAAAACCCTTTTCCAAAAGAAGGCGAATCATATTATCCGCGGATACGCCGCGGATTTTTTCAATTTCCGCTCTTGTAACAGGCTGGGAATACGCGACAATCGCGAGCGTTTCCATTGCGGCGCGGGAAATTTTTCCTTCGTTTTTTTTGCCGTATCTATCTTTTAAATTTTCAAGTAACGCGCGCTTTACGCTAAGTATTACTCCGCCGCCTGCGCTTGTCAATTCAAATCCGCAGTCTATTGACGCGTAACGCTCGTTTAAATTTTCCAGCGCTGCTTTTACAGTTTCGCCTGAAAGCCCCGATATTCTCGCGATGGAACCTTCATCAAGAGCTTCGCCTTCCATGAAAAGAATTGCCTCGACAAGAGCGGTTTCTTTATCAATATTTTCAGTCACGTTTTTCTCCCTGAGCCTTGATCAGAATATCACCAAAAAGACGATTTTGAAAGATCACGATAAGGCGCAGCTTTGCGGCTTCCAGAACCGCCAAAAACGCGCAGACAACATCAAGCGCGCCGGCTCTTACAATCAGGTCTGTAAACCTGCATTCTCCCCTGTTTTCAAGGAATTCAAAAAGAAGCGTTGTTTTTTCATTTACAGAGACTTCTTCGTAAAGGTCGATTATTCTCTCGGCGCTCATGTTTACAGTCAGCGTAGAAAAAGTTTTTACTAAATCCCAGATATCAACCTTTTCCCAGATATCGTCGTCAGAAAAAGGCAAATTGTGCTGAAGTCTTTTTCGCTCGATTATCCATTCGTTGTCTTTCTCTTTTTCTTCCATGAGCTCGGATAACTTTTTGTATTTTTGATATTCAATCAGCCTTTCAACCAAATCGGCTCTTGGGTCTTCGCCGTAATCATCATCCATTTCGACAGGAAGAAGGGTTCTGCTTTTTATATACAGAAGCATTGTTGCCATCGCATGAAAACCTGTTAGGTCTTCCAAATCCATGGTTTCCGCTTCGCGGATACAGTCAATATACTGCTCTGTTATCTGGGCAATGGGGATATCGTAAATATTTATCTCGTTCTTGCGGATCATATAAAGCAGAAGATCGAGAGGCCCTTCAAAATCGCTGAGTTTAAAGCTGCGGGATTCAAGTTTTGGTTCCATTCACTTAAATATACCAGAAAATCGAGTTCTTTGGAAAGGGATCGATCTTTTCTATTGCTTAAAAAATATTATAAAAACATTGAATATTCGCCTTTATTGAGATATACATGTAAGTGGGAGATAAAAATATGGCAAAAAAATTACTTATAGTTCTTGTTTTTTCGCTGCTTGCATCCGGGACGCTCTTTGCAGATTATGACAAAGACACATCAGACGAAAATGATAATAGCTTCCCGAGAAATACAATTACTATCGATGTCTTATCTACAGGAATTTCGCTGCTTACTACAGCTTTTATAAATGATACTTTCGCCATTAAAGATTTTCTAATATTAACCGCGCTTCAATATGAGTTTCAATTTACTAATAAATTTAGCGCCGCGGCCAGATTAGGTGTTAAATACGTTAATTTTGACGACGAATTATTCTCTTTTTCGGCGGAAGGACATGTCAAATTTTATCCCGCAGGAAGAACGTTTTATTTAGGCGGGTTATTAGGATACGCCAATTTTTCATATACCGGTATGCCGAATTACAACTTTTTAATTTTAGGCGCTAGAGTTGGGTGGCGCATTGATTTTGGAAGAAAGGGAGGATTTATACTGGAGCCTTCTTTAGGTTATACTGCCGCCCTTGGCGATCCAAAGTTCGGCCAGGATTTTTCAGATAGTGAATTTGATTCGGTCTACAGTTTTCTTATAAGGCAATATCTAATCGGCGGTTTTCAATTCAGTCTCAGCATGGGATACAGGTTTTAATCACCTTGGAATATCGATAAAAAACTCACAGACCGCCTGTGCAGGCGATCCGTAAATTTAATTTAATTATTTTTCCGCTTCTTCAGGTTTGGCGTCTTCTTTTTCAGCTTTTGCTTTTTTCGCTGGTTTTTCCGCAGTTGCTTTTAAATGAGCGAATTCCCTGCCCGGGAAAATTTGCTGACGCAGCTTAAGTTCAAGCTCTCTTGCAAAATCCGGATGCTGTTCAAGGTAATCGCGCGTATTCTCCCTTCCCTGCCCGATTTTTTCATCGTTATACGAATACCACGCGCCGCTCTTTTTAATAATTTCGTACTTCACCGCGCAGTCTAAAAGGCTTCCAATCGCCGAAATCCCTTTTCCGAACATAAGCTCAATTTCTGTTTTTCTGAAAGGAGGCGCTACCTTATTTTTTACTACTTTGACGCGAACTCTGTTTCCTATTGCGTCTGTGTCCTTACTCACTTCGATAGTTTCAGTTTTACGCACTTCCAGGCGTACTGACGAATAGAACTTGAGCGCGTTTCCGCCTGTTGTGGTTTCCGGGTTTCCGAAGAATACGCCTATCTTCATGCGGATTTGATTGATGAAAATTAAAATTGTACGCGACTTGCCGATTGTCGCAGTAAGCTTTCGCAGAGCCTGACTCATAAGCCTTGCCTGCGCTCCCATTTGCGCGTCCCCCATTTCGCCTTCAATTTCTGACTGCGGGGTTAACGCGGCAACAGAGTCTACAACGATAACGTCAACCGCGCCTGAACGGACAAGACTCTCCGTGATTTCCATTGCCTGCTCGCCGTTGTCCGGCTGAGAGACCCAGAGTTCGTCGATGTTAACCCCGAGATTCCTCGCGTAAACAGGATCGAGCGCGTGTTCAGCGTCGATGAACGCCGCGTTTCCGCCGAGTTTTTGAGCTTCCGCGATTGCGTGAAGCGCAAGGGTGGTTTTCCCTGAAGACTCCGGGCCGTAAATCTCGATGATTCTGCCGCGCGGATAGCCGCCGATTCCGAGCGCCTCGTCCAGCATAATGGAACCTGAAGGTACCGTTTCGATGCCGGAAGCCGCGTCATGCGTTCCCAGTTTAATTAATGATCCCGCGCCAAACTGTTTTTCAATCTGAAGCCGGGCCGCTTCCAGGGCCTTGGTTTTCTCCTCGCTTGAAGCGTTAGGATTGACCCTTGTTTTTTCTGTGTCACTTGACTTTGCCATGATTATCTCCTCCCCTATATATGGCGCGAGCGTACGCGGCGCTTGCTCGAAACTTAAAATATTTTAACATATTTGATAAAAAATGTCTATATATTACTATATATTTGTAAAGTAGTAATTTTGCTAAAAATAGGACATATTTTTTAATATGAATCCTTTCATAGTCTGCGCGACGCGGTCAATGAGAAGTTACGCATCCCGTGTAATTGAATATCTTTCAAAATACCTTAGTTTCTCGAAAATCGCGGATCAGATTAACGGCCTTGATCTTCTTAACACAGACTGTTTTGCCGACGGCGAGCTTGAAGTATCAGTCAGTAAATCAATCCGCGGAATGGATGTGATCCTTTTTTCATCAAGCGCGCGCAATGACGCCGATATTAATGTTGAAGAAGCGAAGATAGAATTATACCACGCAGTTGACTCTCTTATTCGCTGTCAGGCAAAAAAAATCCTCGTCTTTGAGCCGTTTATTTCCTGCTCGCGCTCGGATCGCACAACAAGGCGAAGCTCTGTCGGCTTATGGGTTCATTTAAAAACGCTTTCCAGCCTTGGAGCGAAACACATTGTTACATTTCAATTACATTCCGATAAATCAAAAACAATGCTTGACCCTGCTGTCTGCGCGATTGACGACATCCCCGCTCTTACGCTCTTAAAAAAATATCTTTGCGACGCATATATAAAGACTTTTGAAAATCTGGATAAAGAAGTCAGAGCAAACTGGGCTTTCTGTTCAGTAGACGCAGGCGGCGAAAAACTTGCGCGTGATTTTGCGAACTCCTTCGGCGCTCCTTTGGTTGTAGCGCATAAACAGCGCGATTATTCCAAACCCAACTCTGTTGAATCGATAAACATACTTTCAGCCGATCCTGTAGAAGGCAAAACCCTCTGGATTGTTGACGACATGATCGACACGGCAGGCTCGATAGAAAAATTAATCCGCGCTCTTGCTCCCTTAAACCCGAAGGAAATAAATGTAATTTCTGTTCACGCTCTTTTTTCATCTCCCGCGATAGAAAAACTCTCCGCTCTCACAAAGGAAGGACTTTTAAACCGCCTGCTTGTCTGCGATACTGTCTGCTGCTTAAATTATAAAGAAAGCATCCCCGGTCTTGAAATTGTGCAGTCGGCAGAACTTTCTTCGCAGATTATTAAGGCAATTATAAATAACGAATCCATGAGTAAGCTGCTGCGTACTTTTGACGCGGGGATTTATTTAAAGGATAAGTAGAAAAAGTGTATGCTTAAAAGTGCCACAAAGGCGTGAGCGCAAAGGCCTGCTGGCGCCGGATGGCAGAATTTAATCTATTAGTGCATAGCTCTTTCGCTTCGCGAGCGGCGTTAATAAGACTTGAGTGAAAGGCAGCCATATGTTGCCAGCAGGCCTTTGCGCTCACGCCGTTATGGTAGATTTTTTAGTGTATACTTCCAACAATTCCTCTTGCCAATTCCACACGATTATGGTAAATTAACTCCAGTGATTAAAAGAAACGACAAAACGATAATATTCCCCCCCCCCCC
>Ga0209755_10001645_pt1 | contig 33827 bp, 27 predicted proteins | sample TergutCo191P1_FD_187301 | JGI IMG/M metagenome (GOLD analysis project Ga0209755, IMG submission 187301) | Cornitermes sp. P1 segment gut microbial communities from Petit-Saut dam, French Guiana - Co191P1 (SPAdes) (version 2) | ecosystem: Host-associated > Arthropoda: Insects > Digestive system... | reverse complement strand
TTCCACATTTTGCCAAAAAAGGTGAAACGGGTTTTACGATCAATTCCACCGGCACCTGGTGCGTTACAATGAACCCCGTAAAGGAATACGGTTTTGCGCCGGAGGAACTTGGCAAGGTTGTATTCTTCAACATTTCCGCCTTTGGAACGCCGGTAAAAACCGCAATATTCATGGGTGGGCAGGAACTGGAAACCTGGTCAAAGGTGCTCATGTCACGGCACGGACGTAGTGATTTCCCTTCCTATGATGAGACCCTTTACCGAAAAATTCTAAGGGAAGCGGACTGCTTCCTGCTGCCGGAACTGCTTGCAGGTACCGGACAGTTCCCCGGCTCGAAGCCCAGGGTTACGGAAGGGGACAAGACCTGGATCTACGAGGACATTGCATCTGGTGCCAGTCCCCCCCCCCCATGCTTTGCCGATTACGAAAAAGGTTTTGCCGTTTTGCAGATAAGCCTTGTAATGCAGTCGCTGGTTACGCTGGAAAGAACCGGATTGCAGCCAGGGTCGGCGGTTATAACCGAGGGAGGGTTCAAGAAGAACGATGCCTATAATAAACTTCTGTCGGCGGCTTTAAGGGACAACTGCGTATACCTTACCGGTATTGCCGAGGCCACGGCACTGGGGGCGGCAATGACGGCAAAGATGGCGTTGACCGGCAAGAGCCTTTCGGAACTTGCCGACGATTTTGATCCCGAATATACGGAAGTGGAAAAAAGCGACATCCCGGAGCTTTTTTCCTACAGGAAGGCCTGGATGGATCGGGCCGGGCAATTGTGTGATTAACGGTTTGTCAAACCGTTGTTGAATTTCAGTTGTTTTCGGAGGAAAAGCTATGAAAAAAGTTGCACTTGTGTTGGGGCTGGTTGCCCTGATTGCAGGAATGGTCTGGGCGGGGGGCCGTAGGGACGACGGTGCCACACGGATCGCCCTGATGATGAGGAACACGCACGAGCAGTTCCTGGCGGACTATGCGGACAACGTAAGACGGATGGCTGCGGAAAGGGGTATCGCCCTGAACGTACAGGACGCATTCGGCGCGGCAGATACCCAGCTTACACAGCTACAAACCTTGATCGCCCAGGGGTACCGGTACTTCATCATCGTTCCCGTTGTTTCCGAGCTTGCGGATCAAATGAACAGGATGATTGCGGACGTTGGCGGAGCGGCGGCCTATTCCAACATCGCACCCACAACCTCGTCCCTCCTTATAGGGCCGAATTTCTTCTACGCTTCCTCGCCAGAAGTAATGGGCGGACGTTACCAGGCACAGCTTATCGCCGATTTCTTTGACGCAAACCCGGACAGGGCACCTGGCAGGGTGGTTAACATGCTTCTTATCGTCGGGGAGCTTGGTCATCCTGCACAGGTTCACCGTGAGGCGGGCCTTATGGACGGGCTTAGGGACAGGGGCTTTACCGTAAACGTTACCGCCAGGGGCACCGCAAACTGGGCGCCGGATCAGGCCAACGAGCTTATGAACGCTTGGATTGCGTCCTTTGCCGGTCAGTTCAACGTGGTGGCAGCACAGAATGACGGCATGGCCCTTGGTGCCGTGCAGTCCCTTATCCACAACGGCATGGTCACCGCCAATCCAGTCGCTGGCACCAGGCTTACCGTTCCCGTGTTCGGCATTGACGCTACCGCCGATGCCATCGCCTCGATGAGAAGGTACGAACTTTTCGCCACGGTGCTTCAGGATTCGCAGGGCCAGTCCCGAGTGGCCTTCGATCTTATGTACCAGGTGGCTACCGGAATCTTCCGACCAGGCAACCCGGCCGGCGGCATACCTGCGGCCACTGCGGTTATAGCCGAGGCCCCGGCCAACGATATACGCATCATCGGCCAGAGCTATCTGGTGCCTTTCGTGCCTGTGGACAGAGCCTCGGATTTCTTCAGGAACCATCCGTAGGTTGGGAGAGTGGTTAGTGATCGGTGGTTAGTAGGGCGAAACTTCTAGCCACTAATCACTAACCACTTCTTCCCCCTGGAGTAGTGCAGTGGCAGATCATATTCTTGAAATGCAAGGAATAACAAAACAATTCCCCGGCGTGCTTGCCTTGGACGATGTTTCGTTTTCGCTGAGAAAGGGAACCGTCCATGCCCTAATGGGGGAAAACGGCGCAGGGAAATCCACCCTAATGAAGTGCCTGTTCGGTATGTACCGAATGGACAAAGGGAAAATTGTCTTCAACGATAAGGAACGTAATTTTAGCAACGCCGCCGATGCCATGGATGCCGGGGTTTCCATGATCCACCAGGAACTTTCCAATGTTCCCCAGCGTACCGTAGCCCAGAATATGTGGCTTGGCCGTGAACCAAGAAACGCACTGCGCCTTATCGATCACAAAAAAATGCGTCGGGACACACAGGCCCTGCTTGAAGGGCTTGGCTATAACTTTGATCCCAACGCAAAGATGGACAGTCTTTCCATCAGCCAGCAGCAGGGCTGTGAAATTGCAAGGGCCGTTTCCTATAATTCATCCATCGTGGTGATGGACGAACCGACCTCGTCCCTTACCGACAACGAGATTGCCCATCTCTTTGACATCATTGGCAACCTAAAAAGCAAGGGCGTGGCGATAGTGTACATCTCCCACAAGATGGAAGAAATATTTAAGATATCCGACGAGATTTCGGTTATGCGGGATGGAAAAATGGTCGGTACATATCCTGCACAGGATCTTTGTAGCGACAGGCTTATCTCCCTTATGGTTGGCAGGGAATTGACGAACCGTTTTCCGCCTGTCAATTCCACAATCGGCGATGTGTGCCTGGAGGTCAGAAACCTAAACGCCGCCAACCCACGCTCGTTCAAGAACGTTTCTTTCGAGCTTCGCAAGGGCGAGATTTTGGGCGTGGGCGGATTGGTGGGTGCCCAGCGTACGGAACTGGTGGAGGCGATATTCGGGATTCGTGCCGTGGCTGGTGGGGAGATACTTGTCGAGGGCAAACCGATAAAAAGGATGCGACCCGAAGGCGCAATCCAAACCGGCATAGGCTTTGTCACCGAAGACCGCCGGGGTTCGGGCATTTTCCCGATGATGAGCATAACGGCAAACACCACAATAGCTTCTTTGAAAAAATACAAAAACAAAATCGGCCTGCTGAACCACAAGGTTCTGCGGGAGGCGGCGACAAGCCAAAACAGGCAACTTAAGACCAAGACCCCTTCCATGAATACGATTATCCAGAACCTTTCCGGCGGCAACCAGCAAAAGGTTATCTTAAGCCGCTGGCTTCTGACCCTGCCGGACATTCTGATTATGGACGAGCCGACCAGGGGGATAGACGTTGGGGCAAAGTACGAGATATACACCATAATGGCGGATCTGGTAAAACAGGGTAAGGCCATTATCATGGTTTCCAGCGAGATGCCCGAGCTTATCGAGATGAGCCATCGGGTGTTGGTGCTGTGTTCCGGGCAGCTTACGGGAACCCTTGAAAAAAAGGACATCACACAGGAAGCGATAATGAGCTGTGCCACACACTTTTCCTGAAATCATATAAGGAGCGATTATGAACAATCTAATCCAGGCCCCGATGAGGGCAAGGGAATTTTTGAGCAAGTACACGATTTTTGTCATCTTTGTTGTGCTGATATTTATCCTGGCGGTTCTGACGGGTGGACGGGTGCTGGGATGGGACTCCATCAGAATGCTGATCGTTTCCGAAGCGGTAAGGGCCTTTGCCGCCCTGGGGGTTGGCATGATCATTATCACCAGGGGTATCGATCTTTCGATAGGCTCGGTGGTGGCACTTTCGGCCTCGGTTGCCGCCTCGTTTTCCCAGGATCCGACCAGGGCCACTTCCATGATTTACCCAGGTATGAGTTTCCCCCTGTTTCTCCCCATCGTGGCCGGCATTGCGGTGGGGGCACTTTTCGGCCTGTTTAACGGCGTGTTGGTGGCTTACGGCAAACTGCCCCCATTCATCGCCACCTTGGGAACCATGGTTATAGCCCGTGGTGTCCAGCTTATCTACATCGGGGGATCCATCGTAAGTTCGTTGACAAATTCCTTCATGTCCATTGCGCAGAGATCCATAGGCCCACATGCCGTCAGGTTTCCGATACTTGGAATTTATGTCATAATCGTTGTCTTTCTTGTCTGGGTGCTTATGCGGCACACAAGGATGGGAAGCAACTTTTACGCCATAGGCGGCAACGTCCAGGCGGCGCGGGTTTCCGGCATAAACGTCGAACGGAGCCTGGTCTGCGTTTATCTTTTTGCGGGTATCCTGTACGGCATTGCCGGGGTATTGCTGGCAAGCCGCATCGGCCTGGCAAATGCACAGCTTGCCCTAGGCATGGAGCTGGACGCAATCGCGGCGGTTACCGTGGGCGGCATTTCCCATGCAGGCGGCGTAGGTACCGTTGGCGGCATGGTGGTCGGCGTTTTTACGATGGGGCTTATCAACTTTGGAATGAGCTTTATGGCGGTTGACCCGAACTTCCAAAATCTTGTGAAAGGCTTCATCATCATTGTCGCGGTCTTCTTTGACATGAGGAAACACGCAAGGCGGAATTGATCGGGGCGGAATTTCAGGAACATTGGCGGGTGCAGGGATAGCGCCCGCTCAATATATCCTCCCCAAAAAACAAAAACCATGATACAATTGCCTCATGAACAACGTAAAACCGCCTTCGGCTGGGTTGTTTGTATATTTTTCGGAGGAATTGTGATGTTTAACAAGAAAACAGTCGTATTAATCATGGTACCGCTGCTGCTTATCGTGGCGTTTCCCACATGGGCTGGGGGTAGGGGCGATCTTAGGGGTGCGGACATCGTCATAGGGAACTGGTGGGCCGACTACGACGTTAACACCTTCGAGCCACGCAGCGACATGGAGGCAAGGGTGCTCGCCTATCGCAGAAGGATGCTGCAAGAGCAGGGTTTCAACATGAGGGTAAGGAACATAGCAAGCTGGGGCGAGATGCTACAGACTGCGGCGCTTACCATAATGGCAGGGCAGCCAGCCGCAAGCGCATTCGTGCTGATTCCCTCCTGGGCCATGACCCTGCACAGGCAGGGGTTGCTCGCCCCGATACAGAACGCCGGCGTTGACTTTTCCCCCAAAAGGCCAGGCGACGGAAGAACCGACTGGAACCAGGGTGTAAGGAACCTCTTTACCTTCGGGGGCAACACCTATGCAATGGGCATAGGCTACGGGGACAGCCTTCAGGCCAAGGTCGTCTTCTTCAACAAGCGTCTGTTTAGGGAAGCGGGTCTCGATCCCGAGCTTCCATACAACATGCAGAGGGATCGTACCTGGACATGGGAAAATTTTCTTCCAATCGCCAGGCAGCTTACGCGGGACATTGACGGCGACGGCATAATCGACACCTGGGCCATGACCCCGGATCTTGCCACGCACGTTATTAACGCAATCGTAGCCAGCAACGGCGCAAACTACGTTGACAGGGATCCTGCGACCGGAAGGTTCGTCAACGCAACCGGAAGGCCGGAGTTCCTCGAGGCACTGCAGTTTGCCATGAGGCTTAGGGACGAGGGTGTAATGATGCCGCCGCCGGAAGACAGGCACTGGACTTGGTACCAGGCCATGTTCACCGACGGCATAGTTGCGATGGCGGTTGAACCTCTGCACGTAAGGGGCAACCTACAGGGCATGACCGACGACTGGGGCATGGTGATGTTCCCCATGGGTCCAAGGGTCAACGATTTCGTGGTTTATGTCTACGAAAATGTTATCGTCGTTCCCTCGACATTCTCTCCCGACGAAGTGCGAAGGATTGTAATGGCGATAGATCTGTGGGAAAGGCCCGTGGACGAATCCCCCTATGCATGGCAGGACGGGCTTTGGCACCTCTTCCGTGATCCCCGTGCCGTTACCGAAACCATGGCGATTGTCCGCAATCCACGACTTGTCCAGTGGCAGTACCATGTCATGATTCCGGGGCTTAACGTCGGCGGCATTACATGGCAGTTGTACTGGCACGACGGGGAGGCGGCGCAGCTTATCGAGGCGGTTTCCCTTGCGTGGAACGCCCTAATCGCCGATGCCAACGCCGGCCTCGTGGCTTCCCAGTAAGCGGCTTTGGGGCGAGGTTTTTATGAACAGAAATAGCAAGCCGTTTTTGGCGGGGATGATTGGCGTTTTACTGGTATTAGCACTGTTTCTAACGGGCTGCCGTACTGACCCCGAAATTGGCGACATTCCTGTTGCGGGCGAGCCGTTTGTCGCAGGGGCACCGTTCTTTACCGTACACCCGACAAGCGTGGATTACGCCGAGGATGCGGCAATTCGGCCTTTAAGGGTGCAGGTAAGGGATCGGGAAGGCGTGTCAATGTCGTTCCAATGGTTCAGGGTAAATTCCTTTAGCAATGTCGGGGGAACCGCGATCCAGGGCGCGACGGGCAGTGTCTTTACGCCGGACGGGCCGGGGTATTTCTATGCCGTCGCCACTGGCACAGATGCGGCAGGAAGGACCTTAAACCGGGCGAGCCATCCGGCACGGATTAGGGTCGGAGCGCCCCCCCCCGTCCAAGCTGCGACGCTTACCATCACCGCCAACCAGCGCCAGTACATACGGGGCTTTGGCGGGATGGGGAACGCGTTCTGGATACGCGACGAACACGGCAACACCAGGCCGGAGATGTACATGCAGATGCGGGACATAGAAATGATGTTCGATCCGGAAGGCCCGCTGGCTTTCAACATTTTCCGCATCCATGTGTTCCCAGCCCCTATCGAGGACGTTCTTACCGGGGTTTATGCCCCCTTCATGCAGCCGTCGAATTCGTACCTGCTGGATTTTGTCAGGCAGGTCGGCGATTTTGGCGGCTACGTGGTGGCGGCCCCCTGGACCGCGCCTTTCGCCCACTGGAAGTACAACAATTCCCTGCAAGGGTCCAATGCCGGCTGGACCATCGCCAACGCCACTTCCAATTTGCGGCGCGAGTATTACCAGGATTACGCGGAATTCCTGAGGGACTGGGCGCAGGAAATGGCCGACAGGGGCGCGCCGATTCACGCAATATCGATCCAGAACGAGCCGACCTACGACCCTGATTATTACGCAATGGCCTGGACAGCCGAACAGCAGAGGGAATTCATGGCGGAGTACGGGCACATCATAACCGGGGCAAACAACGGGCTTGGCGTGCCTGGCCGCGGCGGCGGACGGGACGGTCGGGTGCGGCTTATGGGCGGCTCGCCCCACAACAACGTCCACTGGAACAACGCCACGCTGGACGATCCAAGGGCAAGGGAGCATCTTGAGATTGTCGCATACCACACTTACGGGGACTGGGGCAGCAGGAGCAACCTGGCCCTGGACGGAAGCCCACGCCGTGAAACATGGATGATGGAAAAAAACGTCAACTCCGGCGCGGATGATGCCGCGATTGATTTTACCTGGGACATGATCTGGATACTCATGAACGAGATTCACCATGTCATCGCCCACAACGAGTCCAGCGTCTACACCTGGTGGTACCTTAAACGCTGGTACAGCATGATCGGCGAGGGTGCCTTTGGCACGGTAAACGGGGCGATCCTGCCCAGGGGCTACGGCATGGGGCACTTTAGCAGGTTCCTTTCCGACACCGTGCGGGTGGAAGCCTCACTCAGCGGCCATCCAGGTGCACTTGGAGGCACGGGGCACCTTCCCATCGGCACCCCCCAACCCGCCCCAGGGCTTCCCGTAGGTTCCCCCTCCGGGCCAGGTTCCACCGGCGGCGGTGGGGTCAGGGTACTGGCAGGCACGAGGACGGCAAACCCCGGCACCTGGCAGGAGATGGAGTTGAAGGCGCAGGAGGACATGGTAAGCGTGCTTCTGTTCGACAGCCGCACGTCGCCAGGACTCCAGGGTCGATCCGCCGACATACAGGTGGAACTTCCGCCCGGGTTTAGGGCGACAAGCGCCTACGGGATTATTTCCAGCCCGAACCAAAGGCATGCGCCTGTCCTGGTTACCTTGGATCCAAATGGAACATCGGCAAGCGTGAACCTGCCTACCAATACCATGGTCTCGCTTAGGTTTAGGGGGCAGTGGTAACCTAGAGACCCGCTGATTAATCGGCGACTAGGCACTAGGCACTTTCCCAATTAGGAGCGTTCATGAGATTAGGTGTTTTATTGACAGTTGCGCTGTTCCTGGTAGCTTGCGGCACCGCTCCCGAACTTGGCGACGGCGAGTTTGTGGCGAGCCAGCCCTTCGTTGCGGGCTCGCCGTTCTTCCTGGTGCATCCTACCAGCGTCGATTACGCCGACGCTGGCGCAATTCGCCCCTTGAAAGCCCAGGTAAGGGAAAGGGAAGGCGTGTCGATGTCGTTCCAGTGGTTCAGGGCAAACTCGTTTACCAACGTCGGCGGAACCGCAATCCAAGGGGCGACGGGCAGTACCTTTACGCCAGACGGCCCCGGATATTTCTATGTCGTCGCCACCGGCAGCGATGAGGAATCGGGGGAGGCGTTGAGCCGTGCCAGCCATCCTGCGAGAATAAGGCTTGGCGAGGTTTCCACGAACCCACGGGCAAGCATTGCCGTTACCGCCAGGCAGCGGCAGTACATACGGGGTTTCGGTGGGATGGGAAACGCTTTCTGGATAGGCGACGATTTCGGGCAAACCCGTCCGGAAATGTATATGCAGATGCGGGACATAAAAACAATGTTCGACCCGGAAGGCCAGCTTGCCTTCAACATCTTTCGCATCCATGTATTCCCCGCCCCAATAGAGGACGTTCTTACCGGGCGGTATGCCCCCTTCATGCAGCCGTCGAATTCGTACCTGCTGGATTTTATCAATCAGGTTAACGATTTTGGCGGCTATGTCGTGGCGGCCCCCTGGACCGCCCCCTTCCCCCACTGGAAGCACAACGACTCCCTGATGGGTTCCAGAACATATTACCGTGCCACCGGCAACTCCAACCTACGCCGCGAGTTTTACCGGGCATATGCCGAATACCTTAGGGACTGGGCGCAGGAAATGGCCGACCGTGGCGCCCCGATTCACGCAATCTCGATCCAGAACGAACCGACCTACGACCCGGGTTATTACGCAATGTTGTGGACGGCCGAACAGCAAAGGGAATTCATGGCGGAGTACGGGCAGATCATTACCGCCGCAAACGACGGGCTTGGCGTACCCGGACGTGGCGGCGGGCGGGGCGGGCGGGTGCGGCTGATGGGCGGCTCGCCCCACAACAATGTCCACTGGAACAACGCCACCCTGAACGATCCCAGGGCGAGGGAACAGCTCGAAATAGTCGCATACCACACATACGGGGACTGGGGCACCAGGAGCGCCCTAGCCCTGGAGGGAACCCCACGCCGTGAAACCTGGATGATGGAAAAAAACGTTAACACCCATGCCCAAGGTGGGGCCTTGCGTGATTCGGAGTGGAACAGGATATGGATAGTGATGAACGAGATACACCATGTCATTGCTCACAATGAATCGAGCGTCTACACCTGGTGGTACCTGAAACGCTTTTACAGTATGATTGGCGAGGGTGCCTTTGGCACGGCAAAGGGGGAGATTCTGCCCAGGGGCTACGGCATGGGGCATTTCAGCAGGTTCCTTAGCGACACCGTGCGGGTGGAGGCCTCCCTTAGAGGCCATCGGAACGCCATCGGTCGCAGGGGCCACCTCCCTCCAGGACGAGCCCAAAACGCCCCAGGCCTAAACGGGGTGAGGGTACTTGCGGGGATGAGAACGTCGAACCCCGGCAGCTGGCAGGAAATGGAACTAAAGACGCAGGAGGACATGCTAAGCGTGTTGTTGTTCGACAACCGCACAGGGGTCAGAGCCAGGCGGCAAGCTGCCGATATACGGGTGGAGCTTCCCCAAGGATTCACCGCGACAAGTGCCTACGGGATCATCTCGGATCCGAACCATAGGCACGCGCCTGTCCTAGTCGTCTTGGGGCAGCGGGGGGATTCGGCGATCGTGACCTTGCCTTCCAATAGCATGGTTTCGCTTAGGTTTAGGGGCAAGTGGGGGCAATAGGGGGCTTTGGTTGTTGTGATGAATACTGTAAAAAAATTTGGGATTATCGCCTTGCTTGTAATAGCCGGGTTCATGTTTGCTGCATGCGAAACCCTGGAGGGCATTGGTTTGGTCTGCGATTGCGGATTCGGTATCGGCTGTGATTGCACGGATTGTTTCTGTGAATTCGGCCTTGGCTGTTTCTGCGAAGACAACATTGGCAATGGCGACGATCCATGGTTATTCTATAGTGATTAGCGCCCTTCCAAAAGCATGGCGGTGTTTTGAACCTGTTCGACGGGGGTGAACTCAGCAAATGGTATGGCGGTGTTTCCGGTGCTTATGCTTCTTGAGGGTACAGAATAAACCGCCTCAGTCCAGGCCCACTTTTCATTCTCCCAAACTTCAAAACCCAAGCGAACATCATAAGTTCCCGGCGTATTAAACAGCCAGTCAATACCCCGATCCTTCAAAGAAATTGCAAGCGAAAATTCCCTTGACAATGCCCAACCACTAGCGACCCAATTCTCGGTTCCCGGAGCTGCCAGCCTTACGCTTGCCCATTTACGGTCGCCGTCACCGATATACCGATCCGGTATCCCCGTAATGGTTATGAGCATTCGGGGGGGACTAATAAAAAAAGAAAACGGTATTGTGTTGACCCCCGCGCGAATGTTTTTGCGTGGTACGTAATAGGCCGAAAAACCCCAATCGTCATCCCCTACCCCAACTTCAAAAGTGAAAGCGACATTATATATACCCGGCATGGCAAACATCGTGAAAGTTGCCGAAGAGCCTTCCAGCCTTATTGCATCATTTTCCGCGAAGCAATCAATAAGCCCGGGGGCGTTCAAAAACATTGCCCCCACCTTCCCATCAATATATTGGCTGGGTATCCCAGTAACAGTTATGCTTATCGGCTCGAAAATGCCGAAGGCGGCAAATGGTATTGCGTTGTCTTTGGCCTTGATATTTATTGATGGCGCGGAATAGGCTCTCGACAACATCCCATCGTCCGTATCCGGAAAGCGCAAGTGGACATCATAAGCACCTGGGATGACAAACACCGAAAACCTAGTTGAAGAACCTGATATCGACGGTACCCAATTGGAGTCGAGCTCACTCAAAGTCCCAGGGTACATCAAGCGAATGCTCCCCTCCATACTGCCGATATACCGATTGGGTATATCCGTAATTGTTACGGATATTTGTTCAAGAGGAGTGAAGGCGGAAAGCGGTATATTATTGGCTCCCGCAGTAATGTTTCTGGATGGCATAAAATACCTGGAAGAGCCAAACTGCAAATGAATATCATAAACCCCTGGGACAGCGGCAAAGGCAAAAGAGGCCGAAGGATCCGCCATCTTGTCCACCGAAGCCCAAAAACTACTTCCATTTACGGGCTGCCGCAATGCCAGGTTCCCCCACGAGTTGTGATACCCAGATGGCAGCCCAGTAACACTTATGCTTATGGGCTCTGCTGTATCATCTTTTGGCGGATCACCTTCGTTGGGATTACGTACCGTTGCTGTGAGCTTTGCCCTATGCTTCGACATTGCGGTAGCCATTATGGAGATCCCACGGCTTTAGTTTTTTTCATAAAACCCCATTTATTGTGATTACCCGCTTTCTCCCCATTGTGGGCGGGCAACACCCTAGCTTTGGATGTCCCCGTCCGCCCCCTCATGGCAAACCCCGGCGCCGGCATTTTCCCCCTGCCCATCGGCGGCGAACACCAATGCCTGCAAGATACCAAGGACTAGATCCTGCTTCTCCTCGGGTAACATGGAAAAATCCCGCACAACCTTGCTCAGCTTTTCGTCCTTGGTCAAACATCACCTCTATATGCTGGTACTTTAACCAGCTATGCTGGAATTGTCAAGCTTATCCCAAAAGCATCACTCGCTTAGTGAAAATAAGCCCTTGCTTAGTGAGCTTTGCTCGGCTATAGTTGTCTCATGACCGTCAACGAACGGGTAAAACACCTAAGGACCTCGCTTAAGATGTCCCAAATGGAGTTTGCCAGGGCGCTCTTCCTTAGCAGCGGCTATATGGCTGAAATTGAAATCGGCAAAAAGAAAGTAAACGACAGGATAAGCCAGCTCATTTCCCTAACCTTCGGGGTAAGCGAGGCCTGGCTAAAGGACGGCACGGGAAGCATGTTCTTTACGACCCCGGCGGAAAAGCTGCAGCGGCTTACCAGCCTTTTCAACAAGCTGCCCCCAAGGTTTCAGGATTACGTGGTAACACAAATCGAACAGTTGCTTGCCGCCATTGAGGGGGAATAGTGGATATTTCATTACTGTGACTGGCAATTATATTCCACAGCCTCCGACTTTGTGATACGCTGTCCTAAGGAGACACAATAGGAGGTGCCCATGCAGTACAGAACGGACATAAAATCTGGGAACAGGCTTTCGATACTTGGTTTTGGCTGTATGCGGTTCCCAAAGGGGATTGCCGGCACCGATATGCGGAAGGCCGATGAGTTGGTCATGCGTTCCATCGAAGGGGGGGTGAATTTCTTCGACACGGCATGGATGTATTCGGGAAACGAGGAAGCCCTGGGAACGATTCTCGAAAAAAACCGTGTGCGGGAAAAAGTAAAAATCACGACAAAACTTCCGCTTGTCCTGGTCAAGGACCCCGACGATTTTGACCGCTACTTCGAACAGTCGCTGCAACGGCTTAAAACCGACTACATAGACTATTACCTCCTGCACATGATCACCGACATGGATTTGTGGGCAAAGCTTAAAGGCTGGGGTATCGAGGGCTGGATTGCCCAAAAGAAAAAGGCTGGGCAGATACGGCAGCTCGGGTTCTCCTACCACGGCAACCACGACGAATTCATGAAGCTTCTTGACGACTACGACTGGGAAGCCTGCATGATTCAATACAACTATTTCGACGAGAATTTTCAGGCTGGGGTAAAGGGTTTGCGTAGGGCAGCCAAAACAATGCCAGTGTTCATAATGGAACCCTTGCTTGGGGGAAAGCTCGCCACGGATCTTCCCAAGAATGCGATAAATATTTTCAAAAAGGCGAACTGGAATTTGTCCCCCGCAGGGTGGGCGCTTAACTGGCTGTGGAACCAACAGGAGGTAACAGTGTTGCTTTCCGGAATGAACAACATGGCCCAGCTTGAGGAAAACATCGGCCTTGCGAAACTTGCGGAGGCGGGAATGCAGGGGGAGCGGGAACAGAAAGTATACCGCCAGGCACTTGATGTGATAAAACAGAAATACAAGGTTCGTTGCACGGGCTGCAACTATTGTATGCCCTGCCCCAAGGGCGTCAATATTCCCGGGTGCTTTTCCGCATACAACACACTGCACGCGATTGGTTTAAAGACGGGAATGCAACAGTTCATTACCAGCACCGGCCTTATATCGGAACGCTCCGGCAGCCCAAGCCAGTGCACAAAATGCGGCAAGTGCGAAGCCCTGTGCCCGCAGCAGATTCCCATAGTTGAATGCCTGGGACGGGTGGAAAGACGCATGGAACCGCTGTGGCTCAAGCTAATCGGCGTTTGCGCCAGGGCCTTTCTGGGCAGGAAACGTAAAAAGGCGAATGCCTGAAAGCCCAATTATTTTTTGGGCTTGGGCGCCGCCTTGGGGGCGGGTTCCTTTTTTCTAAGTTCCGACAGGGCCTGCAAGCCGAAGATGTCCGTAGTTTTAAGTTCCTCCGTAATGGAGTTGGGGACAAGCATCATGGAATTGCCTTTCTTGAGACCCTCGTTCAATATGGAAAGAATCCGCAACTTCAATGCGCCTTCGTCCTTAGCATAAATTGAAATAGCCTCTTCCAGCTTTTTGGCAATCTCGATTTCCGCCTCGGCAAGCAGTGTGCGGCCTTTCTTTTCCCGTTCCGCCTGGGCAATGCGGGAAAGCGAATCCTGGAGTTCCTGGGGAACCTGCACGTCGGTAATCTCGATGTACTGGACGGTAATGCCCCATTCGGTGGTCTGCCTTTCCACTTCCTGCTGGATCTGCTTTTCGATTAAATCCCCGCGGGCAAGAAAAGTGGTAAGATCGTTTTTGGAAATAATGTTGCGCAGTGCGGCCTTGGCGGACAGGGCCACCGCCGCCTCGTAGTCCTCCACTTCCAGCGCGGCCCTTTGCGGATCCCACACCATCCAGAAACAGAAGGCATCAACGCCCACCGTAACGGAATCGCCCGTTAGGGTTTCCTGCGCATAAAAATCCAGAACCCGTATCCTTATGTCAATGATTTTGTAAACATGGTCAAGCAGGGGGACAAGAAAGTACAGCCCAGGGCCGCGCACCCTATGGAATTTGCCGAACCTTAGCACAATGACACGTTCCCACTCATAGGCCTTGCGAAAGGAGGCGGCAACGAGCAGGGCCAGCAACAGAACCACGGAAAAAACACAAAGCCGCCACAGATCCGCCTCAAGGCCAAGAGCCGGTTCCGGAAGGACGAAGGCAAAAAGCAGGGACAGGACAAGCCCCAGAAAGATGAGCCGTATCAAGGCAAGGGTTAAATCCACCTTGCGGCGGCGGCTTATCTTCCTTGCCGTAAAGTGCCCAATATCGCTCATTTCCCTCTTCTTTTTATAGAACATTCGATTATCCCCCTTGTTGTCATGTTTCCTTGTATGTGGCAACGAGTTCGGCCAAGCCCTTCTGCCCCACTCCCAACTCCCGCATTTCCTCGATAAAGCGCCCCACAAGCTCCCTTATCTTGCGTTCCGGGCCTTCGTCTTCCAATACGGGCTTTTTGTCGGATATATATGTGCCGCTCCCTACCTGGGTTGTAAGTATACCACGGATCTCCAGTTCCCCGTAGGCTTTGGCAATGGTATTTGGGTTAATCTTTAGTTCAACGGCCAGGGAGCGGATGGTGGGTAGCCGCTCCCCGGTTTTAAGCCTGCCGGATAACACGGCATTCTCGATCTGCCGGATGATCTGCCGGTAGATCGGCACACCATCGGACAGGTCGAGCATGAAGCGCATGGGAACAGCGGCTTCCAGGTTTTCGGTCTCTTTCCCCTTGCCAGCAAGGGATGCACTATTCATCTAGTACAATTATAAAGCGTACTAGTACAATGTGTCAACAGCTAGCCAAGCAAAAACCTGGCTTAAAAAACCGCCACAACCCCGCCGTCAAAGCGGCCTTCGATAAATTCCCGTACCCTGGGGCTTAGAAGGGCATCCCTCAAAGCGAGAATGCGTGGGTCGTTTTCGCTGCCCCGGCGCACCGCCACTATGTTTACATACGGGGAATCCGCATACTCAATTATGAGGGAATCCCGCTGGGGGTTAAGGCCGGCCTGGAGCGCAAAATTGCCGTTGATGGTTGCGGCATCCACATCATCCAAGGCCCTGGGAAGCTGTGCGGCCTCAAGCTCGTGGAAAACGAAGCCCCTGGGGTTGTCCGCAATGTCACGGGGGGTGGCAAGCAAGCCGGCACCGTCCCTAAGGGTAAGAAGCCCCCTGGCCTGGAGCAACAGAAGCGCCCTACCCCCGTTGGTCGGGTCGTTGGGAATGGCAATTGTGGCGCCATGGGGCAAGTCGTCAATGCTGTTGAACCTTCTGGAGTACAGGCCAAAGGGTTCAACGTGGACACCAAAGACGGACACGAGCCTTGCGTTCCATTCATCGTTGGCCTGCAGGAAAGGAAGGTGCTGAAAGAAATTGGCATCGATATCCCCGTACATCAGGGCCATGTTCGGCGTAATGAAGTCGGTAAACTCCACGATCCTTAGCGTGACCCCACGTTCCGCAAGGTCACCCCTTATTAGGTTTAGCAATTCCGCATGGGGAACCGGCGTGGCCCCTACCGTCAGAACCGTATCCGACCTGTCCCCGACACCCCTTGCCTCGACGCTTAGGTCGAAACCCCAAAAGAGGGCAAAGGCTACAAGTAGGCTGATAAATGTTTTCTTCATCGTATGTTTCTCCTGGAATAAGTATGGCAATAATTTGGCGTTGTGCCAAGTGCATCCCGCGCCTTGACATACCTTGGGGGGGTATGGTATGGTTCATACAACGAATGAAAGTGAGGTGTGTACATCATGAAATGCGAACAGTCATGTGGAGCCTGCGAAAACAAGGAGGCACACCAGCGCCCTGCGAAGGTAAACAAGGATCTCACAAGCCGGCTTAGCCGCATAGAGGGCCAGGTTAGAGGCATTGGATCGATGATTGACAAAGGGCTGTACTGTGACGATGTGCTGACCCAAATAGCGGCGACCCAATCGGCACTGTCCTCCGTGGCCAAGATTTTACTGCAAAGCCATATGCGATCCTGCGTGTCCCGGCGATTGCAGGACGGCGACGAGGGTGTTGTCGATGAATTTATCAAGACCTTGGGCAGGTTGCTGTAAACTCCTACAGCTTCACCCTCTTCAAGCGCAGCGCGTTTGCCAGCACCGACACCGAGCTTGCCCCCATTGCTATCGCCGCCATCATCGGGTTCAGCAGCGGCCCGCCGAATGCGTACCATACGCCCATCGCTATGGGGATTCCCATGACGTTATAGACAAAGGCCCAAAACAGGTTCTGCCTGATATTGTTCATGGTTTTCCTGCTAAGCCTGATGGCGGAGGATACCCCCGTCAAATCGCCTCGCATGAGCACGATGTTTGCGGATTCGATGGCAACATCGGTGCCCGTGCCTATGGCAATGCCAATGTCCGCCTGGGCGAGAGCTGGGGCATCGTTGATGCCGTCGCCAACCATTGCCACCTTGCGGCCGCCTTTCTGGAGCTTCCTAAGGTGTTCCGCCTTGTCCTGCGGCAATACCTCCGACAGAACCTTTGCGATACCTGCCTGCTTCGCCACGGCAAGGGCGGTGCGCCTGTTGTCGCCGGTAATCATCACAACGTCGATGCCCATTTTCTTTAGCCCTTCGACGGCTTTAGGGCTTGTTGGCTTTATGATGTCGGCCACGGCGATAATGCCTTCCAGCTTGCCGTCCATGGCAACGTACATGGGGGTTTTACCCTCTTCCGCGAGTCTGTCGGAATCGGCGGCATAGGCGGCCATGTCAATGTTATTTTCATCCATTAGGCGGCTGTTGCCGATTAGCAGTTCCCTGCCGCCAAACTCCGCGGAAATCCCCTGGCCAGTAATCGAGTTAAAGTGTGTCGGTTCGGCAAAGGCAATGTTTTCTTCAATGCCTTTGTTTACGATGGCCTCCCCAAGGGGATGCTCGGATTTTTTTTCCGCGCTTGCCGCCAATGCCAACAGATCCCCGGCGGAAAAGCCGCCCCCCGCCACGATGTCCGTTACCTGGGGCCTGCCTTCGGTGACCGTGCCAGTTTTGTCCAGCACGACGGTTTTTACCTTGTGTGCCATTTCAAGGTATTCGCCGCCCTTTATCAAAATGCCGTTTTCCGCACCTTTGCCCGTGCCTACCATTATGGAAGTGGGCGTCGCCAGCCCAAGGGCGCATGGGCAGGCGATGACCAATATTGTTATGAATATTCGCATGGCAAACCACAATGCTTCCGGCTCGCCACCCAGGAAGAACCAATAAAGCCCGGACAAGACCGCAATAACGATAACTGCCGGGACGAATTTCTCGCAGACAAGATCCGCAAGCGCGGCAATGGGCGGCTTGGAGCCTTGCGCATCCTCCACCAGTTTTATGATCTGCGACAAGGCCGTGTCCTTGCCAACTTTCGTGGCTTTGTATTTGATGGAGCCGGTTTTGTTGATGCTTGCACCGACAATATTATCGCCGACGGTTTTGCTTACGGGCATACTCTCGCCCGTAAGCATGGATTCGTCAACGGCAGTCTCGCCGTCGATTACAAGCCCATCGACGGGCATTTTTTCCCCAGGCCGCACGACAATGGTGTCGCCCACCACTACCTCATCGATATAGACCTCTGTTTCCTGGCCACCCCTGACAAGCTTGGCGGTCTTGGGCGCAAGCCCCATAAGCTTCTTGATGGCCTCGCCGGTTTTGCCCTTGGTTCTTGCCTCGAAGAATTTGCCCAGGACAATCAGTGTTAGGATAACCCCAGTAATCTCGTAATAAGGCTCGTACATGCCGCCGGAAAAAACATTAAGCCATGTTAGGTACAGGCTGTATGCAAAGGCCGCCGCCGTCCCTTTGGCTATAAGCGAGTCCATGTTTGGACTGCGCCTTGCCATTGCCTTAAGCCCCCTGGCGTAGATTTTCCTGTTGACGATGATAACGGGAATTACAAGCATCATTTGGATTAAGGCATTTGCGGCCGGGTAGTGCATGGGGTTGAACATTATAAGGTACCCTTGGGCGGCCTCGTAGCCAAGCAAGTGATGCGGAACCATAAGCCCCAGGGCTTCCAGTGCCATTGGTACCATGGCTATTAGAAACACTGGCAGGGTAAAGACGACCGATACAACAAACCTGCGCCAAATGTCTTGTGTTTCCCTGGCTTTCCGGATGGCCTCCACATCGGGGGGTTCCTCTTCAAGGGCCTTGAAGCCCGCTTTTTCAATTGCCTTTAGCACTTCCATTACGGAAATTGTTTCGGGTTTATATGTCACGCGAAGCCTTTCCGCGGCAAAGTTTACGCTGGCTTCCATTACACCTTCCAGCTTTCCAGCCGCTTTTTCTATGCCCTTTGCGCAGCCGGCGCAACTCATGCCCTCTATCTTGAAAATTTTTGTGAATACCGTGCTCGACATAATGCGCCCCTTTTGCCCTTGCATGTTCCTGAGATATACCATACCCCACCAGGGTATGTCAAGATTGCCAAAACTCCCGACACAAGCTGCTTAGCAAGCAGGAGCTAAAGGTGTTAAACCTTGTGAAGCCGCAGCCCTGCCTCCGATCTGTGCCAGACACCCGCGGCGGGTCTTCATCTCCCCAACAACCAATCCAGAACGTTTAAGTGCTGTATACCCTTGTAAATACTGCGGTCATAATCCCGTGTCAACAAAAATTTCGGGAAGTTGTCCTTAACCGCATACAAAGGCGCGAGCTCCCTTGCAAGGGTGTTTTCGTCCATGACGCTCTGCGCGACCTGGTAATACTCAAACTGGCCGCCGGGCTTCCATGCCACGAAATCTATTTCCTTGTCGTTTACCCTGCCAACCTTCACCTTGTAGCCCCGGCGCAAAAGCTCCAGATAGACAACGTTTTCCAGAATATGCCCGGCATCCGTTTTCGCCGTCCCCCCCAGCAGATGGTACCGCAGGCCAACGTCCACGGCGTAGTATTTAGCGTTTGTCCGCAGCAGCTCCTTGCCGTTAATGTGTTGCCTGTCCGCCCTGTAAAACACGAAGCAGTCAAGCAGGGCCTCAAGATATTTTTCCAAAACGGGCGCGTAAATAGGTTTGCTGCTGGGCTTCAACTTGAACTCGTTGTTTATCACGCCGACCATGTTGTTGATCGACGTCTCGCTTCCAATGTTGCTGAAAAGAAAACTGACAACGCGGGTAAGCTGGGGAAGCTCCTTCACGTCGTCGCGCTGCATAACGTCGCGCATTATTATGCTTTCGTAGATGTGCGAAAGGTATTCACGCACGCCCTGCTGGTCCCATTGCGCCAGGTATCTAAAAGCCTCGGGAAACGAACTGTACTCAAGGTAATGCTGAAAGGCCAGATCGCTGTGGCTGTTGCCCGGCTCCGGAAGCGCCGAGGCGTATTCCTTGAACGACAATGGGAACATGTGTACCTGTATGTACCGCCCGCCAAGAATTTTCGGCAGCCTGCCGGACAAAAGCGAGGAATTCGATCCGGTGACGTAAAGGTCCATGTTTTCGCGCAGGCGCAGGCTGTTTATAACCGGGCCAAAGTCGCCGACAAGCTGGATTTCGTCAAGAAAGACATAGTTTGGCCTGTCCTTCACCACACGGGCCTCCACGAATTCATGGAGCCTTTCTCCGTCCAGCAGTGGCCTGTTTGCCATGTCCTCAAGGTTGATGGCAAGGATCTGCTCGCCGCTTATCCCCTCGGAACGCAGCTTGTCCTGATACATCCTTAGAAGGGTGGATTTTCCGCAGCGGCGGACCCCGGTAACTATCTTTATGAGATCGGGGGCAAGCCTGTGCCGCTCAAGGGCGGCGAAATAGTCGGGGCGGCGTATTATCCTGTTTTCGGGCATCGCAGCCTCCATTTCCATGCTTTCTACGATTTTAATAGATTGCCATGGAAAATCAAGTGCTTTCTACGATTTTCATAGATTCGCAGGGCTAGTCGGGTGTTTTCTACGAAAATCGTAGAAATTCCCGCCCGCCCTACCTCTTCGAAAGCAGGTTTCGGCTGATCAGCGTGCCGGCAACCTGCACCACCTGCACCAGGATCAGTATGACGATAACCGCGCCAATCGTTACGTCCGTCTGGAAGCGGTGAAAGCCGTAGCGTATGGCAAGATCCCCAAGGCCCCTGCCGCCAATCGCCCCCGCCATTGCAGAATAGGCAATCAAGTTGATGATGGTCAGCGCAAGCCCGGAAACAAGGGCCGGCATGGCCTCCGGAATCAGCACCTTGCGGACGATCTGCAAGGTGGTCGAACCCATCGCCTTCGCCGCCGTAATCACGCCAAGATCTACCTCGGAAATTGCGGCCTCGGTTATCCTGGCGAAAAATGGCGCCGCCGCTATCGAAAGCGGGACAATCGCCGCCGTGGGGCCTATGCTGGTACCTACGATCATCCGCGTCACGGGAATCAGAAGGACCATCAATATGATGAAGGGAATCGAGCGGAACAGGTTCACAAGCTGGGAAACCACGCTGTACAGCATACGGCGTGGGGCAAGCCCGGCAGGGGAGGCGACGTAAAGGTAAATACCAAGGGGAAAGCCCAGCAGGCAGGCGAAAAAGGCCGAGATGAAGGTCATGTACACAGTCTCGAACGTCGCCCCCGGCAGAAGGGACATTATTTGCAGAATTCTTTCGCTAGACATGGAGCATCTCCCTTGTCGCCGCAGCCTGGGGCGAATCGAAGACCGAGCCGACGCTCCCCACTTCCACTATAAGCCCGGCATCCATGACCGCAACTTCCTGGCATATCTCCCGGATAACCTCCATCTGGTGCGTTATCAGTACGACGGTTATTTTCAGCCGCTGCTGCAGGTCGCGGATAAGCGCGAGGATCGAGCGCGTCGTCTGGGGATCCAGGGAGCTTGTCGCCTCGTCGCAGAAAAGCACCTCGGGGTTTGCCGCCAGCGCACGGGCAATGGCCACACGCTGCTTCTGCCCGCCGGAAAGCTCCCGCATCCTGGCCTTGCGCTTGTCGGCAATATCCACCATATCCAGAAGCTCGCGAACCCGCCTGTCAATCTGCTTCTTGGGAAGGCCGGCAATCTCCAGGGGGTAGGCTATGTTCCCCGATGCGCTTCGGGATCCCAGCAGGTTGAAGTTCTGGAATATCATGCCCATCTTTCTGCGGCGTTCGAGCAGCGCCCTACCCTGCAAGCCGTCCACCCTTTCACCGCCGTAGTACACCTCGCCGGTATCCGGCTTTTCCAGAAGGCTCATTGTTCGCAGAAGCGACGACTTGCCGGCGCCGCTGCGGCCGATTATTCCAAAGATGCAGCCCTGGGGAACGGCGAGATCAACCAGCCGCACCGCCGTAACCGATCCGTATGACTTCGAAACTTGTTTGAGGACTATCATTCGTTACCTTGCAATTGCCGCTTCCTCGTAATCTACCCTACGATTTCCTGGAGCCGCTTTATTATGTCGATATGCTGGGTGCAGGTATCCTCGCAAAGGCCGCAGGCGGTGCAGCCGACGGCGGCCGAGCGGTCCAGCCCCCAGTGCCATTTGAGCCTGTTCGCGATATGGTCGCCGCCGTCCTCCCTGCCCAGGATTTTCTGGTTGTAGGCATCCATGAGCTTCGGTATGGCTATCCCCTCCGGGCAGTCGTCGCAGTAGCCGCAGCCGGTGCAGATTCCCTCGAAGGAGCTCAGGGCCGTGGCCTTCAACCCCTCCAGTTCCGCCGGGGTTCTTGGCTTGTAGCCCTCCAGGGCGGCTATGGCATCCTGTATGTGTTCGACGGTGTCAAAGCCCACAAGGGCGGATGTAATATCCGGATGGTCCCAAAGGAAGCGCAGGGCCGCCGTTGCGATGTTCTCGCCGGGGCGCCTAAGGAAGCCAAACATGTCCTCGTTTTGGGGGATAAGGCCGCCGCCGAGCGGGTTCATAATAACCGCCCCCAGCTTTTTCTCCCGGATTGCGTCGAAGGCGACCTGCCTTGTCCTAAAATTGTATGCGGAATAGCCAAGCAGCACGCCCTCGAACACCCCTTCCATCAGGAGTTCCCTTATTTCGTCGTTTATGAGGTGGCTGGACACGCAGATGTGGCGGATAAGCCCCTCTTCCTTAAGTTTCATGAAGGCCTTGAGCACGCCGTTGTCCTTGCGGGCCTGCCAGTTGTCCAGCTTGGTGATGCTCCAGATATGGTAGAAGTCAACGGCCGGCACATCCATGCGCTTAAGCTGCGCCTCCAGCTCCCGGCGGATTGAGCCCTCGTCCGAGGTAAAGGTCTTGGTGGCGGAATAATAAGGGAGGTTCCTGCGCCTTAGTTCCGCAAGGCCCTTGCCGAACACGACCTCGCTCTTGCCTTCGCAGTAGAGCGGCGCGGTGTCAAAGTAGTTGATTCCACCCTCCGCTGCGGCAACCATCATGCGTATGCACTCATCGTGATCGTCGATGTTGGCGAAACGCATTCCCCCAAAGCTTAAAACCGAAACCTGCTTGCCTGTCTGACCGTATTCCCTGTACTGCATAGGAGCCTCCAAGAACATTTTACGGATTCGAGGCCAAATTGTATAGGTGGCGGCATGGAATGGTGTCAATCCTGCCTTTGCCGCACTATCCGCCTAAGCCCCCGCGAAACAAAATACCCCCCAAAGATTACGATAAAGCGATCGACCATGTTAACCGGGATGCGGGCAAAAATGTTGACGGCAAGCACGGGGATCCCGCCGCGCAGAAAGCCGATTTTAAAGGTATCGCTGGCGCTAAAATAAAGCTTTTCCACGCCCAAAACGGTATGGTATACGTAATCAACCAGGCCACCCAACACGCTAAGTGCCAGGGCACAGACAATGTACAGCAACATAAGCTTTACAAAAACGCCAACAAGGTAGGCAATCCGTTTTTCCAGCATGGCAGGGTTTTGCACCCAGGAAGCAGCCGGCTTCAGCCAGCATACAAGCAGCACCTCGGCTATACTTACGAAAATAAAGGGGTTGAGGCCGCCGTACAGAACGCCCTGCCCCAGCCAGGTAAGCAGGGCGGTCGCAAGGCCAGGCCAAAGCCCCGCCGAAAAAGCCACCGCGGCGGTAAACACCGTGTCCAGGAACAGGGAAACCCCAAGGAAGTACAGGCAGAAGACATTAAGAAGGCGGTTCGCCACCGCCGCCAGAAGGCAGAGCAGAAACAAGCTGAACAAGCGGACAAGGCGTCCCCTTATGTCGGGGTTGGTAGGTTCCGTGGACACTGCCTCCTGCACCGTAGAAGTCTACCACAAAAAAATAATTGTGCATATAATGAGAGGCAGCCATGAAGCTTAAAAATCGAGCAAAGCGCCTTGTGGTTTTTACATCGGTATATTTGGTCGTCGGCGCATCCTGCGCCCTGGCGAATCAAAACCAGGGTATCAGCATTCAGGACATCATAAACCAGTGGATCGGCATTGAACGCCACATAATAGAGGCGGGGCAGGAAAGCGGCCTGGCGGGAAGCGGCTTGCTTGAGGGCCTCGATGCCTTCCAAGAATCCTTGCGGTCCTTTCTAGATTCCGAACTATACCAGATATACCGACTAGTTCCACTTCCGTTCGGAACCAGGCCTATTTTCGGCCAGCTCCTGCCCGATGAGTCACCGGGGATCTATATCCTAGCCGAGTTGATTCCGTCCATCCGCAAGGCGGCCCTGGACGAGGAGCGGGAGAGGGCCATGCTCGTTTCGGCGGATATTACCGGCGCACTTATTCAAATCATGATACGGGACGGGAACGCCCAGCAGTTCGCCGCCGACACATATTTTACCCTGCTGCTTATATTCATTGTCTTTATCGCGTTTACGGCCTTTGTCACCCATTTTCTGTACAGGACGCTGGCCCGATCGCTTAGGCGTGAAGAGGAAGGCTCAAGCTTTTCCCATGCCATCCTTCTGGCGCAGGAAAACGAACGGGGGCGGCTATACAGGGAACTCCATGACACCGTGGCACAGGATCTACGTTATCTTTCGTTGGAAATGAGCAAAATCGGCAAAACCGAGGAAATAACCCTACGTGAAAAACTCTGCGCCGAAGCAGCGGCGCTCCAGGCGACGCTTATCGGCAGGGTGCGGGGCATTTGCAACAACCTCGTGCCGCCGGACTTCAGCTTCCAGGGCCTGCCCGATGCCCTGCGAAGGCTCTGCCTTGATTTCGGCAAGCGCACGGGGCTTGACTGCCGCATAAACATAGCGGAGAATGTAAAGCCAAGCTTTTTGAACGAAGAAAAGCAGCTCCAAGTTTTTCGGATAGTGCAGGAGGCCTTAACCAACGTGGAAAAGCATGCCCGCGCAAAGGAGGCGATTGTCATACTACGTTCCGACGCCGAAGGGGGTCTTTACCTCAGCATTTCGGACGACGGACTGGGCTTTACACCCGCGCATAGAAAAGGTTCCCTGTACCAAATCTTGGACGGTTCCTTGGACAAGCCAGGGGGCGGTATGCACCTGGGAATCCGTGGGATGAGGGAAAGGGCCACGCTGTTGGGCGGGCACCTTACCATTAACAGCGAAGGAGGGGAAGGGACATTAATTCACCTTCATTTACACCCCCCCCCCCCCCCCCGCCTTACCCAAAATAAATAGGCCATGATGGAACACCTTAGGCCCAAGGGCCGCACAATGGACGTGCTGCTGATTGACGATCATCCCTTGACAAGCCTGGGGCTTGCCTTCTGCCTTGAGGAGACGGGGTGTTTCCACGTTTCCGGGCAGGCAAGCTCGCTTGGCGAGGCCCAAGGTTTTATCGAGATGCCGCGGATCCCTTCCCTAATAATCCTGGACATACAGTTGGGCAAGGAAAACGGCCTGGACTTTCTCCCCTTTCTGAAAAAGTTCTGCCTGGCAAACGGCATCCCAAAGCCCCCGGTGCTGGTCTGCTCCGTCTTCGACGATCCTTTCCGCATACAGACCGCATTGAAACTGGGCGCTTCGGGCTACGTGCCCAAAAACGGGAGCAAGGAAGATTTGCTAAATGCCATAGACGCCATCTTTAGGGGGGAAATTTACCTTGCCAGCGAGCACAACGTCAAACTGGGCGAGATGTCCGACAAATACACGCAGTTTACCAGCCGGGAGCTTGAGGTACTCAACCTGTTGAAGCAAAACAAGACCAACAAGCAGATAGCCGAGACCATGGAAATAAGCAAACGGACCGTGGAGAACCACATCAGCAACATTTACCTCAAAACAGGGGCCTCCAGCCGTTGGGAAGTGATGGCTTTGTAAAATACCGCTTTAAAGCACACTGTTTTCCACAGGGTTCCACGTTTCGGGTATAAACCGTGGCATAAGGCAAGGTTTTCGCCTTCCCTGCCGTTTTTCTTTGCAAACCCGTGCGTTCACACGGATGGAAAATTAGCCGCACTTAGTCTATAATTTCAATATAAAGCCGCAAGCTGGGTACGAAACATTCACGAGGTTGATTTCAAGTACGGGTACCCACCGAAGGCAAGGGTGGCGGCGTTTTCCAAACAGGCTGCCTGACAGTTATTAACCGTTGTTACGAAATTAGGGGGCATCCCGTGAGCAAAAAGTTGGTTTTATGGTGCAGCGCAATAATGTTTGCCGTACTTTCGGCCTGTACCCATCAACAGGAATATCTTGTCGTCCAGCTTATTGACGGCGGCAGTGCAGTAAAGGTTACCGCATACACGGGCGAAGGGACGGAAGTAACGATTCCCTCACGCATACGGAATTTGCCCGTCACCGCAATCGGGGACGGGGCGTTTAGGGAAAACCAACTCAGCAGTGTCGCCATCCCGAATAGCGTAACCCATATTGGGGAAGGGGCCTTCGCGGCAAACCATCTTACCAGCATCACAATCCCAAACAGCGTAACCAATATTGGAATAGGGGCTTTTGCGGGAAACCGACTCACCAGCGCCAATATCCCAAACAGCGTAACTTACATCGGCTATGCGGCATTTGCGGACAACCAACTTACATATATTGCCATTCCAAACAGCCTGACCCATATCAAAGAGAGGGCCTTTTTCAGGAACCAGCTTATCAGGGTTAGCGTCCCGGACAGCGTTACCCACATTGGAACATGGGCGTTTTTGGAAAACCGACTCATCATTGTCAGCATCCCATACTCGGTAACTTACATTGGGGTCGATGCCTTTGACAGGGCCGTTACGGTAACAAGAACGCAGAACAGCAATAATTAGGAAAGGCCTAAACCATCACCTCGGCAAACGGCGGCGCCTCTTCCAGGACACGGGCAATGATGCGGTGGCCTTCCAGCACAAGGTCGGGGTCGTTTTCAAGAATAAAAAAGGCATCGCTGCGGGCTTTTGCGAGCGTCTCTATGTCGGTGATAAGGTTGGCGATCGCAAGGCTTAGGTAACCGGACTGCTCTGTTCCGGCAATCTGGCCGGGGCCGCGCAGCCTTAGGTCTTCCTCCGCAATGACAAAGCCATCGATGTTTTCAAGCATCATCACCTTGAGCCTGGCTTTCCCGTCCTCGGTCAATTCGTCGGAATAAACCAGGAAACAGTATGCCTGCTCCTGCCCCCTGCCGACCCTGCCACGGAGTTGGTGCAGGCTGGAAAGGCCGAAACGCTCGGCGTGTTCTATCACCATACAGTTTGCCTTGGGTACGTCCACGCCCACCTCGACAACGCTTGTGGCAACCAGCACTTTTATTTCGCCATTGCGGAAACGTTCCATTGTTTGCCGCTTCTCCTCCTCGTCGAGCCTTGAGTGGATGAGCGCAAGGGCAAAACCTGGGAAAACTTTCTTTGCAAGCCTTTCCGCCATCGAAACCGCGTCTTTCAAGTTATTCCCATCGCCGCTTTCTATAAGCGGGTACACAAAGTACGCCTGGGAACCGGCCTCCAGTTTGCGGCGCACAAAATCGTACACCCTATCCTCGCTGGATCCCTTTGCGAGGTGGGTTTTTACCGGCTTTCTCCCAGGCGGCAAGTCCCGAATCACCGATACATCCATGTCGCCGAAAACCGTCAGGGCAAGCGTGCGGGGAATTGGTGTCGAGCTCATCATCAACAGGTGGGGGCTGTCGCCCTTCTCCATGATCAGGGAACGCTGCATTACACCGAAGCGGTGCTGTTCGTCCACAACCACCAGTTTCAAATTTTTGTACCTGACGTCCTTTGAAAAGAGCGCATGGGTACCGACAACAATGTCAATCTCGCCTGCCGCAAGATGCCCAAGAAGGTCTTTTCGCCCTGCCGCTTTTATGTTCCCTGTAAGGAACGCGATCCTAAGCCCCAAAGGTTCAAGCAGACGGGCGGCGCTTTCCGCGTGCTGGCGGGCAAGCAGTTCCGTGGGTGCCATTAGCACGGCCTGAGTGCCACTGTCAACCGTCCGCAAGGCCGCCATAAACGACACAAGCGTCTTCCCGGAGCCTACGTCACCCTGCAAAAGCCTCGACATGGAAAAGTTGCCGATTCCCCCGGGGGCGGCGCAGCCCATGTCCGCATTGATTTCGCCGATGGCCTCCAGCTGGCCATGCGTAAGGTTAAAAGGCAGCCGTTCAACCAGCCGTTCCTGCAAGGGGGAAAACCGCAGGTCTGCCTTTTCCGGCCGGGCCTGTCTTTTCCTAAGCAATGCACGTTTGACGATCATAAGTTCCAGGTAAAACAGTTCCTCGTAAACGAGCGTCTTTTTCGCGGATTCCAGTTCCGCAAGCGAAGCGGGGAAGTGTATCGCCTTTATGGCCGCGGCCTTGGAAAGCAGGCCGTCCCTTGCCCGAATTTCCCCGGGAAGCTCGTCCTCCAGGCCAGGGGCGTATTTCTCCAGAGCCTGGCCGATAAAGCGGCGCAACATGGCCTGGCTAATACCCGCGGTAAGGGGGTAGACGGGCAATATATTGGCACTGGGGTTTTCAGCCCCCATGGGTTCGATTTCAAAGGCGCTTGACTGAATGTCGCCGTACCTGTACTGGAAACGGCCCCATAGGCGGAAACGCTCGCCAGGCACAAGCTGCTTTTCCAGCCAGGGACGGTTAAAACAGACAAGGGCCGCCCTGCCGCTTTCGTCCTCGACATACACCTTGAGCGTCGTCCTCGATTTGCCAAAATTCTTACCGGAACCGATCCAGTCACGGCTCAATACGGTAACTTCGGTGCAGACCTGCGCCCTGTGAAATTCACTGATAGGAACCTTGACGCTTCTGTCTTCCCAATCCCTGGGGTAATGGCAAAGAAGCCCCGCCACATTTTTTATCCCCATCCGTGCAAGCCTGGGTACCTGCACTGGGCCAATGCCTTTAATTGCGCCTACAGGTTCGGTAATGGAACGGAGCAGCATTTCATGTTACTGTTCTTGCCAGCATTCCAACAAGCATCAGAAGGACGAACCTCCCGACTAGCCATAGCGCAAGGATAAGGATGATGCTGGTCACAATACCTGTAACAAAGTTGACGGTACGGCCCTTAAAAACGATGTTGGTAATGCGGAACATAAGGGGCCGCGAAATGGAGTCAACTATTTGCCAGAAGCGGCCGTACATATCCTTGTTCATGAAATAACCGACAAGCCGAAGCCCAAGGACGATGGCACAGAAAAGCAAAAGAAAGGCGACCATCGACCACACTGCGGAAATTACTATTGCAAGGACAATCCCCAGGCTTATAGTGCCCTGGGCGGCAATAGTGGAAAAAATACTCTGCACAACGTGAAGCGCCGCCATTGCCGCAAGGGGGGTAAGATCCATAAAGCCAACACGCAAATTAAAACGCTGCCGCCACCAGTTAAGGTAGGGATCGGTTATACGGGACAGAAACTGCACGATTCCCGAATGCGGGTTATTCCCGAACCAAGTGAGTATTATCCTTGCGACAAGGAGCAGGGAGTATATACCCAAGACCGACGATAAAAAGCCAAATATTACCTGCATTCTTCCTTCCATGCCTTCGCAACCCCGGTACAGCCTTCCAGCACGCCAAGCGCTTCTTTCTGCGCTTCAATGCTTAGGCCGCCCGTAGTGCGGATTATTTTTTCGGTATCCCCGGATGTATAGATATGTATAAACACCGGACAGGGTCCAGGGTTCCCCGCAAGATAGTTACGCAGAGGGTATATACCTTCGTCCCTGCTCGCAGCCAGGTTATCCAGGTGAATGTGGACGGCCTGAAGCGGGATCGGGGGGGCGGTGTTTTCCTGCGCGGAACCTTCCTCCCCGCGATCAGGCTGTTGGGCACGGTTTTCCATCGCCGGGACTTTGGGTTCCTCCCCGGCGGCGGCTTTGGATGCGGCGGAACGGCAAAGGCTGGAGATATCTTTGACACTGCTAACCTTAAAGCTTGGCTTCTGCGGGTTGCGGTCGTTCGCAGGATCGATGTTCCCTTTGAGCGCCACAAATTCGCCAAGGTTAAGCAAGTCGCGGTTTTCGTTCCAGGCCTTGGAGAAGAACACAAAGTCAATGTCACCCTCAAAATCCTTAAGGGTCCCGAATGCCATGTCGTTGCCGTTTTTGTCCTGTGTCTCACGCATGGATGCAAGCTGCCCCACAACCGTATAGCTGCCCTTCCCTGCCGTGGGGAGAATCGAAGACTTTAAGTCCGCCATGTAAAGCCAGGCGGCGCGGAACTTTTCGCGCTTCTTTGCAAGCGCATCCTCCTCGGCAATGGCATCCTCCGCCTCCATAAAATTGACAATACCATCGACAACAAAGCTGTGCCTGTCCCTGTCCCTTTGGAAATCGATTTTGCCCCTGAAAATGGCGACATCCTCCGCCTCCAGCCTGCCATCGCACCTTTCCCACACCTTTGGGAAAAAAATCATCTCGATTTCGCCGTTGTAGTCCGCAAGGGTTACGTATGCCATCTTCCCACTTTTGGCGTTGACGATCTTAATGCCCCTGACAATCCCCATAAGGATCTGGTTTCCGGCTTCCAGCGTCTCGGGTTTCCCCAGATCCACCTTTACCGCCTTTTGCCATAAGTCACGGTGCTCGTCCAGGGGGTGGCCCGACAGGTAAAAGCCTATAAGCTGCTTCTCGAGTTTCAGCTTTTCGTTCTTGCTTAGTTCGGGAAAGTTCTCGAAAACAAAGTCGGCGTATTCCTTTTCGTCCGTGTCCCCAAAAAGACTGGCCTGCCCGAATTGCTTTTCGTCCTTCTGTTTCTGGACGTATTCCACCGCGCGTTCCAGGTTCCCAAGAAGGTTTTCCCGCCTTTCGCCGAAAAGGTCAAAGGCCCCGGTGTTGATAAGCCTTTCGATTACCGCCTTCCCCACCAGCTTTACGTCAACCCTGTTCAGGAAATCCATAAAATCCTTGTACGGAGTATCCTGCCTGCCCCGCACAATCTCGTCGGACGGGGCCTCGCCAATGCCCTTTATCCCCAAAAGGCCGTAGACTATGCGCCCATCGACAATGGAAAAAAGCTTGCCGGAACGGTTTAAGTCCGGCGGGTCGATTGCAATGCCCATCTTTCGGGCTTCTTCTATGCACTCGGAAAGCTTGTCCTTGTTCGCACTGTTAATTTCGTTGCTAAGGTTCGCCGCCATGAATTCGGCGGGGAAATTCGCCTTGAGATAGGCGGTACGGTACGCCACCACCGAATAGGCCGCGGCATGGCTTTTGTTAAAACCGTAACCGGCAAAGGGAACCAGCAGCTCGAAAATTTCGTCGGCCTTCTGTTCGCTGTATCCCTGTTTCTTGGCCCCCTCGATGAACTTCACCTTTTCCTTGACCATCTTTTCAAGGATTTTTTTCCCCATGGCCCTACGCAGTTCGTCCGCATGGCCAAGGGTAAAGCCGGCGAAGATCCTGGCCACCTGCATAACCTGTTCCTGGTAAACGATAACCCCGTAGGTTTCCTTAAGGATACCTTCCAAACTGGGATCCGGGTACGTAATTGCCCGCCTCCCGTTTTTCGAATCGATAAACTGGGGGATATTGTCCATTGGGCCAGGCCTGTACAGGGCGTTTAGGGCGATAAGGTCCTCGATTTTCCCCGGTTTGGCACGTTTTAGTATGTCCCGCATCCCGTCGGATTCAAACTGAAATATCCCGAAGCTGTGCCCCTCGCCCAGCATCTTGAAGGTTGCCTCGTCGTCCTCGGGGGCGGCTTCCACCTTGAAGTCGGCATGCCCCCCCTTTCTGCGAATGATGTCCTCGGTGTGCTTGATGACATCGAGCGTTTTAAGCCCAAGGAAATCCATTTTGACAAGGCCGCAGCTTTCCAGAAAGCCCATGCTGTACTGCGTGGAAATGCTCTCGGTTTTGGAATCCTTATCCTTAACCATGTACAGCGGCAGAAGTTCGTGCAAGGCCGTCTTGCCAATCACAACACCGGAAGCGTGAATCCCCACCTGGCGGTTAAGCCCCTCCAGCTTGCGGGCCAGGGAAAAAAGTTCGGTGTACTTGGGATCCGCCTCCAGCTCCTGGAGCCTTGGCTCCTCCTTAAAGGCCTTCTTCAAGGTAATGCCTGCCCTAAAGGGGATGAGCTTGGCAATCATATCCGATTCGGGGATAGGTATGCCAAGGGTGCGGGCCACGTCCTTGATAACCGCCTTTGCCCCCAGGGTCCCAAATGTGATAATCTGCCCAACACGCCCCTTGCCGTACTTATCGGAAACATACCTGATTACGTCGTCACGGCCATCGTTTGCAAAGTCGATGTCAAAGTCCGGCATACTGACACGTTCCGGGTTAAGGAAGCGCTCGAAAAGCAGGCCGTACTTAAAGGGATCGATATCTGTAATGCGGAGCGCGTAGGCGACAACGGAGCCGGCGCCGGAACCGCGCCCGGGCCCGACGGGAATGCCCTGCCCCCTTGCCCAGCGTATGAAATCCTCCACTATTAGGAAATAGCCGGCAAAACCCATCTGGATGATAACATCAAGCTCGTAATCCAGGCGTTGGCGTATTTCCCGCCAGCTTTCCCCGGCCTCCGCTTTTTCCGCAGGGTAACGCCCGGCCAGCCCCTCGGCGGCAAGGTGCCTAAGGTAGCCGTCGGCGTTTTCAAAGCTCGCGGGGATATCGCTGTCGGGAAGGTACTGGGACAGTTCGTCCGAGTGATCCGGGATGTCGGCGCTGCAACGTTCGGCGATGCGGACGGTGTTGGCTATGGCCTCGGGGTAGGCGGAAAAAAGCTCCGCCATTTCCTCCGCGCTTTTAAGGTAGAACTCGTTGCCGTAATATTTTTTCCTCTTTTCGTCGCTTCTGAACTTCGCGGTGCCGATGCACAGGAGGATGTCGTGGGCAACGTAGTCGTCACGCTCAAGGTAATGCACGTCGTTTGTCGCAACAAGGGGAATGCCTGTCTTGCGGGAAATTGCGGCAAGAGCCTTGTTTATGTCCCGCTGGGAAAGGTCGCCCCTCAACACCTCGGCAGGGATGCCGTGGTCCTGTATTTCCAGGTAGAAATTCGGGTTGCCCTGCCCATCCGTGCCAAAGAGGTCCCGGTATTGAACGGCCTTCGCCTCCGCCTCGGCAAGCTTCCCGGAACGGATCAGCCTGGATACCTCGCCGGAAACGCAGCCGGAAAGGGCGATAAGGCCGCCCTTGTATTCCTCCAGCAGTTCCTCGTCAACCCTGGGCCGGTAGTAAAAGCCCTCGGTGTAGGCATAGCTACTGAGCTTGGCAAGGTTAAAGTAGCCTTCCCGGTTTGTCGCCAGCAGCACCAGATGATAGTACCTGTTTTCGTTTTCAGCCCCCTTTTTTTCATGGCGGGAGCCCGGCGAGACATACAGCTCGCAGCCGATTATCGGTTTGACGGGGTTTTTCCGCTTCCTGCATGCGGCAACGAAGTCCATTACCCCGAACATATTGCCGTGGTCGGTAAGGGCCAGGTGGCTCATCCCCAGAGCCTCCGCCCTGTCCGCCAGGCCCTTAACCGAGGCGGATGCGTCCAGCAGCGAAAAGTCGGAATGGACGTGGAGGTGTACAAAACTGCTCATCGGATTGTATTTTACCCCGAAAAATGGCCGAGGGCAAGGCACCTTCAAACTTTTCCAGGCACTCGAGGCCGTGTCAAGGCGGTTTGAGTGCCTGACACTCCGTACACCCCTGGCGGTTTAGGTCTTGTCGCTCGGCCCTTGAGCCATCGGTTTTCTTCGGCGGACAGTTCCCCGCTGTTGATCAGCTGGATTGGCAAGGGGGAAGGGGGCGTTCAACTCCCTTGAAACACCGATCTCCAAGTCGTCCCTCAGTAGATCAATGAGTGCTCCAGCACCTTTCTCGGCTAAAGCTTTCGACTTGGGGTTTCTGAATTCCGAAAGCTCGGGGGGAAGACATGAAAAGCTCCTGCGCTGCCACTCTTGGCACACGCTGAGAGGAAGCCCAGATTGCGGGTTGATTGAAAGGACGAAAGCCCTGTTGATCTTGGATCTTCTCTTGAGCGAGAAATCCCCGAGTGGTTGTGCCATGAATCACTCGTTAAAAACCCAGTCCCCATAATCATCACAGAGGGTGTAGGTACCCGCCCTTCTGCCGTTGTCATTGTAGAAAGCGAGAAATGATTCTCCAGTATGACCCATGTTTTGAGGTGCATCAATATTCCGCATTGCCTCAAGTAAAATCAAACCCTAGCGGAGCGATGCCTCACGTTAAAAATCAAACCATGGGAATGGCAGACAATACCGGCATCCCAAGTTACCGGAGCATCGCCCATGGAGTTGACGTTGAAAGAACGAAAAAAACTGACGCGGATAACCGCCGGCAAGTACCGAAAAGTCGGGAAGCGGGAAAAGGCCGCAATACTGGACACCTTC
>Ga0209755_10001644_pt1 | contig 33839 bp, 29 predicted proteins | sample TergutCo191P1_FD_187301 | JGI IMG/M metagenome (GOLD analysis project Ga0209755, IMG submission 187301) | Cornitermes sp. P1 segment gut microbial communities from Petit-Saut dam, French Guiana - Co191P1 (SPAdes) (version 2) | ecosystem: Host-associated > Arthropoda: Insects > Digestive system... | reverse complement strand
TGCGCCTCTTTGGCGGCGAGCGAATGAAAAATTTAATGTCGCGGATTGGAATGCCCACAGGCGAAGCGATTTTTCATCCGATGCTTAACAAAAGCATAGAAGGCGCTCAGAAAAAAGTTGAAGAGCGCAACTTTGAAATCAGAAAACATTTGTTGGAATACGACGACGTATTGAATCAGCAGCGTAAATTCATTTACGAACAGCGTGATGCGATACTTGTTGATACAGGTTTAAGAAAACGCGTAAACGAAGCTACCGACGACATTGTAGGCGACTATATCGAAAGCTACAATCAAACCGCAAGAAACGATCAGGACGAAGCCTTAAAAGATTTAACCGAGCAGTTAAGGGCAAAATTCGGATTCGTTTTGAATACGGAAGACGACAGGGAATTGAAAAATCCCGAAACTTTGGAAAAGCGCATAATCGAAGAATTGGAAAAAGAACTTGCGGACAAGGAAGCGTTAATCGGCACCGAGTATATGAATTTGATAATTCGCGACAATTATTTGAATTCGATAGATCGCAAATGGCTGGATCACCTTGAAAACATGGAAGCCCTGCGCGAAGCCGTATACCTTCGCCATTATGCGCAAAAAAATCCGCTTACCGAATACAAAGTTGAAGGTTTCCAGATTTTCGAAAAAATGATCGAAGAGATAAGGCAGGAGATAGCTTCGCGTCTTCATTTGATACGAATCCAAATATCGGGAGACAATCAGCGCCGCCCGTTAAGCAGATCGATAGGCGCAAACGCAAACGCAAGCCATTCCAGCATTGGCTCGTTTGACGGCGGTTCATTGGGCGCAGCTCCAACACAGCAGCAGCAGGCGTCATCTGCAATGAACAGGGCAAGCCGCCCGGAAGCCGCGACAGTTGTGCGAAGTCAGCCAAAAGTGGGAAGAAACGATCCGTGTCCGTGCGGCAGCGGAAAAAAGTACAAGCATTGCCACGGGAAATAGGAAAACGCATGAAAAAATTATTGCCTGCGGTTTTTATTTTTTCGCTTTTAATGATTTCCTGCGATCTTTTTTCCAATTTTCGAAGAAACGAAACGGGAGATTTTTGGGCAATGAATACAAATACGAGACAACAATACAGACTTAATGCCAATCTTCTTGTCGAAGGCGAGCATTGCACCGTTTGGGCAGAAAGAGGCACAGGCATCAGCTTGGCTACAGCGCAGAAAATTGCGGATGAATACGATTATGTTATCCGCATAAAAATGATTGAATGTTTCGGCATGGAAAATTTTGAATACCGTAATATTGTATTTTCCGACACTCTTGCCATGGCGGATACGCTTGGCGACAATGACGGCAAACTTTGCATTCTGCTTTTGGATATTATTGACAGTTACGAAAGAGACGTGCATGATTCTTATGTTGCGGGATATTTCTATTATATTGATTTGTTTGACAATTATCATAACGCAAACAGACGCGATATGATTTATATCGATACAAACCCCGGAATGGAAGTTCGCCCGGGTTCCAATATCGATATTGTTTTAAAGGATGTTTATCAAACGCTTTCGCATGAAATACAGCATCTTATGAATTTTACAACAAGTGTTGCCCTAAGGAGAACAGGCAATTTTATACACACGATGGATTTATGGATTGACGAAGGGCTTTCGGCAGCGGCCGAATATGTTTGTTCACAGCAGCATTCCCAAGGGCGGATAAATTGGTTTGTTAATAACGGCAAATCGGAAAGAATTAGGGGTGTAATAGATCAAGGCAATAATTTTTTTGTATGGGGAAACCGCGAAGGCGAGGGATCCGGAAAAAGTCCTTATGCAATTTTGGACGATTATGCGACTGTTTATCTTTTTTTCCAGTGGCTTCGTTTGAACGGGAACGGCAGCAGCATATACAAAAATATTATAAGTTCGCAGTTTTACGATTATCGCGCCGTAACAAATGCGTTAAACGAAGCGCGTCCCGGTTATGATTTTTCCAATTGGGGAACGCTGCTTGAAAAATGGCTTGCCGCCAATTACATACAGGAAGAATGGGAGTTTGGCTATAATGCCGATATCGTATTGAAAAATATTAGAGTTCCCGCTCCGTCAGCTATCGCAACAAGCGTTTCGCTTGCCCCGGGAGAAGGCGTTTACAGCAGAATTCAAAGTGAAAATCCGGGGATTGCAAACGGAAATCATGTAAAATATTCATACCTGACCGATAATATCAATCTGTCATTCCCCGGAAACAGCGTTTTGCTTACATATAACAGCAATACAAATGACGGAGCCGCTTCGGAAAACGGAACAACCACAGGCGATCCGATTCTTCCCATAGCGTCAAATGTTATACCGATGGGACGATCCGCAGCAGCATCAAATTATGCCCCTTTCCCGATTGGCATAAGAGATTTAACCGGACATCCCGTTTTGATTCCGGAAAAAGGAAATATTTTTAATGAGTAAAAAATTTTTATTGGTTTTGTTTTTCATTTTGTCTGTGTTTGCATTTGCATCCGGCAACAGGGAAAGGCAGCCTGAGCAAACTGTAACAGTAGTGCGCGTAACGGGAATTGTGCGTCTTGTAGGAAGTGATATTTTTCCCGAAATTGTCATTTCTGGCGAACACAACTGGTATATCGCAAGAAACGAAATGCGCAAACTGCATGACTTTCAGCATCGTACAGTAACTGTTGAAGGCGAAGAAACCATAACGGAGCTGACATTTGCAGGGGGAATGCCTGCAGGAAGACGGCGCGATCTTAAAAACATAAGAATTATTTCTGTCGAATAAAATTATAAGGAGCCGGTTATGAAAAAATCTTTATTGGGTTTATTTGTTCTTTTCGTCGTTTTGACAACATTTTCATGCGATTTGTTTTGGGACATAGTATTCGGCGAAACAGGAACAGGAAACGGAACCGGAAACGGAAATTTCTGGGCACGGGATTTAAGAACGGACGATGAAACACCTTATAGGATTACGGCATCTCTTATGGCATCTAATGATTTATGCGAGATATGGGTGGAAAACGGCCAGAATATATCTCAAGGACTTGCTCAAGAAATTGCCGATGAGTATAAGTTGCAAATTTATCCGAAAATAATGAGATACTTTGGCTGGATAACCGATTGGGAATCTGTTGCAGACGATAATAAATATATTGCTTTATCCTTTCCCGATGATGGTTTTATTCCTGATGAATATATATGTACAATAGATTTGGCAAACGCCATAACAGGAAGGGATAAATTGACAATTCTTCTTTTGGATATTAGGGATGGGTTCACTCCCAGCAATGGTTCCTATATTGCCGGTTATTTTGATTCGCGTGATATGCTAGGTAGACCGGATTCCAACTACCGCGCAATGCTTTATATGGATACATATCCTGCCATGGCTTTTAACAGTTTTACAGGCGTTAGTAGGGAAAAATCCTATGAAACACTTGCTCACGAATTGCAACATTTAATGAATTTTACTACCAGAGTATTCAATTCAATGTTTAAAGATGTCGATGGTGACTGGGCTATTAAAGGTGATGATTTTAATTTTTCTGATACATGGCTTGATGAAGGTCTTTCTGCAATGGCGGAATGGGTATATTCAGGAGTTGTCAGTCAGAGAAGAATAGAATATTACAATGCAGATGAAACAGGTTATATTGCAAGAGGCGATAATTTCTTTTCATGGGATAATCATTTTGACAGAAATATACCGGCTACATATAACACAAATTTAAATGACTATGCTACAGTATGCATTTTTTTCCATTGGTTAAGGCTGCATTACGATGGTATTTTACAGGAAATATCACGTTCAAAAAATTATGATTACCAAGCTATTAGTGAGCTTTACTACCCGTCAGTTGTTGGCGGCGCGCTTGCAACAACAGAATTTGATAATCTGACAAAATGGAATTTATTATTGGTACAATGGTATGCAGCCAATTACTTTAATCTACCATCAACCATTTACGGTTATAAAGATGCTCCCATTCTAAAAGATATTAAAGTAAGCGCGGTTAGAGATAAACATGTTAATTCTGGCTCAGCAACTACATGGCATCTTTATCCGGGTGAAGCCGTTTTTTCTTATTCGGGAGCAGGAATGAATCGTCCTGTTAGCAATGATTATGTTTGGTATTATTGTTTTGGAAATGGCAGTATTAATGACGTAAGTGTTCCTGCAGGCGGCTCTCTTTTTTCATTAAACCGCAGTATCTATATCCGGCGCTTTATAAATGACCTGGCAGTACAGACAACCAGTGTTATTGTAACAGGACAAAGTCATCCAAGTTTTACGCCGAATTCCAATGTATCTATTGGTCGTTCTGCGATGCTTTCCGAAGAAATATTTGCGATCGGCGCAGGAGAAATGATTCGCCGCAATGGATCCGGGCAGGGCAGACAAGGAATTACGATTCCAAGCACCGTCCAAATTCAAGAAATTCGCAACACCGTTGAAATGGCAAAATAGCAAAAAATTTGTTTGAAAAGGAAGCTATGTACGCATCGTCCACTTTCCAATCGGACATGGGATGGTATTTGTCGTAGATTTCTTTTAGATCGGCGTTTTGTTCGTGGTAGAACTCTTCTTCCCTCTTCGTGCTAATCTGTGGAAATTCGTGGACAGCGGTAAGTCGATGTTCGAAACGGGCATCTAATTATCAAGATAAAAATAAAAACCTCCAAATAATATTCTATTTCGTTCAATATTATAAGTGATACTTTTTTCAATGTAATTAACTGATAAAATATCTCTATTCCCGGCCATATGAGATATTGTTACTTCCAAATGTCTTGCAACATCAATTCTGGGATCGAAGAATGTAATTCTTAATATGTTTTCATCTAATGAATATGTAAAAAACCTGTTTTCTCTTTGTGGATACAATGAATAAAAATACGATCTTAATACCATAATTGAATTTGATAGAAATAACATATCAGCAGAATATTGCGAACCATTATATCTCATAATGAAAAGTATTTGTATATTGTTCGTTTCTGTTTCTTCATTATTTTGATTTATTAATAAATTATATTCTCTTATCAGTTCATTTATTTCCTGAATTTCCATATTTTGTGCATATAATGGAATGAATGAACATAAAAAAAATATTATAATATTGGAAATTATTATATTTTTTCTCATATCAATCATTCCTTCTTCTTGTCTTATAAGCCATATTATAAACTGTTTTTATGATTCTGTAAATGAAACCTCTCGCCAAGAACGCCAAGCTGCTACCGCAGCAATTGAAGAGTTTAAGAAAAAAACTGCAGACATGGTTCGTGAAAATCTGTGGAAATTCGTGGACAAAATTATTTTTTCCATATTATTAACCATAAAAAAGCCCCAAGACCGCAAGGCCAAGGGGCTTATTTGTCTGACCGCCAAAAGGCAGTTAGTTTAGCTGTTTAAACCTTTTTCCATCAGATCAAGCTGAGCGTATAACTCTTTGGGGAGTTTGTCGCCGAACTTTGAATAATGGTTTTCGCGAACGTCTGCAATTTCTTTTTTCCAGCCGTCAACGCAAAGTTTGATAAGGTCTGCCATTGTTTCTTCACTTACGCCTGCAGGCAATGTGATGCTGCCCGGTTTTGGAAGGTTTCCAATCGGGGTTTCGATGAAGTTGTCCGCGCCGTTACAGCGATCGAAAATCCATGAAAGAACACGGCTGTTTTCGCCGTAGCCCGGCCACTCGAATTTGCCTTCTGCGTTTTTGCGGAACCAGTTAACAAAGAAGATTTTCGGCAGTTTGTCGCCGTTTCCTGCGTCTTGGGCTTTTTTGCCAAGCTTGAGCCAATGTGCGAAATAATCGCCCATGTGGTAGCCGCAGAAAGGTACCATCGCGAACGGGTCGCGGCGGATTGATCCAACCTGAAGGTCAACGGCAGCAGCGGTAATTTCCGAGCCGGTGATTGAACCCATGAATACGCCGTGTACCCAGTCTTTGCTCTGGTTTACCAATGGAATTGTGGAAGCTCTTCTGCCGCCGAAAAGGAACGCGCTGATTGGCACGCCTTTTGGGTCATCCCATTCTTTTGCGATTACAGGACACTGCGCGGCAGGTACTGTAAAGCGTGCGTTGGCATGTGCAATTTCCTGACCTGCAACCGCTTTATCGGTCTGAGGAGAAGGAACTTTTTCGCCTTTCCAGTTTGTGATTTCCTTGCCGGGGGCAGGGTAGCCAATCTGTTCCCACCAAACATCGCCGTCTTCTGTAAGACCTGTGTTTGTGAAGATAGTGTTTTTTTCGATTGATCTCATCGCGCTGTGGTTTGAGTGGTCGGAGGTTCCGGGAGCTACGCCGAAGAATCCCGCTTCGGGGTTAATCGCGTAAAGCTGACCGTCTTCCTTGAACTTCATCCATGCGATATCGTCGCCGATTGTTTCAACTTTCCAGCCGGGGAGAGTGGGAACCAACATTGCAAGGTTTGTCTTGCCGCAAGCTGAGGGAAGAGCGCCGGCGACGTATTTAACCGAGCCTTGCGGGTTGGTTAATTTTAAGATGAGCATGTGCTCTGCAAGCCATCCTTCGTCGCGTGCCAAAACCGATGCGATACGAAGAGCCAGGCACTTTTTGCCGAGGAGGGCGTTTCCGCCGTAACCTGAACCGTATGACCAGATTTCGTAAGTATCGGGGAAGTGAGAAATGAATTTCTTGTTTACATCCGGTTCGCACGGCCAGCCTGTGTCTTTTTCGCCGGGGCCTAAGGGCTTTGCGATTGAATGGAGACATGGTACATAGAAGCCGTCCGAGCCAAGAACATCAAGAACCTTTGAGCCTACGCGGGTCATGATGTGCATATTGAATACAACATAGGGGCTGTCGGAGATTTCAACGCCGATTTTGGCAATATCAGAACCTACGGGACCCATCGAGAATGGGATAACGTACATTGTGCGGCCTTTCATACAGCCTTTGTACTGAGCCTTCATGTCTTCCTTTAATTTGACAGGGTCTGTCCAGTTATTGGTGGGACCCGCATCGTCCTTGTTTTTGCTTGCGATAAAGGTGCGGCTTTCGGCTCTTGCTACGTCCGAAGGATCGGAGCGGAACCAGAAGCATCCCGGTCTTTTATTCGGGTTTAAGGGAACGCCAAGACCGGCGTCAACCATGATTTTCAGCATTCTGTCATATTCAGCTTTGCTGCCGTCGCAGATTACAACTGAATCGGGTGTCATAAGGGCAACAGCCTCTTCGACCCAAGTTTTCAGTTTCGCGTGTTTCAATTCGTTTACTTTCATATCCACTCCTGTTATTGGTCTGTTTGTTTTACTATTTATACAATAAAAATGCGGATTGATCAAGAGAGGAGCCACCCTATACAAAACCCTATTCCCAAATCAATAAAAAAGACGTATATTATTAAGTGATGGATGATAGAAAAAAGCGAATAGACGACCTCATAAAAAACAGCCAGGAAAGCCGGGCTTCTTTGGATACCCTTCTTGAGAATTTCGGGGAATCCCTATATAAACGCACGGGCGAAGAACGGGCGGAGTTTGACGACATAAAGCAGTACAGTGTCTACCTGCAGGATATCGCGGAGTCCAATGCCGCCATTGCCAAAATCGAGGAAAAGAACCGAAGGTACAAGGAACTTGAAGAAGCGATAAACGAGCGCGAAATCAAGGAAAAAGAGCGTGCCAAGGAAATGTCGGCGATCTACCGAAGGCTCGGGAAAGCGCTTCTTGACAATCCCGATTACGGCGATTTTACCTCGCTTTTTAAGGAACAGGCGGACGCTCTATCCAACAAGCTTGGCTCCCTGGAAACCCGCATCGGCGAGCTTGACAACAAAGAGGGCGGCAATGTCTTTTCGTGGATTGGCAAAAGCGCACAGGGGCTTGTCTTAAAATCGTTTTTATCCAAGGCGCAGGAAAGTCAGGAGCAGCTCTATCAAAATATCGGCGAACGCTACAGCACCCGCGAAGCAATTGCAAGCGGCGATGAAGTTGCCTCAATCCGCCAGGAAATCGACGCCATTCGCAGCGTTTCAAAAATCGTTCAGGACGAGATCGCCTCGCTTAAAGACGAAAAGCGAATAATATCGGCAAGCTTCGGCATCGAGGGAAATCCGCAAAAACAGATTCAAAACATCAAAAACCACATATCTCATGTAAACGAATCGCTTGCCGCGCTTTTCAGAACATTCGGCGCCCAGGCCTCCGGTATCATGGACGAAGAAATCGATCCAAACAGAAAATATTTTATCGATACGATTGTCACCGCAGAAGATGGCGAAATTATCGGCAGGGCGGTGCGTTTAAACCAATCACTTGCCGATAATGAAGTTGCAATCGGAAAATTGCGCGCGGCGCTTGCAATCGACGAAGAAAAGGCAAAAATCGACAAATACAAAAAATCGATCGAAGACAAGAAAGACAAAATAGTGGAACTGGAAAGGAATATAAAAGATTTGGAAGAAAGCGTGCGCGACAGCGAAGGATACATCCAGGAACTTCAAAAACAACTCTAGGGAGGATAACATAAAACTTAAAACGCTTGTCCACTGATTTACACGGATCCTCAACCGAGCAAGTCGCAGACTGGCGAAGGTTCCCCTCTTGATTATCACGGATTAAGAGAGAAGAAGTGCCGATTTAATTCGTGTTAATTAGTGAAAATTCGTGGACAATTTGATAAAGTTTATATGTTGTAAAATATGGCGGCGAAGAAGACTATAAAAAAAACAACTGCGAAAAAAACTGCCGCGAAACCTGCGGCCAAAGCTGCGTCGAAAAAACCCGAGTACGATGAATCAAAAATAAAAACGCTTTCCTCTCTTGAACATATCCGTCTGCGCACAGGTATGTATATTGGGCGTTTGGGCGACGGTTCCAATCCCGATGACGGCATTTATATTTTATTAAAAGAAGTTATCGACAACGGTATCGATGAATTTATCATGGGGAACGGAAAATTGATCGATACCCAGATAAAAGACATTGATAAACCCGGCAAGGCGATGGTAAAGGTGCGCGATTTTGGGCGCGGTATTCCTCTTGGGAAACTTGTTGAATGCGTATCCGTAATTAATACGGGAGCCAAGTACAATGACGATGTTTTTCAATTTTCGGTCGGCTTGAACGGAGTCGGAACAAAAGCTGTCAATGCGCTCTCGATTCACTTTAGGGTAGTTGCGATTCGTAACGGCGAGTTTGCAGAGGCAATTTTTGAAAGGGGAAATTTAAAAAGCGAGCGCAAGGGCAAATTAAAAGAAAACTTAAAAGACGGAACAATGGTGGAATTTATCCCCGACCCGGAAATTTTCAAGGAATTTATTTTTAACGCGGAATTTATCGAAAAGCGCGTTCAAAATTACGCGTATCTTAACGCGGGGCTTACCCTTGCGTTTAACGGCAAAAAATTTGTATCGGAAAAGGGTTTGTTCGATCTTTTAACCGAAGAAACAGGCGAAGACGCGCTGTATCCGCTTGGGTTTTACAAGGGCAAACATTCACCTAACGGTCAGCTTGAAATTGCGTTTACTCATACAAACAATTACGGCGAAGAATATTTTTCGTTTGTTAACGGTCAGTACACATCCGACGGCGGAACGCATTTGTCGGCGTTTAAGGAAGGATTTTTAAAAGGCATTCAAACTTTTTATAAAAAAGATTACCGTTCCGAGGATGTGCGCGAAGGAACAACCGCCGCGGTTGCCATCAAACTGAAAAATCCCGTTTTTGAAAGTCAGACAAAAAACAAACTTGGAAACTCCGATATAAGGGCATGGGTAGTGCAGGAAGTGCGAAACGCCGTCGAAGACTGGCTCCATAAAAATCCTGTGGCAAGCAAAAAATTGGAAAGCAAAATAATGGCAAACGAATCGCTTCGCACGGAATTGAACGCCGTCAAAAAAGAAGCGCGTGATGCGGCTAAAAAAATCGCCCTTAAAATTCCAAAGTTAAAAGACTGCAGGTTCCATTTGGAAGACGGCAAGGACGGACAAGAATCGACCATTTTCTTGACAGAGGGCGATTCAGCGTCCGGTTCAATCGTATCAAGCCGCGATGTAATGACGCAGGCAATTTTTTCCCTTCGCGGAAAAGTGGAAAATGTTTACGGCAAAAAAAGAGCGGCGATCTATAAAAACGAAGAGCTCTTCAATTTGATGATGGCGCTTGGCATAGACAATGACATTGACGGGCTGCGTTATGCAAAAATCGTAATTGCAACCGATGCGGACTTTGACGGTTTCCATATACGAAACCTTCTTTTAACGTTTTTCCTTTCTTATTTTGAGGAGCTTGTTACGGCAGGTCATATCTATATACTGGAAACCCCGCTTTTTAGGGTACGCACCAAAAAAGAGACCCGTTACTGCTACACCGAGAAGGAGCGCGATGAAGCCGCCGCCGCCCTTGGCTCTTCAAACGAGATTACCCGCTTTAAGGGGCTTGGCGAAATCAGCCCCAAAGAATTCGGGCAGTTTATCGGCAAGGATATCCGCCTTGTGCCTGTCTCGGTTAATACTTTAAAGCAGGTTCCACAGGTTTTAAACTTTTACATGGGCAAAAATACCCCCGAAAGACGCGAATATATAATGAAGAATCTGATCGAAGATGCTGGCTAAACTTGAAAATCTGCCGATAAATATACTATAATTAAGACAAGAATAGGTATGAAGAAAACACTGATTTTTACACTATTTTTAGCTCTGGCTCTCGTTTCTGCCAATGGTCTCGATATCGATATCCCAAACAGGAGCATTTTTATCGAAGGATCGTCGACTCTTCGCGATCACTTGGCCTTTTTTAACGAAAATTTCCGCATGGAAGCCTCCGCGATGGGCTATACAATTGTAAATAACAAGGCAGATGCGGGATTTACCTTTAAATTTGACGCTCAAAACTATACCGATGACTATGACTCGACAATCAAGTTTATCATTATGATTTCGCTTGTTTTTAACGAGTCGAACACGGAAATGGTCTCGTTCGGGCATCCCTACCGTTCATTGGACGAGATGTACGAGTTTAACCAGTTTGTTTTTTACCGCGCGGCGGTTCTAATCCCGCCTGTCGGAGATGATATTATCAACACATTGGTTACTGCCGCATCGACAGGAACGACCGATAACAGGTGGCAGAATCAGATACTTTATTTGCGCCTTTCACTCGATTACCCCATAGCGATATATCAATTGTTGCTAGACGGGTTAAAAGGGGATGCGATTTACGGCGGTTCTACCGTTCCGTCGTCGCCTCCTTCTCCCGAAGACGGATGGACCGATGCCGATCGTCTGCATACGATTATCTGGCCTTCTTTTGGCGTAACAGTGGGCCTTGAATTTCACCCGTTCAGCTTTATGGCATTGGAAGCGAATCTGCATTGGAACACGACCAACGGCATGACCAACGACTTTTATTTTGCCGCGGCAGGCGAGTTGAAATTCAACATCAAATTGAGAAATGCATTGATACAACCCTATTTGACATTCGTTTATCCGCTGCAATTCCTAATGGAAGGAATTGGCGATACCGAAGGTTGGCTCTATCCTGACGATATTCCTGCCAGCGAACGTCCTGTTAAGGGTACGGACACATTCAAGCAGTTTCCGGAGTTCCTTGTGGGCGGCGGCGTTCAAATCGGCATTAACGGCGGCGGCAAAAACGTAATTTTTGTCAATTTCAGCTTTACCTTTGCATTGCCGATGCCCGAATATCAGGTAATCCGTCATAACAATCTCAATATATTGTATCAGCTCCCAACTGTAATTCATTACGAACGATATACTTTTGGTATTGGTCTCGGTTACAGGTTCGGGTTTATTAACCGCCGCTAATCTTTCAATTCTCCCTGATTTGCGTTAAACTTATTTTATGGAAAAACTAAGCATTCTTATCCCCAAGGGGAGAATTTTTGACAATGTAAGCCGTCTCTTTTCGGAGGCAGGGTTTCCCATTTCTTTGGCGGACAGGACTTACCGTCCTGTGATGGGAGCCGCATGGATGGAAGCAAAAATAATGAAGCCGCAGAATGTCGGAGAGCTTTTGGAACTTGGCAGTCATGACGCTGGCTTTACCGGCATCGACTGGATAAAGGAAAGCGGCGCAGACGTCGAGGAGCTTTTGGACCTCGGTTTTGACAAGGTGCGCATTGTCGCGGCTGTTCCGAACGATTATGACGAGGCAAAATTAAAATCCAAAAAAATTGTGGTCGCAACAGAATATGTCAATCTTGCCGAACAGTGGCTGAAGGCGCAGGGGTATCAGTATAAAATACTGCGCACATTCGGCGCAACTGAAGTTTTTCCGCCGGATGACGCCGACATGATTATCGACAACACGTCTTCCGGGCAGACTTTAAAAGACAACGGCTTAAAAATTATCGGCACCATTCTGGAATCGTCAACGCGTTTTGTCGCGTCAAAAATTGCGCTTTCCAATGCGGAAAAGAAAAGCCGCATCGAGGAACTTGCGATGCTTTTTCATGCAGTCTTGCATGGACGTGAGCGCGTAATGCTGGAAATGAACATTCCAAAAGAGCAGTTTGAATCGCTCGCGAATCTTCCCGCAATGCGAAGCCCCACTGTCGCAACCCTTTACGGAGACGCGGGTTACGCGGTAAAAATCGCCGTAAAGAAAAACGAAGTGCCCGACATTATTCCCAAGTTAAAAAAACTGGGAGCGCTTGATATTGTGGAATATGATCTTAGAAAAGTTGTGCAGTGAGGGAAAAAAGCAGGAGGAAGAGGTGAGCAGATTTGCCGAGACGGAACGTAAAACAAAAGAGACGGAAATTCATATAAAACTTAACCTTGACGGAAAAGGCGAAGCAAAGCTTGATTATCCGATTGGCTTTATGGCTCATATGCTGAACACATTTGCGCGTCACGGGCTTTTTGATATCGATGTGCGCGCGAAAGGCGATTTGGAAGTTGATCAGCATCATTTGGTAGAAGACACGGGGATCGTTTTGGGTCAGTGTTTCGCAAAGGCGTTAGGTGACAAGCGCGGCATTAAAAGAAGCGGAAGCTGCCTTTTCCCCATGGACGAATGTTTGGCGCGCGCTGCAGTTGATGTTTCGGGGCGGTCTTTTCTTTATTTTGACGGACAACTTTCCGGCGTTCCGTTAAAATCCGCGCAGGAGAATGGAGAGCAGTACGATTTTCAAACCGACGTAATCGAAGATTTTTGGCAGGGTTTTACAACCGCCGCAGGAATTAACCTGCATTTGGAAATAATCCGCGGAAGAAGCGATCATCACAAGATAGAAGCAATGTTTAAGGCGGCGGCAAGAGCGTTACGCGCATCATGCGAAACGGACGAACGCGCAAAAGACGTTATCCCCTCTACAAAGGGTTCATTGCCGGGCTTTGAAACCCAGGGAGTACTTGTTTGATTGGCGTGATTGATTACGGCGCGGGGAATCTTGGTTCTGTAATGAACGCATTAAAACGTTTGAATGCTCCTGCGCGTTTTGTATCGGGACCGGAAGAATTAAACCCCGCGTCTTGTGCGTTTGAAAAAATTATTTTTCCCGGTGACGGGCATTTTGCGACAGCGATGGCGTCATTAAACAAGTCGGGATACGCGGATGCAATAAAGGACTGGATAAAAGCGGACAAACCCTTTTTGGGAATTTGCATAGGCTTGCAGTTGTTATTCGAAACTTCTGATGAAGCGAAAGCTGCGTCTGTCGACGGCAAAGAAGTAAAAGGGCTTTGCGTTATCGAAGGAACAGTGCGACGTTTTCCGGGGCGAAAGGTTCCGCAAATCGGCTGGAATCAAACCGAGGCAAAAAAAGAATCAAAATTGTTCCGCGGTTTGCGGGAAAACAGTTTCTTCTATTATATACATTCGTATTACGCAGACCCTGTGAAAAAAGACGTAACAGCCGCAGAGACAGATTACTATGTAAAGTATTGCTGCGCGGTGGAACGGGGCGCGTTATGCGCAGTACAGTTTCATCCTGAAAAATCGGGCGAAACAGGAATCAAAATGCTTGAAAACTGGATTACCATGTAATTAATTGGAGATAATTTATGCAGGCGAAAAGAATTATTCCGTGTCTTGATGTGGACGACGGAAAAGTTGTAAAGGGCGTAAAATTCGAAGGGATAAAAGAAGTCGGCGATCCTGTTGAGCTTGCAAGACGTTATAACGCGGACGGCGCGGATGAACTTACCTTTTTGGATATTGGCGCGTCATATAAAAGCCGAGCCACTCTTTTGGATGTTGTAAAAAATGTTGCCGCCGAAGTTTTTATACCGCTTTGCGTAGGAGGCGGCATTCGCGTTGTTGATGACATGCGCGAAGCCATGAATGCGGGCGCGGATAAAGTTTCTGTGTGCACTTCCGCGCTAAACCGCCCCGAGCTGTTACGCGAAATGGCAAACGCTTACGGCAGCCAGTGCGTTGTGCTTTCGATTGACGCAAAGCGCGTGCCGGGTAGCGGCGCATCCAAAGATAACGGTGAACTGCGATGGAACGCTTTTTCGCACGGCGGCAGAACGGATACTGGCATTGACGCAATTGAATGGGCAATTCGCGCCGTAGAACTTGGAGCTGGGGAAATTTTGCTCAACTCGATTGACGCAGACGGTACGGGAGCCGGTTACGATCTTGAACTTACGCGGCGCATATTAAACGCTGTTCCTGTGCCTGTAATCGCTTCCGGCGGAGCGGGTACGCTGGATCAGATTGCGAGCGTTTTATTAAGCACAAAAAATGCAGAAATGACGGAACAGGCAACCGCAGAAAATTCACCCGGCGCAGACGCGGCATTAATCGCTTCGCTTTTGCACTTTGGAAAGACGAGTATTCAAGAAATTAAAAAACACGCCGAGGAAAAGGGTGTTTGTGTCAGGTGGTAAACAATTTCTGTTAATATAATCCAACAAATATAATCTATAACAATATTTATATTGAAATTTAGTAATTTTGTTTTTATATTTATTATATGAAAATACGGATGGATTCCCTGATTAATGCCATTGCCGCCGCTTTGGATACAGTGGAAAGAGAGCTGTATGGAGCAAGCACTAACCACGGCAAGCGGATAGCGATTCTTTGTGCAAAAATGGGAAAAATACTTGGAAAAACCAATGAAGAAATTTTAGGTCTTATAAATTGCGCGCTTTTGCATGATAACGCGCTCACAGAATATATGCTGGCTTCCAAAGAAGGCGGACATTATGATCAAGCAATGAAAAAGCACTGCGAATACGGGGAAAATAATTTAAAAAAATTATTGCCAAATGCGAAAATAAAAGATTTTATTCTTTATCATCATGAAAGAGCTGACGGAAAAGGACCCTATGAAATTAAGGAAGGGGAGGGACCTTTGGAAGCGGAGTTGATTGCAATTGCCGATTCAATCGATGTTATTTTTCATTTGCAGACAATAGAGCGGGAAAACTTTGAAAATGTTGTGAATGCAATCAAAAATGATACAGGAAAAAAATACGGTACAACTGCCGCAAATGCAATGATACACATATTGGATCATGATATGTTGGAATCGCTGCGCGATGATGTTATAGAAAAAACTGCAAAATCCGTTTTGACAGAATGGGTTGTCGATATGGAAGATCGTGTTATAATTGAACTTGTAAATTTTATAACCAAAATAATTGACTATAAATCTGTTTTTACAAAAAGGCATTCGTCGGAAATCGCGCACATAGCGTGGTTCATGGGCGAATATTACAATTATAATCGGGAAGAAAAGGCAAAACTGTATTTGGCGGCGGCTTTGCATGATCTTGGAAAACTGGAAACCCCAACCGCGATTTTGGAAAAACCTGGAAAATTAACAAACGAAGAATATGAGATTATAAAAAAACATGTTTACAAAACATGGGAATACTTAAAAGACATAGAAGGATTCGAAGACATCTGCAAATGGGCTTCTTTTCATCATGAAAAATTAAACGGCAAGGGGTATCCGTTCGGAAAAAACGCGGACGAACTTGATTTTAATTCGAGATTAATGGCATGCATCGATATATATCAGGCGGTCAGCGAAAAGCGTCCCTATCATCCTGTGCGCGATCTAAACGCGACATTGGAAATAATGTATAAAATGGCAGACGACGGCTCAATAGACAGAAACATTGTAGATGACATATCGATAGCAATGAAACCTTACGACGGAAAAGAGCTGCCTCCCGTTAACTACTAGATTTTTAAAGTCTGTCAATATATACTAATCTCATGGTAATAGCTTCGATAGACATACAAAACGGCAAAGTTGTCCAATTAAAACAGGGTGAGGAACTCGTTCTCCAGCGCGATAACGCAGATGAACTTGCGACGGAGTTTGACCGCTATGGCGAAGTTGCGGTTATTGATCTTGATGCGGCGATGGGAAAAGGCTCCAACATTGAAATGATTAAACCTCTTTTGCGTAAAGCCGAGTGCAGGGTGGGCGGCGGCATAAGAACATCTGCGCAGGCGAAAGAACTTGTAAGCCTTGGAGCGCGCAAAATTATTGTCGGCTCAAATGCTTTTCGTAATCCGAACGGCGAATTTGCCGTGAATACTGCGTTTCTGGAAGAAATGTCAAAAAAAATCGGACGCGAAAGATTGATTGTCGCAGTTGACGCAAAAAGCAAAACTTCCGGTTCTTACGAAATTGTCGTTGACGGCTGGAAAACTTTAACGGGACTTGATTTGATCGAAGCCGCGAAAGCGGTTGAACCGTTTGCGGGAGAACTTCTTTTTACATGCGTCGATCGCGAAGGAACAATGACAGGTATTGACCTGGCTCCCGCGCACAAATTACGCGATGCTGTAAAATGTCAAATAACGGTTGCAGGCGGCGTTTCAACATTGGACGAAGTTGAACAAATTGCCTCTCTTGGCTGTGATGTCCAGCTTGGCATGGCTCTTTATACGGGAAAAATAAATTTGGCTGACGCATTTTCCGTTTCGCTTAATTGGAAAAAAGGACATACAGGCATTTCCCAATCCATGCTTCCCGTAATTGTTCAGTCCATAGACGGACAGGTAATGATGACAGGTTTTACAGACAAAGAAGCGTTAGGCGAAACTTTTAAGCGCGGCAATGTCTGCTTTCACAGCCGTACCCGCAACAAACTCTGGATGAAAGGCGAAAACTCAGGCAATGTGTTAAAACTCATTCGTCTTCGCGCCGACTGCGACCGTGACGCATTGCTTGCAATTGCAGATCCTGCGGGCCCCGTCTGTCACACAGGCGCGTGGTCGTGTTTTGAAACAAATAAAAAGTATACGCTTGAATATTTGCAAAATATAATCACCGAGCGTTTTAAAAATCCCGCGCCAGGCTCTTATACCGCAACATTGGACGATGAGCTTGTGCGCGAAAAAGTAATGGAAGAAGCGCAGGAGATCTGCGAAGCAAAAGGCCGCGATGAAATAATCTGGGAAGCAGCGGATCTTTTGTACTTTTCTACCGTGTTAATGACACGCGCAGGCGTAACCGTTCAGGAAATACTTGACGAACTTGATCGCAGGCATAAGAAATAAGGAATAAGGAAATGAGCAGCTATTGGAATGAACGCACAAAAAATCTTTCTCCCTATGTGCCGGGCGAGCAGCCAAAAGACAGGCAATTTATAAAATTAAACACAAACGAAAATCCGTATCCTCCTTCTCCAAAAGTAATCGAAGCCATTAAACAGGCTGCAAATGACAGTTTGCGTCTTTATCCCGATCCGGAATGTACCGATTTTCGAAAAGCCGTTGCACAGCGTTACGGCGTAAAATTGGAGCAGGTGTTTGCAGGTAACGGCTCCGATGAAATACTTGCATTCGCATTCGGCGCGTTTTTTGAAAAAACCATTCTTTTTCCCGATATCACTTACAGTTTTTATCCTGTTTACGCAGACCTTTGGGATATACCGTATTGTCCGATTCCATTGCAGGAAGATTTTTCAATCCAAATATCGGATTATAAAGTGCCTTCGGACGGAGTTATTCTGCCAAACCCAAACGCGCCTACGGGAATTGCTTTATCGATAGAAGAAATTTTATCGATAGCGGAATTTATGGAAAGGCAAAAAAAAGTTTTAATAATCGATGAAGCCTACATTGCTTTTGGAGCCGATTCTGCGGTTGCATATATCGAAAAAAACAAAAATCTTTTAACAGTACACACTCTTTCCAAATCGGCATCCCTTGCAGGTTTACGCGCAGGTTTTGCAATCGGCAATGAAAAATTAATCGAGGGTCTTTGCAGAATACGCGATTCGTTTAATTCATACACACTCGACAGATTGGCTCTTGCAGGCGCAAAAGCCGCCATCGAAGATTATGTTTATTACGACGAAATTAATAAACGAGTAATTAATACGCGCGAAAGAACGGCAAAAGTTTTAAGCGAACTTGGATTTATTGTTTCGCCGTCCTCTGCCAATTTTTTATTTGTCAAACATCCAAAAACAAGCGGTGCAGAATTGTTCGCCAATCTTAGGGAACGCGGCATTCTTGCACGCCATTTTAACAAAAACCGGATTGCCGATCATTTACGCGTCAGCATTGGCACAGACGACGAAATGGATAAATTTTTATCGGCGTGCAGAGAGATAATTATAAATTAGAAATAAGGAATAATGAATGAAGATTATTAACAGCAGTGAATTTGACGCATATTGGAAGAATATTCCAAGGCAAACTGATGATCCGCGCACAGAAAAAACCGTTAAAAAAGTTATTGCTGATGTGCGAAAAAACGGAGATGCCGCAATAAAAAAATATGCATCCAAGTGGGATAAATCTTCTCCTTCAAGATTGGAAGTTCCTTTTTCGATTGCAAAAAAAGCGCTTGACGATCTTCGCGCAAGTGAGCCGTCTTTGGTCACCGCTCTTGAGCTTGCAGCTCTAAATATAAAAAATTTCGCCTGCAAACAAAGAGAGCAGTTTGCCGATTTTGATGTTGAACTAAACAAAGGAATAATTACAGGGCAAAGAATTATCCCTGTAGAACATGCAGGCGTATACATTCCGGGAGGACGCTTTCCTCTTTTTTCATCTGTACTAATGTGCATGATTCCGGCTTTCTGCGCCGGCGCAAACGAGGTGATTCTTTCGTCTTCGCCTGCGGCTGACGGATTACCCGATAAAAAAACACTTGCCGCAGCAATTGTCGCCGCGAATATTTGCGGCAAAAACGAAAAAGATCTGCGTATTTTTTCGATTGGCGGCGCGCAGGCAATCGCCGCTCTTGCAATCGGAACTGAATCAGTACCGCGCGTTGACGTTATTGCAGGACCCGGAAACCGTTTTGTCGCCGCCGCGAAGAAACAGCTTTTCGGTGAAGTGGGTATCGATTTTATTGCAGGTCCTTCGGACATTTTGGTCATCACAGATGACGAAAGCACGGTAAATCTTGCGGCGGCTGATATGATTGGGCAGGCAGAACATGATCCCGACGCGCGCGCAAGAGCTCTTGTATCGTCAAAAGAAATTGCAGAAAAAATCGCGTCATGTATGGAAAGCCGTTTGAATGAATTGCCTGAAAACAACAAAAAGACAGCGCGCGCTTCGTTAAATGCAGGCGGACTTATCGTGATTTGTAAGGATTTGGAAGACATGGTTCGTATCGCAAATGCAATTGCGCCCGAACATTTGGAATTGCAGACTTTAAATATCGAAAACATAATTCCAAAATTAAGAAATTACGGTTCCCTTTTTATCGGCGCAAAAAGCGCGGAAGTCCTCGGCGATTATTCGGCAGGCGTTAATCATACATTGCCGACAGAAACTTGCGCGCGTTTTACAGGAGGGCTTTCTGTCCGCCACTTTTTAAAAACAGTAACAACACTGCGCTGCACGGACGGCGAAGGATATGAAAAAGCGCGTAACGCCGCCGAAATTATCGGCAGGGCGGAAGGCCTTGAAGCCCACGCCCAAAGCGCCGCTATTAGGAAGGAATAAAAAAAGAGTTCTCGCCAAGCTCGCAAAGGCGTAAAGGACGCCAAGCTTTCGTCTGGTATTTCTTATGATAAAAGAAGAGAAGTCAAACAACAACTTTGCGTTCTTGGCGATCTTGGCACCTTGGCGAGAGGTCTTCTCTCTTAATCCGTGAAAATCCGTGGACCTTCTTGAAATTCTTCCCTATAAATTACCGCGTTTTATTTTCTTTGTTGTCGTCATTTCCATAGGTTTGTCCAAAATTTCAACCTTGTTGATCTTTTGATACGGCTGCAAAGTTTGGTTTACTTCATGAATAATGTTTTCTATTTTTGCCTTCATTTCGTCTTTGGAGATGGCGTTTCCTTTTTCGTTCTTGTATTCGGGATTTGGATGAACAAGCGCTTCGATGCCTTCGGTTTTCAGTTTTTGATCCAGAACAAAGCCGCGAATCAAAATCTGATCGATTTCTTCGAATAGCTGGAATTCATTTTCGATTTCTTCCGGGTAAACGTTTTTGCCGCCTTCCGTTACAATCATGTTTTTGGCTCTTCCTGTAAGATATAAATAATTTTCGCTGTCCATGTAACCAAGATCGCCTGTTTTTAAATAACCGTCGGGGGTAAAAGTTGCGGCAGTTTCTTCCGGCATGTTGAAATAGCCAAGCATTACCATAGAACCCTTTACGATTACTTCGCCGATGCCGCGCTCGTCGGGATTTAAAATTTTCATGTCAACGCCGGGACATGTGCGCCCGACGCTTGTTTCCTTGTACTGTTCAACAGGATTGATTGTAATGATGGGAGACGTTTCCGTTAAACCATACCCTTGAACAAAGTCTATGCCAAGCTGATTGTATTTTCTGAATACGCTGGGCGCAAGAGGACCGCCGCCCGAAATGCAGATTCTGACGGAAGAAAGACTCGCTTTGTCCAAAACCGTTTTAAACATTTTTTTGCCGGGATTGACCTTAAAAACTTTTTTAATGATTCCCGATATTCCCATTAAAAATGTTATTATGCCGAATACTAAAGCTCCTTTGGCTTTTAATCCGCGTCTTATTCCCGTAAGCACTTTGTTAAAAAGCATCGGTACGCCCAAAAGCATCGTAACCTGCGCTTCTTTTAAATCTTTTAAAATTTGCGTTGTGACCATTTTTTTTCCGAAGACAACTTCCGCACCGACAGAAATTGTTTCGATAAAAACTGCAAGCATCGTATACGAATGATGAATCGGAAGAATCGCGTAAAAAACATCGGTGTGTAAAATGATCAATGGGGTTCCCTGCGCCTGATAGCAGTCGGAAACAAGATTTTTGTGCGTCAGCATTACGCCTTTTGGAACGCCTGTTGTTCCGGATGTAAACAAAATCGCCGCGATATCGGTTTCTATTGCCTTGTCAATCTCCGCTTCCGGTCCGTTCAAAGTGTAAATGTATGTGCCAAGTCCCTGTTTTAACGAAATTACAGATTCAAGTCCGCAGGAATTTTCATTATAGTGATCCAGTTTTTCTTCGTCTACGAATAAAATCCGTGCGCCTGCGGTTTTAATCAATAAATCGCTTTCTTCGTTTTTTAACTGATAATCGATTGGAACAACAACGCCGCCTGCAAATACAGTTCCAAGGTATGCGATTGCCCACTCGGGTGAATTCTTTCCCGTAACGGCAACCCTGTCTCCTCTGCGGATGCCTTTGCCGTGAAGCCATCTTGCGACCGACTCGACAAGGTATAGGGCCTCGGTATAATTTATGCTTATTCTGTCAGGCTCGTATATGGTAAAACATGCGCGTTCGGGGAAGCGGGAGACTGTAATCCTGAACATTTCAGGCAGAGTCGGCCACTGGCCCGTAAAAATTTTTCCTCTGTATTCGTTTAAAAACTCCCAAGGTTTTTCCGTATATGGAACAGGCATAAATTCCTCCTATAAGACATTATTGCACGGTTTTGCGGATTAATGTGCATATATTTTTATGGAAATTGAAACTTTTTTATAAATGAATTATTTTCTATATATGAAGAAATTATTACCTCTTTGTCTGGTTTTTTCGACTTTGCTCTCCTGTGCAGCCAGAATCAACGGCTCTTTGGCATCTGACGGCTCGGCGTCGCTATCATTAAATATGGCTCTTGAACCTGCCATGACTTCCTTGATTCAAAGGCTTAACGAAGCCGGCTCGGGCGCATCCGGTCCTGTGCTGAACGGTCCCGGCATTGCAAGCTCATTTGCTTCCGCGCCTGGCGTGACATCGGCAACTTTCAGGAATCTGACGTCGTCTTCCATCGAGGGGCAGATTAGAATATCTGCAATTAGCGAATTCTTTGGTACGCGAAGGGGTTTTGTCACTTTTGAACAAAGAGCGCAAGGAGGAAGGTGCGTCATCAATTTGAACAGAACCAACGGCCCTGAAATCCTTGGGCTTATTTCGGAAGAGATATCCGATTATTTGAATGCGCTCATGGCGCCTGTTGCAACGGGTGAAGAAATGACAAGACCCGAATACCTTGATCTTGTCGCTTCATTTTACAACAGAAACATAAGAAACGAAATTGCTTCATCAAGAGTGCGCGTTTCAATTGATTTTCCGGGCGCGATAACAGCCGCAAGAGGCGGAACCTATTCGGGCAGAAGGGCAAACTTTGACATACCGCTTTTGGATCTTTTGGTGCTGGAAAACCCGCTTGTTTACGAAGTTACCTGGAATTAGATATACTGTTTCAAAAGCCCGATCAATTCCTCATAATCAAGAGGTTTTCTTAAATGTCCGTCCATGCCGGCGCCAAGACACCGTTCAACGTCTTCCTTGAATACGTTAGCTGTCATTGCGATTATCGGTATCCTGCCCGCATTTGGTATGGCGGATTCAAACTCTCTTATTAATCTGGTTGCTTCGTATCCGTCCATTTCGGGCATTTGTATGTCCATAAAAATCAAATTGTATTTGTCCGGAGCCTGCGTATACATCGTAACTGCGGCAGCGCCGTTTTCCGCGCATTCAATCTGCACTTCCGTGGTTTCAAGCAGCGATATTACGATTTCGCGGTTTATGTCCACATCTTCAGCCAACATTATCGTTTTTCCTTTAAAGATGCCGCCATAGTCGACGGTAACGGTTTCCTTGTCGTTTTCTTCGATTCTTTCGCCGCGTTTTAAAAGGATGTTAAAAACAAACGCGGCTCCGTTGCCGGGTTCCGAATCGACGCACAATTCGCCGCCCATCATCTCCACTATGCGTTTGGAAATCGGAAGACCAAGCCCTGTGCCGCCAAAGTTACGCGCAATGCGCGCATCCGCCTGCTCGAACGATTCAAACAAACGCTCTTTTTGCTCCGTTGAAATGCCTATTCCGGTATCGGAAACGCAGATCAAAAGCCGGCACATTCCGTCTTTTTCGGATATCAATCTGGCGTCAAGGCGAATCGAGCCTTCTTCGGGCGTAAATTTAATCGCGTTGGACAAAAGGTTCGCGATTACCTGCGAAAGCCTTTGGTCGTCGCCGATAAGCGTTTCGGGAATTTCTTTTTCTATGTAAACCCCAAAATCCTGGCGCTTTTCGTCTATTCGCGGCTGAAGGATGTCAACAACTTTTTGAATCATTTTTTCAAGTTCAAAATTGACAAGAGAAAGTTCCAGTTTGTTCGCTTCGATTTTTGACATGTCCAGAATGTCATTTATAATGCCCAAAAGATGCTTTGACGCTCCTTCGATTTTTCCGAACGATATGTCTTTTTTCTGTGCGCTGTCCGACATTTTTCCGATTGTGGTCATTCCGATAATCGCATTCAAAGGCGTGCGGATTTCGTGGCTCATGTTGCTTAAGAAAATTGTTTTTGCCTTGCTTGCCTCTTCCGCCTGTATTCTTTGTTTGTCTTTGCTTAATAATGCTTTTTTTGATTCTGTAATGTCCATCACAGCTCCCGCGACGCGGATTGAGTTTCCTTCTTTGTCGCGGACAGATTCGCCGCATGCGTGAAAATAAGAATATTCGCCGTTTTTGCAAAGCAGACGATATTCAACGTCATACAGCGTTTTTCCCGTTTTATCGTTTATATGTTCCTTAACTTTTTTAAACGCTTCTTCCTTGTCCTCGGGATGCAGTTTGTCCGCCCATGCTTCAAATGTGTCCGGAAAATCTTCTATGCTTTCATATCCAAGCATATATCTGAATTCGTCCGACCAAAAAAACACATTGCCCGGATTAAAAGGATCGTTGTTTACAAGCGTTACTTCCCATAAACCTATTTTTGTAGCTTTTACAACCGCGTTTAATTTTGCCAGTTGCAGCTCATTTTTTTCCTTTTCCAGCGATATGTTCATTTCGCGCACATGAGTGCGCCTGTTGTCTTCATGTTCCGTTTTTGCCTCTTCCATCGCCCTAAAAATGCAATTGCTTGCAATATTGATGTTAAGCACGATTTTTTTTGCCATATGAATGCATGTTTCGCTGCCGCACGCGCCGCAGTCGATGTTTTGTTTTTCGAAAGTTTGTTTGCCAAGACGCTCAAAGGCAAGTTCAATATCTTCTTCCGTAATTTTTGGAAATTCGGTAAAAATGGTTTTGTAATCCCTTAAAAAATGCGAATAGTTAAGAGTGTCGTCGTATGATTTAAAAACCGTTCTTGCGTATTCCTCTTTGGTTTTTTCTATTACCCTTAATCGCTGGTCATGTATTTTTTTTCCGACTTCAAAAATATTTTTATCATGCGAATAGGCAGGCCCCACATTGCATCCCTCGATACAATTAAGAATATCAAAAATATCGGGAAGCAGTTTTTGCGGAGTGTTTGCGTATTCGTTAAGCTTGTCGAATATATGAAAACCCTGGGCGGTTTCGATATGAATTTTTTTCCCCAAATAAAATTCTATGTTTTCCTTTAATCCTCCCGGCACCGGAAAAAGTGCGCCAAGTCCGCTCTCGTCATTGTCATATTCCGTCTCTTCGTTTGGAAGGATTATATTGTTATCTTTTATATAATCAAGAATATTTGTAAATGTAAGATTGTAATCTGCAAGTTTTGTGTCATGAAACTCTCTGGATTTTGCAATGCACGGCGAAATCGCGGCAATGGAATCGCCGATGCCTTTGTATTTTTTCATGTAAATCGAGGTGCATGCCATGGGGCTGTGAACCCTGGAAAGTCTTGGAATCAGGTCGTGACGAAAAAGTTCGCAGTAGGCGACAATTACAGGACACGGCTGGGTTATGATGGGAGAAATTTTCCCCGAATCGGCGATGCTTTTTTCTATGGATTTAATGTAAGCCCATATGCAGATATCCGCGCCGACGGAAACATCGTAAATCGTTTTTACGCCGCGCGATTTTAAAAATGTAAAGAGCTTTTTGTAATCGGGAATATTCGTTCTTATCGAGGGGGCTGCGATAATGGAAATGGGAACGCCGTTTGAAAGGTCGTCCAAAAAACGGTGCAAGTCGTCCGCAAAGTATCTTGCCTTGTGCTTGCATGTTTTTACGCACCGTCCGCATGCAATGCATTTTTCGTGGTCGATTTTTACCTTGACGTTTCCCGATTCGTCCAGATAGGTTACATTGCTGGTCTCCATCGGACATTCGCGGACGCACCTGTTACAGCCTGTGCATGAGGAAATATTTGTTTTGATAATTTCAATCATTTGTAAACCTGAATGAATGTAACATCTTCATATTTATAGTAACCTGATACCATAAAATACTCAAGATATCGAACTGATGCGTTTTTTTGGAATTCTATTGAATGAATTGACATTATTCGGTATAATGTCGATATGGCAACATTAACTTTAGGCGAAAGAATCGCCGAAATCAGAAAAACCTATTCAATCAGCCGGGAAGATCTGTCGGAACGCTCGGGCGTACAGGCGGACTTAATAGCAAAGATCGAAGATGACGGGCTTATTCCTGATCTTGCGCCGCTCATTAAGATTTCAAGGGGACTGGGCGTGCGCCTTGGCACGCTCCTTGACGACCATGAGCAGCTGGGACCTGTTATTTGCAGGGCAGGCGGCGCGGTTGATGCCAGCAGATTTAAAACAGGGATTCCCGAAGGAGCTGTTTCCGGCGGTCACCACGGCATGAGCTTTAACGCGCTTGCCGCCGACAAAACGGGCCGTCACATGGAGCCTTTTATCGTCACGATTCAGCCGGATGCCAAACAGGACAAGTCCGCACACGAAGGCGAAGAGTTCATCTATGTAATGGAAGGAACCCTTTCGCTCGAATACGGCACGGACAAGGAAACGCTTAAAACAGGCGACTCTGTTTATTACGATTCGATAGTGCCGCATAAAGTTTTCTGTGCAGACAATAATCAGGTCAAGATTTTGGCGGTTATTTATACGCCTATTTAAGGAATCATCATGGAATATATAGAAAAAACTTTAAGCCAAATACTGCGCGAGAAAACAGCCGCGCACCCGGATCACGATTTTTTGGTTTACGCCGATCGCAATTTGCGTTTTACATACTCGGGATTCGACAAGCGGGTAGACGACCTTGCTGTCGGTTTGCTTAATTTGGGCGTAAAAAAAGGCGACCATGTCGGCATTTGGGCGACCAATGTGCCCGATTGGAACACAGTGCTTTTTGCGTGCGCAAGAATCGGCGCAGTTTTGGTAACGATCAATACAGGATATAAAACCCACGAGCTTGAGTTTGTGCTTGAACAATCCGACATGGTGTGTTTGTGCCTTACAAACGGCTGGCGCGATTCCGATTATATCGCAATGACAAACGAGCTTGTGCCGGAATTGAAAACTTCTCAAAGAGGTCAGCTTAATTCTCCCAAATTTCCGTTTCTCAAACATGTTGTGCATATCGGTCAGCAAAAACACCGCGGCATGTACAGCTTTAACGAGCTTTTACTTTTGGGGCAGCATTCGGACCCGGCCAAAATGCGCGAAATCGAGGCTTCGTGCGATACAAACGAAGTTGTAAACATGCAGTACACATCCGGCACCACAGGTTTTCCAAAGGGCGTAATGCTCACTCACCGCAACATTTTAAATAACGGTTTTAATATCGGCGAAAATCAGCGCTTGACGGAAAAAGACATTGTGTGTCTTCCCGTGCCTCTCTTCCATTGTTTCGGGCTTGTGCTTGGCATGATGGCGATTATCACTCACGGATCAACTGCGGCTCTTGTTGAGTGGTTCGATCCTCTGCTAGTGCTTGCGACCATTCAAAAAGAAAAATGCACGGCAGTTTACGGAGTGCCGACAATGTTTATCGCGGAGCTTAATCACCCCATGTTTAAAATGTTCGATCTTTCAAGTCTTCGCACAGGCATCATGGCGGGCTCACCCTGTCCAATCGAAACCATGCGCCAAGTTATAGACCAGATGTATATGAAAGAAGTTACGATTTGCTACGGCTTGACGGAATCCTCGCCTGTAATGACTCAGACCCGTTATGACGATGACATTATCATAAAAGTTGAAACGGTAGGCAGGGCATTACCCGGCGTTGAAGTTACAATCCGCAATCCCGAAACCGGCGAAGAATGCCCTGACGGCACTCACGGCGAATTCTGCTGCCGCGGCTACAATACAATGAAGGGCTATTATAAAATGCCCGAAGCAACTGCTGCGTGTATCGATAAAAACGGCTGGCTTCATTCGGGTGACCAGGGAATTAAGGACGCCAACGGAAACTTTAAAGTGACAGGGCGCATTAAAGACTTGATAATCCGCGGAGGAGAGAACATCTCTCCCAAAGAAGTGGAAGACTTTTTGTACACGATGCCGGGCGTTAAGGACGTGCAGGTTGCGGGAATTGCAAGCGAAAAATACGGTGAAGAAGTCGGCGCGTTTGTCATTCTAAAACCGGATGTAACAATGAGCGAGGAAGATGTGCGCGACTTCTGCCGCGACAAAATCGGACGCTATAAAATTCCGCGCCACGTATTTTTTGTGGACAGCTATCCCCTGACATCAAGCGGAAAAATTCAAAAGTATCTGCTTCGCGAAATGGGAAACAAGATAGTCGAGGAACGCGGAACTAAAACTTAAGGTTTTAACTTAAGCTTCAAATTTCCACCATATCACTGTATGACACGGTATGAATCATATTATTTCCGTAGACCGGTTTACAAGAGGAAAAATATGCTTGAAATTTCCGGAAAATATAACACCGCAAAAGTATTTACGGACTTATTGGATGATTTTTCCAAGGAGCAAATAGTCAATCTTTGCAATCAATCCTTTGTAGAAGGCTGTAAATTGCGTTTGATGCCTGATGTCCATGCAGGCGCAGGCTGTACAATCGGCACTACAATGACAATTGGCGATAAAATCGTTCCTAATTTGGTTGGGGTTGATATTGGATGCGGAATGGAAACAATTGTAATTAAAGCGGATAGTAACGAAGCTAAAGATTTTAATCCTGTGCAGATAGACGAAATAATTCATAATTATATTGACACCGATTCTATGGTTCTGCGAAAAGGAGCTGTTTCCGCCAAATTGGGAGAGAAACATATTATTCCGATTAATATGCGCGATGGAAGTCTTATCTGTGAAGGATTGGGAAATCAGGACTGGAATTATTCTTCTCCCCACGGCGCAGGAAGATTAATGAGCAGAGCAAAAGCTGTTAAAACAATTAAAATGGAAGATTATGAAAAATCAATGGAAGGAATTTATTCGACATCTGTAAATAAAGAAACTCTGGATGAAAGTCCTTTTGCATATAAAAATATGGATAATATTATTAAGAACATAGGTCCAACGGCAAAACTGCTTAAAATAATTAAGCCAATTTATAATTACAAGGCTGCTGAGGAAAAGAAATGGTAAGCATCAGGGTATTATCCGAAAATTAATTTATTTGTATACAATTGGAAAAATTCCCATTTCCGTCTAATCCAGCATCACAAATTTAACGTCATTTGTCTCAGTGTCAAGGATAGTCAAATAGTTATGATCGTAAGTGTCGCAAAAGACAAGTATTTGCTTGTTTCTAGTGACAAGGCGCGGCTCGATGCCTTCGGTGTGGGCGGTTATCTGGTTGTATTTGGGAACAAAAGTTGACAGAAGCGCTCTTGGGCGTATCCAAAGCGGGCCCTCGTTGGGGTTGTTTCCGCTGTCATCGGGACCGACCCATCTGAAGAAATCGGACTCTTTTCTGAAAAGTTCGTTAATCTCGCCCAGATCGTTTATATTGCAGCACTTCATCCACTTTGAAGAAACGCCCCCATGAGAAAAAATCCAGTTGTCGTACATGTATATTACGTTATACAAATCCTTGTTAATGTTGTAAAATTCCTTAATTTCGTTCGCGTGTTCATACTGAAAGCCCGAGCATCTTTCGTTCAGGTAATAACTGATTGCATGGTTGGACCAGCAAAGGTCGATTTTGTCGGGGTCGCTCTTTTTAAACTTTATTATGTTTTCCGCGTTGGTCATCTGATAAGGCCATTTGTTATCCCAGCAATCAAACTCGTCGCCCAAAAAAATAATCTTGTCAAAATTATCCTTTTGATCGATCATTTTCATCCAGAAAGCAGTCTGGTGAATATCGCTGATGACGGCTATTCTCATTAAATATATAGTAAACTACTTTCTACTAGTTGTAAATAGAGCAAATTGGCTAAAATTTTGTTAAATACAGGTAAATTAGTATAATTTGTACTTATCTCTCTATGTGAGAATCATTTCCGAAAATTATTCAAAGATTTCGACTCTGTTTCTGCCGTTCTCTTTTGCCTTGCGAAGAGCGCTGTCCGCCGCTTCTTCAAATTCGGCGGTCGTCCCCGCATGAAAAGGCGCAATCGCAATACCGATACTGGTGCGCGTAAAGATATGCGTGTTCTCCTGCGAACCCGGGCTTTTGGGCACTTCAATTAACCTGCTCTCGATATTTGCCCTGATGCGTTCTGCGACCTTGAATGCGTCATTGCTGTCGGTGTCGGGCAGCAGAACTGCGAACTCATCGCCGGAAAGACGGGCAGGAATGTCGCCGGGACGCAGGCAAGAGCGGATGATTTCTGATGCAACGGTGATAACGATATCGCCGGCTTTTGTGCCGTATTTGTCGTTTATATTGTGGATTTTGTCCAGATCCATCATCAAAAGCGACATAACGCGGAAATTCATGGATTGATTGTCAAAGCGTTCCTTTATCGATTCGTTCAAAAAACGGTGATTGTAAAGACCTGTCATTTCATCGGTAATGGCTCTGCGCCGCGCAGTCTCGCCCCAGCGAGTCAGGTCATTGTACGATTTTGACGACTGATCCAGCCATTGATTCTGCACTTTACCGATCGCCTTAAGCATTTTATAACCGGTTTCCGGCAATATGTTTATAATGTTAAAAAAATCGTAGGCATGAAGTTTTAACAATACGGAATCTTCGGATGCGGTAATTGTTGCGGAGCGCGGCTCGCGCGCGATAATCGACATTTCGCCGAAAAATTCTCCGGGGTATGTGTTAAAGAGCCATCTTTGGGTTCCGTCGGATTGAAGACCGGATGCGTTTAATTCGCCCGAGACCAATATAAAAAGATCGTCGCCCATGTCCCCTTCCTTGAAGATGACATCGTTTTTTGCCGCATGAATCGGCTTGAAAATCAACGAAACAATTTTATATTCTTTTTCGTCAAGCCCCGAAAAAAGCGGAGATTCTTCCAACGGAACACTTACGTTTTTTTCGCTCATGATTTTTCCGCTTTTGCATAATGGGTTATTTTATTTCCTTCCGCTTTCCATGTGTCCAAAAGAAGCGAATATGTGCCTGCCAATAAATTTTCCCAGTCATGGTCGTCGCCCGGCCATACAGCCCACGCAACAGTCGCGGAAAATTTAAACTCGGGATCGTTTCCGTGAGGAGGAACAGGCTCCAGCGCACAGATCATTTGGGAGACTATTTCGGCGATTTTTTCCGCCTGTTCATAATGACAATCATTAAAAATCAATCCAACTTCGTTGCTTTTAAAGCGCAGCGCCCATCCGTGCCCCGTGATACGTATAATGTTTTTTAAAATAAGCGCAATGCGTATCATCGCTTCATCGCCTGCGCTGTGTCCTCTCGAATCGACAAGAATTTTAAACCGATCCGGCTTTAGCATAATCAAGGCGGACGGGTCGTTCAAAACGCCCGCGATTTCGTCTTTGATAAGGGTTTGCTTCCAAAGGCCCGTGCCGGGATCTTCATAAGCGCGTCTGTGAAGTTCCTGCACCCACGGCATGTTTTCAAGGATAAGGCGGCGCGTCGATTTGATGCGTCCTGTCATCATTATTATGGCGTTAAGAAGAATAGTGCAAATTGTGTTGGGAATTTTTTTTAGGAGGTCTACGATTGTATATTCGGGAGCCGGAAACGCGATTAAAACGGAATCTTCGGCGGCTTCAGCGCAGGCATCGTATTTTGCGCCTCTTGCAAAGTCAAAGTCGCCGATTGTGTCGCCTTTTGTAAAGTGCGCCATTTGTTCTTCATGGCCGTTTTCGTTTTTTTTGATAACGCGGATTTCGCCGCCTGTTAAAATGTAAAACCTCTCGGCTTTTTCGCCGCTTCCAAAAAGGGGTTTGTTTTTTTCCAGATTTATAACGCCGCAGAAAGAAGCGACAAATTCAATCTCATTATTGTCGAGGTTCGAAAAAAGTTCCTGTTTTTGAATTGACTCAAAATCGATATTTTCCGCAGCCATTTTTACATTATGGCTTTTTTCGCCTTCAATGTCGAGTATAAAACAAAAAGTTTTAAAATCTCAGGTTTCGTGTTTTCGGTTTGGGCTGTGAACGCATCCCATTGCATTGCTGGCAAGCTTTCCGCAGAATTTGCATTTTCCGCCGCCTGAACCGTGAACATGTTTTCGGGTAGGAGTTTGTAGACATCCGTTGCCATAAGACGATTTGCCGCAATACATGCATTTTTTTTCGTCGGTATTGTGCTTGTGAAGGCCATTCAAGCTTGACGGACAGCCGGCGCCGAATTTTGTAGTGCTGCAATATACACATTTAGTCATAAAAACCACCTTGAATTAATTATATTCCTTAGTTGATTTTCGGCAGTTTGCATTTAAAAATAAAGTATCAGGTACAAGAGGCTTCGATTTCGGCACTTGCCAACTCCCTCCAAACGATATACAATGACTTTATAGGGGGACTCATGGCTCAAAATGCGAAAACAGAAGGGGATGTTACCTTTCCACAGGAATTGCTTTCCTTTATAGAAGAATGGAAGCCCAAACCGGGGAGTCTTATCATGATTCTCCATAAAACCCAGGAAACTTTCGGGTATATTTCCCGTCCTGCGGCTGAACAGTTATCCCATTTGACGGGGATTCCGCTTGCCAGAGTATACGGCGTTATCACTTTTTATCACTTTTTTAAGACCACAAAACCCGGCAAGCACAGAATTTCCGTTTGCCTTGGAACAGCCTGTTACCTGAAAGGCGCTCAGGATTTAATCGACGAATGCCGCAAGATTTTGGGCATCGAACCGAACGGCGTAACGGAAGACGGCATGTTTTCTGTCGATCCTGTCCGCTGCGTAGGCTGTTGCGGATTGGCTCCCGTATTGACTGTCGGCGGCGATACCTACGGCAAACTTGCCAAAGGCGATATCGGCGGAATCATTGATAAGTACAAAAATGTGTAAATTTTGCACAAGTTTCCTAAGGAAACTTAGTTTTCGGAGAAAACTCGAAGCATCAAAAATCGGAGATTTTTGATGCACTTTACGCTTACTGATCTGGTTACCGATATTACGCAGAATGCCGTCGAGGCGGGAGCGAGTACGGTTGAACTTGATGTGACAGAGAGCGATACGGAGTTTCGTTTCCTTATTAAGGATAACGGCAAGGGAATGACGAAGGAGGAATTGAACCGGGCAATCGACCCGTTTGTGACAGACGGCATCAAGCATCCGCACCGAAAGGTCGGCTTGGGTCTTCCGTTCCTGATTCAGACAGCGGAGCAGTCAGGCGGAGGATGGGACATAAAATCCGACAAGGGCGTCGGCACAACGGTAAGCGCATGGTTCGACGCAAAAAATGTTGATATTCCGCCGACAGGCGATATTGCGGGAATGTTCAGAACGATATTGATGTTTGAAGGCGATGCGGATATTATTTTACGCCGCAAAAAACCCGATAACGACGAATACGAAGTTCGTAAATCCGAACTAATCGAAACAATAGGAGAGCTTGATGATGCAGGCTCCCTTGTACTGTTAAAACAGTATTTAGAATCTTTGGAAGAAAGTGAGGAGTAAAGATTATGGCAAAAATGAGTTTGGACGATTTAAGAAAACTTCGCGATGAAAAAAAAGGCGATTTGAGAAAACGGGACGCAGACGGCAAGGAAATTCAAGTCATTGTCGCAATGGGTACCTGCGGAATTGCCGCAGGCGCAAAACAGGCTCTTGACGCGTTTATCGTCGCAATCGACGAAAACAAACTTGTAGACTCGGTTTTGGTGCGCCAAACGGGATGCATGGGTCTTTGTCACTCGGAACCCACTGTCGAAATCATCGCTCCCGGAATGCCGGCTGTCATTTACGGCAATGTAAACCCGGATGTTGCAAAAGAAATTATCAAGAAGCATGTAGTCGGCAAGGAATTATTGGACGGACATATTCTGGACAAACCTGCCATAGACATAATCAATAACTAAAGGGAGACAAAATAATGTATAACCATTATATTCTGGTCTGCAGCGGCACAGCGTGCGAATCGAACAAGGGTATTGAACTTTTTTCTCAGCTTTCGCAAGAAGCGGAAAAACAGGGCGTTAAGGATCAAGTTCAGATTGTCAAAACCGGATGTTTCGGTTTTTGCGAACGCGGTCCAATCGTAAAAGTATTGCCCGAAGATTCCTTTTATGTTGACGTTCACCCGGATGACGCAAAAGAAATTATCGCGGAGCAGGTTGTAAAGGGACGCGAAGTAAAAAGGCTCCTTTATAACGAAGGCGAGGATCATCAAAAACAAACTTTTGTTGTCGAGGATATTCCTTTCTATCAAAAGCAATACCGCGTAGTTTTGCGTAACTGCGGCGTTATCGATCCCGAAAGCA